>Ga0209052_1000369_pt1 | contig 13774 bp, 13 predicted proteins | sample WorMetHEROISLAND_2_FD_187409 | JGI IMG/M metagenome (GOLD analysis project Ga0209052, IMG submission 187409) | Marine gutless worms symbiont microbial communities from Max Planck institute for Marine Microbiology, Germany - Olavius sp. 4 HERON... | ecosystem: Host-associated > Annelida >...
AAGCAGTAGAATGGACCGGTGGACTAAGGAAGCGATACACGTTAGAAAAGAACAAGAAAGTCGATGAATAGAGTGAGGGTGGGGTCCTACTAGCATACATGTATCTATGACAAATTGTTAAAAAAAAATTGTTCGTCGCAGCGACATCTAGCGACAAACAATCGTTCCGAAGAAGGCAGCAGCGGTTGCCGAGGCGTGGACGAAGCAAGACGTCTCGCGAACACGTGTTGCCTTTGCATGAGCAACGCATAAGATTCAAACTTGCCACGCAGACCCACAACACTGCTCCACTCAGCCTGCTTACATCCACTCCGTTCTTAATTACCACACTCCCACACGCGGTCTACACTCTGCAAACACCAACCTGTTGTCTGCTCCTCGTGTTCGCACTGCCTTTGCCTCTCGTGGTTTTAGTGTTGCAGCCCCCGCAGTATGGAACTCACCCCCATCTGGCATTCGCGACTCTTCCTATGCCCATACCTTTCGTCGCCTTCTTAAAACTCACTGCTTCCAGCAGGCCTTCGGCTCCCCCTCGCGACTCATCCAAATACCTCAGATTCGGCCACTGGCTGACACTGTGCATTCTAAATATTCATTTACTCACTTATTTACTTACTTGACAGTCAAAGACTGGAGCATATCGCACCTGAACTGGTGGCGCCGTTGAGCAGCGGAGTTGTTGGGCGTCATGGCAGCAGACTGCTGCTGTTGATGGTCGTGTGTGGTCGTGTATCGTCGACGTTGCTCCTCGTCCAGGTTGAGCGCGCCGCGGTGACGCCGGCAGGTGGCGGCGGCGTGAAGGCGCGTCGAGCCGGGTGGTGCCGTGCTGGCGGGTGCAGGGCGGGTGAGTGGTCGACGGGCGATGTCGGCCGACTGACTGCGTACAAGGCGTGACGATGAGCGATGGTCACGGATGTTGTCGACGGCGTCGTGTCGACGTCGTGGTGGCGTTGACTGACCGCGCTGACCGCCAGGACTGACCACCGGCCGACACACGGCTGATGACCACCGGCGGTCGTAGCGCGACCACGCAGACAGTGGACATCTGTATCTCTTGCTGACACAGACCAAGTCCTCATACAATCAATCGCATCATAGTAGCGTGCGTCCGTGCAAAACACCGTCTTGTTGTCAACCTGGACTATGACACGGCTGAATGAAGACGACTGACTCTGAGGACTGACGATAAACTGAACAGTCTGAGAATAAATGCGAAATTCATGAAGACGTTTTCAAGGATTTAACTTAAACTTACTCTACGCTATGGATATATCAAGTTGATTATCGTGCAGAACGAAACTGTGAATAACAACGTATCAGCAGAAATACACTGTTTCTCAAAAACGTCCCACTTGGTATATTGTCCATATCTTTGCCAAATATTAACCAATTTTAAACATTCTTTCACTGGCACACTCTCTGGTAAATTTACAACAAAGTGATTTGTGAATATCCCACCACACGTTAACGGCGTCGCTACGCTAACTTGTGATATCGAGATCAGACATAACTTAAATGAACAATATTTTATCTGTACTTTGGTCGTATTAGTGCCATTATTTGCTCCTACTGCTTTTGCTGTTATACATAATAACTTTGCGCAACAATCTCACTGCATTTCTTGTCACTTTCATCAGAGAACCATCTGTAAAGATCACAATTCCTTATATATCATTTCGGCTTAGTAATTTCGCCAATGTGTCCGTTTCATTAGAATAGTTAGTAATTCATTTCACTAGTGTAAATCACTATTGCAATTCTATATCATAAGAGCTGCCTAAGCTAGAAAGATATCGGCTGCGATCGATAAGGCATCCTTTGTGCGGCTGAGACTACAACCGCGATGTAATAGCTCGATAGAGTAAGCCTGTGTTCACATTTTGGGAACGTGTCTAGGTTAAATATCGTATCACGATAATGTGCTTCATGTGTCAGAATTGGTGACAAGCTTAAATAATTTTCAGCAAGGCAGAAAACCGCAATTAAGCCTGCATTTGAATCAAAAAGACGCAGTAATTACGCCTTATGGGAAATGGAAATTAATAAATGGTAACCACGCTGGTAATGATTTATTTATTCAGTTCATCAGCCAGCAATGGCAGCGAGTATATACAATAGTGGGATATACAATAGTGATTTACACTATTATACTTGATGGCAGCGAGTATTATACTTCTGGTAGACGTGTCACGACTGAGTCATTAAAAGGATTACAATATGCAACTGGAGTGGTTGTAACTTGTAGCAGACATCTCGCTAGGTGGTTAGTTAGGTGGCTAGCTCTGAGACTAACATAATAAACTGTGTTGCTCTTGAACTGTTTAAAGTCTGTTCACCTTCAGTGGCATAGTGTCGTTTGACGCACAGAAACATACACAGAATTCTTGATCCAAAGCGTATTATAGGCTACCTTAGCGCCAAAGTTCAGTGAGTGCATAGGCGGAGTCTGAGAGCTTGACAAGGATAGTTAGTAGCCAATCTCATTCCGTCCAGGCCAGTCCAACCATATATTTGGTCCAACCAGGCCCAGCAAGTTAGTGAATATCTAAACTGTGACTGATTCTGAAATTGGTCACTGAACAGGCTAAAATCAGACCTATCATGATGTCAAGATCAAACTGAGACTAGCAGTAATAATCATGAACAATTTCACATTTTTCTAAGAAACACATACATGCACACACCACAAACATCCAATCACCATAAGTTACAAGTATGATGTTTTACATAAATAACACAACAGCCACAGCCAGTTTAACTATCAGTCAATGCAATCCATGCAAATAAATGACAGCAATAAGACGACTGTTAAAGTGGAATTATTTGCAGAATGGATGCCTTCCATATCAACTAATCAACACTGACAAGTGAGGCCCAGTGTGGCAATGAAATTTATGCAATGTAGATACCTTTATGCTCATCTAATCCAAGTTTACGTTAAACATAAAACACACCATAAAATTATTATTGATATAAATTCATATAAATTAGGCAGCTGTGTCAATGTGCAATACTTTAAAATACATACTTGCTGTCGTATGGCTTTGCACAATTACACATCTCCTATTCTTACAGCATCCAGTATGACAGAAATTAAGAAGAGATTAGGCCCCTATGGCTTATTTCATCAATTATTTCTGACAAAGGCCTCAAAACTCTAAACCACATGCCGACTGCCAATATAACATGCCAACGATATTCTTCACTAATGAGGACAAAACACCGCAAATAAAATAAACAAATCAACTGCAAACTTTACACGACCAACAAAAGCAACGAAAATTTTGTACTTCTAACACAGTGGTGAACAAACGTTTTGAGCCAAGGGCCACAAAATGTGGTCTTGAGCCACTGCGGACCAGAACAGTGCGATAACAGAGCTTCACCCACAGCGTAATTGGTATGTGAGGCTCGGCATAACAGGAAACAGAAAATGTCAGTTAGTGTTATTATTATTACGGAACGAATAAGTTTTAGGTGCCGTAATGTCACAAAGTAACTGCAAGGACACCTAACAGAGTGGGCGAAATGGTGAGGTATGAAGAGTTAAACAGAGTGCTTGCGAATAGTCTGAATGTTAGGTGACATGAAACTGCGCGAGAAAAGTTCAGTGTTGCCATAAAAGTTGTCAAAGTTCAGATAAAGATGAGCCCAGTGTCATAAGTAGGCTATAATGTGATTAACCTGGCTCAGAATGTTTGATGACTCTGCATAAATTCAAGCACTGTTACGTTTTGCAGCATTTAGCATAATTCCGCTGTCACATGTGCGTCGTGCAAGTAAGGTTAACACGTTTTGCAAATGTCTGTGTTTCATTTATGTATAGCCATTAACTATCTTTAAAATGATTGAAAAATGATAGCAATAATTACTCCTGTTTAAGAAGCAGTGTATTGTCACATGTCTGCTATGTGTGATTTCAGACTGAACAATTACTGCAGTATTGAATTACTAGATTATTGAGTTACTGGAGTACTGAATTACTTGACTTACAGGAAACTATTGAATTACTGAAATTATTGAAAATTGCGACAGAGTTTCTTTACATTGGGTTCGTCAACCATCGTTCATATGCAGAATGAACCAAAAATCAGGCTTCAAAATATTAATGGACAAAAACAAAGCCCAAGAAAGTGACATACGAGCAAAACAATCTTACCTGTAATTTTAACCTAAAATGGAGCTAAGCTGGGTACATTGGGCAAGGTTGGTACAGAGCCTCACATTAACTGCTGTTTGTATTTATAAACATGAAGATACTGGCTAATCAGTGAGTGTCCTGGCAGCACTTGCACAATGCACATAGCTGCTAAGCAGAAGTTACTATCTCACGTCTTGTTTTTCACTCATACATCGCGAGCCGGGTGACAACCCTTTGGATGTGGCCCGCAGGGCTCACTTTGTGCACTACTGTTCTCACATTAGTTAAAATACAAAACAGTCTATAGCAATGCAGTGACTTGACTACCAGAGATCAGCAACACACAAGTTACAACATAGATGATGTAAGCTTTTAAACAATCCAAAGAATTTTTAACATGCGGAAAATACAGCTGACCAGACGAAGCTAATACACAACAAAACGTACAATATACAGCATTCTGGCATTCACTGTTTGCAAGCTTGGCACACATGTATAAATATCTCACCGACTGACGTACTGTTTGACTTCTTTAAATATACATACACTGCGTTCCAAAAAAAACACTATAAAACGTAGCTGAATCTCAGCTCTTGGTAGTAAGTGTTTCAGACACAATGCAACTGTTTTTTGGTGGGGAAATAAATTACAAAAACAAAAGCTAAAAACTGAAGCGCAAGCAACAAGATCATCACTATTTGCAGCAGACTGCATTCGTGCGTTCTCATCAGCCATCACGCAATACACTGACCATAAAAACCAAGCATGACATTTCGTTCACATCCAAATCAGCTAACAAGTAACGACACAAAACAAAAAAAAGTCACAATAAACAACAAACTGTCCGGAGCAAAACATTACAAAGAGAAAGACAGACAACATCGTCATTCAGACGACTTGCAGCTGTGATAGTCTGTCAATCTTACTTGTTGTTAATCCCAGCGTCAGATGCGGTTGCTCTGGCATTGTTGTTTACGGCATCTGGTGTTGACAATGCACATGAGGTGTACAGCGAATTTGCAGCAATGTAATCGACGACCGAATCTTGGAGGAGATACTTTACTGACTGGCCACGTCGAATAGCAGTTCTACAGCACCAGAAGTAAACTGAATTTGTACACCACTGATGAAAGTTAAATTATTAATTAGGCCGCCTGGAACAGTAGTTCCCGACGATCTTATGTTTTACTGCTAATGTTAATTTTTTTCACCACAAGATCTTCTAGCTCCCTCGGCCGATCGCTGTGAAACTCTGCTACATGATTGGAAGCTAGTTGCGTTTTATAATCAAGATGCAAAAAATGAAGGATCCTCCTCAAAAAAAATTTGGGGGCCAAAATACCGGCAAAATTGAGCACGATTTCGGACAACGTCGGACTTCAACTGCGAATATCTCCGGAACAGATAAGATACCCACAATTGAAAAGACGTGATTGACATCGATTCCTCCCACGTTCGGCGAAAAATGTCTGCTAAACTTTGGTCCACTAACAAAAAAGTTGGACATGGACCCAGCTACATCGACTTTTTTGCAGATACATGTTTCGGCCCCTAGGAGGTGTTGCCCCACTCAAATTTGCACACATGCTAGAGATTGACCAAAGCTTGCTAGCACACACCCCACCAGGACTGGGAATCCCCCAACAATTTTTAACAATAAACATTCAAAGATTGGCTTAAAATTCAGCATATTAGCCATAATAACTTTGGAGCTATAGGGCATAACCTCACAAACCTTTTCCGCGTCATGTGCCGTGAGGGAGGCATGATAATTTGGGTACAATTTTTGAAGGCGGACCACACCCCTAAAATTTGGGAGTGCAAAAACCGTCCAAAATTTTGGTCGATTTTGGACAACTTTGAACTTCAATCGTGAACATCTTTGGAACGAATCAAGAAATCGACAAGCGGAAAATAGCGTTATCAACTACAATCCCTACCACACTCAGCAACAAATTTGGTGAACTTTGGTCCACTAACCACAAAGTTTAGTCGTCTCATTATCATGCACACTGTTGACTTTGAGTAGGTCGAAATGATACAACTAAACCCATCATGCATGCTTTGTAGGCTAATGCAATTATCTTCGCCATGACAAGGTGTTCCTACTTACTCACTCACTCATCTTAGCAGGCCACATTACAGTTCTTGCCCACCATCTGTCTGTCCCATATAAAAACAAAAAGGCAGAGAGGAACCAAAATTGGTGAGAACGTTCTGCAGGGCAGCAGTAACTGGTGTGCCAATTTTCAGCTGAAAGGTCAAAGGACGGCCGCACAACATGTCAGCACTGGGCCAACATATGTTGCTTGTTCAACCATTAAATACACCAACAACTTTACAAATATCAGTAAAACAGCAACAGTACAAAAGTTGTTTACAAAAATTAGCGGGAAAATATTACTGACAGCTGATTTCTGATGCCACATCAATTCCCAAAAGATTACTTCTGAACAGTGGCCTGATAAGCAGTGTGTGTAACTCTAGAAATAGGCCAATTAAACAAACAGCATGTGCACATCTGTGTGTGACAGAAAAGTAAAACAAGCAATTGGTTAGATAAAGATAGCAGTTAGTGTCACACAAAATTTATGTACAAAGGTTTGGACTTCAACACTGAAACCAGATGCCCTTCCTAAATCCTAATGCTACTAGTGGGAGGTTTGAAGTGTAGGCGGGAATCAAATGCCAGTTGCCAAAGTAACAGTCCACTGCCTTATGCACTAAGCTCTCCATAATATAACCAATTATCAAAAGTTTATTTGATCTGAATTAATTACCGTATCTTTGTTGCTGAAATTTCATTTGTAATCCATTCGCGAACGATCAAAATGTTGTCCTAATCAAAAACCAATTACAACATCATTCATTGAGTTCAGAAATATGCACACACACAGCACAAATCACTGACATTTTAAACTACAAATATAAAATAAAAACAGTTTCAGTACTCCATCAGAAAACCACAGTTAGCTAAATATTACTGTAAACCAAAACAGACGAGGATATAGCAAGTTATATTATTCATCTACAGGGTACACTTACAGCATAAAAGTTAAAAAAATATTAAAAATGCATTGTTTTCGAAACGTTTAACATTTACGGCAACATCTTCTAAAAACACTAATACATTGAGTGACTTCACTTTTTGACTTAACTTTCGCTGAGCCAATTCGCTGAGCGAAAGTTTGGTCTAAGTACCTACTTAAGCCAAAAAGTAAAGTGATTTCGCTGAGCGAAAGTTTTACGTGCAAAAGTATGGTCTAAGTAAATACTTAGACCGAAGTTTAGTTGAACTCTGGTCTATGCAGGTACTTAGACCCAGTAAACTGACTTGACTTAAGTCAAGTCGGCTAGACTTAAGTCAAGTCAAAAAGTGAAGTCGCCCATTGTGGAAAATTACTAACCCATTTTGAGGAATATCAATGATTTTGCATAGATGACTTTTATTACACATACACTGCATAGCACTTCAATAGCACGAAAAGCTAAATGAGACATGATCCAAATAATGTTGAATATACATGAATGTGCAAAAAATTTGCTCATAATTACAATACAAGCAGAATAAAAGCAGAATACTTTGTGTTTGGTAAGAACATCAGATTCATATATGAATTTTTCAGGACAGTTGCCAGCCCTTGAGATAACCACCATTCCGTATTTGTGCACTATTTCCTCCATCTGAAAAACAGTGCAAGCACAGCAAAACAAATATATATACTCAGCTGACAGATTATACAGTAACACTGAAATAAAAATCCTGCATGTATTACACTCAGTATCACAAACATAAATCTGCAGTTGGCAGTGGTCCGGCGGTAACCAATTATTACAGTTAAATATTCAGCCATTTTACTGTCTGACAACAAAGTTTAAAACCGGATCATGACTGAAGCAAGAAACACACAAGGTACATAACATATTACAATTGTCTAACATAAAAGTAAAGGCAAACTATTAAGATTAGTTATAACCACTCACTTGCTTTTAAACTGTTTCACACAGTCACAGTGTACAGAATAAGTGAGTGTACATTTCCTACTACATGTAGTACAATCAGTACTTCACCGCACACACAACACACCACATACTGTCATAAGCTGCAAGTCAGTAGTCTGTGGTAACTTACATCTTCGTTTGTCCACAGTCCAGGTATAGCAAATGATTCCAATACGTCTGATCCACACAGCAGCTTGATCTGTATTGAATCTTTGTCATTGTCGTCAGCTGCAATTGCACACAATGCTATATTTTAGGCATATTTATATTTTTGTATATTTTTCTAAAGTACAAATACAATTTGTATATTATTCTGTTGTTAACGCATAGCCGGCATGGGCCGTAGCATTGCTCCATGGTGACCACGATTGACAGCACGCCTCCAGAGGTCAGCAGGTGGGAGGTTGTTATCTCTCCGGATCTTCTGTGCATATGGAATTTTAGCTGTACTTTCTATTGTAATCACACTGTGCTGCCTGATGACTAAAACTGATAATTTCTTGCCAGATAAATGAATGATCTCAACCACAGCCAGACTGCAGCAGACACTGTACTTCCAGTCCACTTGTAAACAACCTCACATACATCCTAAGACTGAAAATTACGACATGATCAAAAAAGTTTAATATTCCAAGTAACATAACAGTATATCACTCAGGTTATCACCTGCAACGACAAGTACATAGACCACCCACCGACATTTGTTGCTTCAAGATCAACTTTACGCTTTTTTGTTGGCATTCCACCGGAAGCATTGCAAGAACTTGGCACGGAGGCAAGTTTACCCTGATGATGACGCAAAACTTTCACTGTTTCTAGCCATTCAAATTGCTCCGACTCCCACGTATCCAATCTGTCGCAACAGACGTAATCTGGACATATGCTGATACAAATGTATTTCATCAAACACAAACAAGTAAAAAAAATAATCACAAAAAAAGAACTGGAGTCACACATATTTTATAGTTTTTACATTATGACTGCTACTGTTGTTGATAAGACTACTATGACATAAGAAAGCATGCCTAGAAATTAAATGTAATAAAATAAATAAACATATGACATAAAAAAGAACAGTACCGAATCCAGTCTGACGACTGTAAAGCAAGTCGAACCATTGCACACCGGTGACGAGCTGAAGCAAGATTCTGAAACAAGCACAGACAATAGCAACTGTTACGTACTTTAATTCAAGCATATACTGTATTACGGATTATTATTACCGATACCATATGTGAAAGTAACAATACAATCTAAAACACAGCTTTCATTTATTACTTCTTCTACCATGAAAGAAGGCAGCAAACACAAACAATAAAAAGACTCTCATAGCAGCTTTACATTAACGATAATAGGCAACTCCAAAGCAATCAATAAACTTACTTTCCGACTGTATCGGTCGCTGACTGGAGATATGATACCTCCCACTACTTTGTATCGGCCTGTGCTATGTAGACTATCACGTGCAATTTCTGTAATTTACATGTTACCAAAAATACAGTTAGCACAATGTTACCACTACGCAATCTAAATCAGCAACAACGTGGCTTTTACTGTTGTATTCCACACTATATTGAAAATGAAAACGAAAAGTGTAAGTTAATACTGAAACATTCGTTTAACAGATTTCATGCAGTTTTTCTATCAATATGTCAAAGAAGTAAACTATAAACAGGAGCAAATAGTTTCTATTACTAGATAAGTGACGAATTATCCGCTATTAACCTAGCCTAGTACTAAGCCGTGTTCACAGAACACGAATCAGAGTCGTATATAGTATGGCTACTATTAACCGGAACCTACCAAACATTCTAAGGTGCATGTTGGTTATAGGATTGAAAGATCCACACGCCAGTAGCACCACTCGGGCTACTCTTCCAGTGTTAATTATCCCCTCAGTCATTTTGGCATATATTTATATAAAATCAGACCAATAAATAAAGATTATATAGTAGCCCAAGTGACAACAACAGCACTCTTTCACCGATGTTTACGATGTTTACGATTAATATTTGCCACGCCCACTTCCACTTCCTCTTTAGTAGAGATGGGTTGATTCGTAAAAATCGCGATATGTCGCCAATATCGATATTATCGTTATCTTATCGTATTCGTATTGGCGTCTGCGTCTATCGTATCCTATCATAGACATGTCGGATTGTATCGGCAACAAGCAATATATCTGTCATTTTACGATAATTTGGCATAATTTTCAGCAATATACTCATACATGTTGATGATACTGATCGATCGAGCGTCATAGTTCCAGAAATATTACCATTTTCTATTGCTATTTCCTGTTGTAAAATCGATTTGTCACATCTACGTTAGAGCCTGGGGTGGTCGAAAATTTTGCTTTTGCCATTAATTATATAATACTTACCGGTACTTTATAGCCATTCGGCTGTAGCCTGTAGGCCTATGAATCGACGTACGTGAGGGTTAATTTTTTATTTCTTTTCAGATAACTGAGATAGTCGTGTTCGTATGAGTGACTGAGTATTTTTAACCACACATCAGCACAAAATAGGCCATTCAGTGCCATAAATGGTTAAAACATTTATGTGATAAAAAAAATAGATAAGAATTTGGTAAGATCAAGGCTATTCAGCTAATATAGGCTAAAAACAACGTTATGTACAATGATAAAAGTTTGTATCGTTAATAAAAGCAACGATGTTTCGAGATTTGACATTTTCAGAAAGTTCTTTGAGTGTAGGCCTATCAACTCCAACGTATCTCTGATGTGCTGCACCGAAATAGGTGCAGCCTATCAAATGTGCTTGACAGTGTGAGGAGAATGGCAAATTTGACATTCCGGTTGATTATCTCCTTTTAGAAGATACGAGTTGGTGAGTCTCGTATGACCAATTCGAAGACGGTTGATAAGAACTGAATCGTAACGACTCAGTGATAGATTTCTATTGCGACCGATCACCGGTTGGACACTGTAGACTTTATTTGATGTACACTGGCTCCACAGTTGTTGCCATTCTTCAAAACACAACTGCAGGTTGACACAAGTTACGTGTTCGTAACAACTTTTGGTGCACCGATCCACTATCTAACTGTTATTCTTGTGTACCATTCATATTTAGATACAGTAATAAAACTGTTCGGTCCAACATATTTGACCAAATGAAAAAAAAAATATAATGCAAAAAATTAAGTATCGTTGCTGTAGATATAAGTGACGTCATTGTTAGTAAACCGGGCACTTACATGTAGCACTCTATGGCCCATGCTAAGCGTTGCGTGTTGTTTCGTTTTGCAAAGGTTTGCGTGCTTTTGCTGCGGCGGTTCTTCGTGTTTTATTGTTCGTGTTTTATAGTTTGTCTATATATCATAATTATAATTACAATGAATTGTCATATTATTGTTACTACTACTGGTCTGTACTACTACTACAACTGCTGGTGCTCATGATCGATATCTTCATAACATCGCTTGCATCCGTGTAAACAAAACATGACTACAAGTTAATTACACCCAGCAGTGTATTTATTATTAGTATTGTAGAAATAACACTAGCATCCGATCCTACGCTGCTGCCAAACATCATTTCAGTGTTGTAAGCTACTATGTGAGCTGATTTGCTAGTCAGTCATTTTCATTGGTCGAACGCTAAGGTCACATCAGTAGCATCAGTGCTTGCAGTATACTATAGAGTGCCGCTTGCAGAGACGTCGCTGTCTTGGCACTACATATAGGCTACTGGTTACAGATGAAGGTCAGTCAAATGATCTTGCGCAACCGTCAGGCGTTGTTGTGAGAACATTGCAAAACATGATTAAATATATACAAAATTCCAAGAAACGTGACGAACGTATAGACATCGCCTAATTCGCTGTTACACTGTATTTTGTATATAGGCCTAGTACAATAGGCCTACTGCTCAACACTACAGGCTCGATTTTCGACTTTTGTTTACGGAATTTATCCCAATATCTCAGCTAGAAAAGAAAGAAAGACAAACGGACGAACACGGACACTGGAAAGAAGCCAAAGAACTGGCGACAGACAGAGCAGGATGGTGTCGACGTGTGGCCCAATGCACCCGCCATGGACGCCGGTTAAACTAAGGTGCTAAGGTAAGGTAAGCATTCCCAGCTAGGTCGAGTCTCTCATACGTGAAATTTTTGAAATCGCTGAAATGCGAATTGCCGTGGACAGAGCAATGAGAATTAAAAGGTTACCGTCGGAATTTGCCATGCACACGTCGCAAAGTGACGAACCTGTTACAGAAAAACATGTTTCCTGCATTGGATTTGATTTCGCTAACATCGAGCAAATATTCGACAGAATTTATACGTGTGTAGGTGTGAGAGATGGGGCGATGGAAGCCATATAGACCTGCTACTACAGCAGAACATCAGAAGAAAGAATGTGTGAGAATGCGGTTCCTGGAAAATCTCAAATTAAGCACTCCGTTCGTACGGATGATATCGCTTTGAGTCAGTGGTTGAGAGCGACTTTCTCGCCAGTGCAGACGCGGCACTGTCAGTGACGGTCGACGGTGATGCGGAGGTGTTCGACGTGCGGTCGTCCTCGGCAGCAACGAGCGGGTGATGTCTGTGACTGGACTGCGACGAGGCTGCCGCCGTGTGGAGGAGCGTCGACGGGACGACGACTGGCCGAGGACGAACCAGTGACGCAGTCGGTGCGCCGCGACCTCGCTGCTGCTGCTGCTGCTGCAGGTGCTGCTGCTGCTGCAGGTGCGCGTAGAACGCCGCTACGAGCGACGGATGCACGACGTAGCTGGACGTCGTCGAGAGACAACCGCGCAACGGCGACGTTGAACGCTGCAGGTGACGCTGAGATGTTGCAGCAACTGCGCTCAGCAGCTGACGACGAACTTCGTCTGATCAACAACATTCGCAAGCCCAGACAGAATCAATCAATCAATGTCAATCAATCAACCAACCAATGCACATTCACATAGCGCCATAATAATATTATGTCGCGAACGAATCAGAGGCGCACAAAACCTGCGTTGAATTGTGAACGATGTCGTCAGAAGAAGACTTTGTTAGCGATAATAATAATAATAATGGAAAATAACGTGTAATGAAATAAATGATATCTTCGCTATTCTGTTAACCAAAACGTAGTTTAATACAGAACAGAAAAAAGGTACAAGCAAAAAAACTAAGGAGAAAATACACGTATATAAGGAGTACAATTCAATGTAGATGTAGGCCTACGGTACCGATATAACTGTGAATAAAAAAAAACTGACGAATTTATACTGCAGACGAACTACAGTAAACAACTAATGAAAATAGCACGATTGAGCCTTGGAGGTGAGGTGATTAATAATCAGTGATAAAAAATAATTTCACATAACTAAAATATCAATGCACAAAGCAGTTTCAACAACAACACTGCACACTGGATTTGATCACAAAGTTTTTGTTTTATCACTTGTTTCCGTTCGTCAAACAGAAAGCCTGCGACTTAAGGTTCCTTAATAAGTGCGTCTGTTATGAAATTCTTTGTTCACCACAAATGGTAGAAAAAAACAAAAACAAAGAAAAAATAATTAAAAAATACATGAAAAAGCACAAGTGTTAATTCTAAAACAGTTATAGTTTATGTTACGTTAAACCGACAGTTAACGAAAAAAAAAAC
>Ga0209052_1000370_pt1 | contig 13733 bp, 7 predicted proteins | sample WorMetHEROISLAND_2_FD_187409 | JGI IMG/M metagenome (GOLD analysis project Ga0209052, IMG submission 187409) | Marine gutless worms symbiont microbial communities from Max Planck institute for Marine Microbiology, Germany - Olavius sp. 4 HERON... | ecosystem: Host-associated > Annelida >...
CACCGAATACAGCACAGCTCTATTCCATACAAGAAACTTGCATGCACGTGACTAGAATGGTGAGCTCTGATTGGTCGGCTGCCTATCGCTGCCATGTTTTCATTTTGTTGTGTTGATGTTGTTGACAGTTTGTTGTACAAAGTTAATATAGTGTGTTTTCTGATTTATTTTTTAAAGTTATTCAAGTCATTCAAGTAAAAATTCTGTGTTCCCATGGAGTGGTCGACAGAAAGTATTGAGAAAGTTACTTGTTTCGTCCAAGAACGCCAGTTTTTATTTGATGTGTCGTCAGCCGAACTTGCATAAACTTGCACGAAAATTTGATGCAAGAAACTTGCGCAAGTGCAAGTTTCTTGTGCAAGTTTCTTGACTGTGTGTCACCACCATAACGGCAGTGCAGTGCAGACAGTGAACGTTGCATGGTGGGACTAATCTGTGAAACTAAGAAAGCGCCGAGACTTGCCCAACAGTAAACCAATACAGCCTTCAGATGAGACAGACTGGCAGTGTCGGATTGCTCATAAGTGAGCAAGACTGCTGCTGTTGCTATTTTTCGCTTCTGCACATGTTAATGTTCGAGCACAAATTTTGAAATTTTAGTTCATTCTCCATATCACCATCAACACACAGTCTATAAATAGTAACAGTAGTTGCCATTTCTTTTTTCGCTACTTGCTACTGAGCGAATAAATTTATGTACCAAATGGTATAGAAAATGCCTACTGGTTCCGGTTTATGGCATTTTCTATACCGTTTGGTACGTAAATTTATTCGATTCGGTAGTAAGTAGCGAAAAAGACATGGCAACTAAGACACATTATTATGATGCATTTCGGGAATGGTGATAAACTGAATGCCTTCCTACGAACAGCTGGCAACAGGAAACCGACGTAAGCACAAAGTGGCACTACAGTGCCCAAGCTCCTGCACCACGTCACATGTTACCCTCGCTTTCAAACGTTCACAAGAAACATAAGAATTCCTGACCACATTTCCAGATTACAACCACACCTTTTATCCCCATATTCAAACAGTGTGACTTATAACTCTGAAGATTTTTTTCATCATACGAAGCCCGACATAAAACCTGAAAATAGCTCCCAGTTACTTTGCTGCCACTGGATTAGGACGGCTCAGTACACGTAATTACATCGTTGTCAGCATCGTGCAGTACAAGTGGCTTCACTGCAGCAAGACTTATATACAACAATGATATTCTACGGCTTTACTTAACTAAGAGTATCCACGAGTTACAGTCAGGTACATATTACAGTGCATAAAACAGGCAGTAGGCTACTCCTAACACAGCAGATCAGCATACTATGTAAACTGAGAATATAAATGGCAATGACACTCTCAACCCTGAAGAGATGTTCAGACCGACACAATTCAAAAACTAATTGACGACTGCAACAACAAAAATTCACCTACACAGTGAGTGAGTGAGTAAGGTTCAACACATTATAGGTCGTTTTGGAGACGGTCCTCCAGGCAATCACTTGCACTGGTACGGAAAACAAAATTAAGATCAAAATCAATCAAACAAACACAAAAAACCCCAAATACAATAATATACTACCTAACAAAAGACGCATACACACACAACCTAACTATACCAATACAAAACTAAAAGCCTGGTTTAGGCGCCGCTTACGCCATCCGGCCAGGAAACGGAGTTAGCCTATTCTACACCCGTACACCCCCGGACCCACACGGCGGATTCATCTATACAGCTAACAAATGATACGGCTTCCTGCAGTAGAACCTTATGCCATTCCGGTTCAGTTTTAACGGTACTGAAATAAACCAATCTGCTGACTATACACTAATCATAAAAACAATGATTCTAACAAGAGAACCAGAGAATATGCTGGAAGTTATCAATAGTTAAAAATACCACAAAAGTCGTAGATATTTCAGTCATAAATTACTAATCTGAGGTTGTGGCAGGAAGTGAAAACTTTTGGTTCGCTCCAACTTCAGTCAAGTACGGGCTAATAGGACTAGTGCGTTGACGCAATAGCAAGTCTTCTCCGCAGATCAACTATGACATCACACTTCACAGAAGAGCTTATGAAGCTAACATATCTTTCTGCCTCTTTACACAATATGAAACTGATCGAAAACGCAAAGTTTCCGCCAGCACCATATTCATAGAAACACTTTGTTACTTATTTCCTTTACTGATATCGGAAGTAGTACGATGGCGACTAATGTTGACTGGCCAAAATCGGTACTAAATTAGCAAATAGCTCCGGACTTACTGTACCGAATTATACGCGGTTTTCGGCGTTAATTGAGGAAAAATTAATCGCATCTAACGGTAAAGATAACTTAATTTTTCATATCGGCGCTGACTACGAGTAACATTTTCCCACAGGTCAGGGTTAGATAAGTAAATAAAACACTAAATGTAGTGGCAAGCATATGGCTACACGCAGTATACGAGGAGTAGATATCTAGTAGTACGGTCGGCTTCACCCAGCGACAGTTGGGCTCTTGTTAGGCTACGATATGGTTCTGACACATAAACAGAAAAAACAGCTGCTGGTAGCTAAGCTTACAAATGCACATAAAACGTTTGACTTTCCACTTCCGGAATTTCCGCTGCAAATAGTGAATAAACCATGTTAAAATAATTTTCTGCTGATTGCATCGACAGTTAACTACTGTGGCCAGTTTTTCTGAGTCATAATCAATGCAACACGATGATGTCACATTCCCCATCGCTAGCATAGACTGTCGTCTGATGATAAACTGCAGTCACCCACAGCCTATTACATCAGTGGCTATCAATTGACTGACTGACTGAAATCTTGCAGACACTGCATTGCCTTAATAGCCAACTGAAAGCACAACCGACATACACGTACGTACACACGACATTGTAGAAACCTTACACAATAATTGCAGGCCAACGTTGTTAACTTAGGCAGCAGTTTCCCACACAGACTCGCAGCAGTCACATAAGAAGTTCCGGTCTAAACTGCGGAACAGATATCGATAGCAAAGATCTCACGAGATGGCCAAAAAGTAGAAGATTCAAACAACGTCAAACGGCCACAGTGACTCGAGACAGACAGACACACCACCAACAGTGACAACAACAACCAACCACTTCGCACGTACGACTATAGTGCCGACAAAATTAACAACTTACATAACTTATAACGAACCACGATCAATGCCTAAAACACAATCACCTGCAGCATACAGATATTCAACAGTACTATAGTATACATGCAGGGTACCGCAAAAAAGTATCATCTTTCGTTTTTTGCCATTTTCTGAGCAACCGCTTGGAATTTTAAAGTGAAATTTCACACTTATTAGCGGCTCATACCTGCATAAATAGTTCCAGCGGCGTTTGATACTCTCTTACTGTTGCAAAGTTAGAGAATTTTTTGTGAGTCAACATTGTGATATTGCACGTTCAAAAACTTAGTGCTGCAATGAGTTATGCGTGTTGAAAACAACTGGGTGCATCTCGTTGCTCGTGACACCAAGGTGACGTAAACTCCATAAACAAAATTTTTTCTTATAATTTCTTTTTGCATTTATTGACAATTTCTCACCAAAACTGAAATCTGTCGCTAAACTCAGCAGGCACTGCAGGTGATCTGGGACAACTTGTCACCCACCAACAAGGCTGTTAAAAACTTCACTAAGAGATTAAATGCATGCGTGAAAGCTGGAGGTGGACACTTTGAGTTCTCAGGGTCATTGACATACTGTTTATTATGTTGTTCAAATGACTGTTTTTTTATGCAGCACAAACATCGTACACCTTTCGTTCTGCACACATTCTGCTGCATGTAAACGTGAGAAATGTCGATGTGATTACACGAAAAAAATCATTAACTTTGTCGTAGCTGCAGTTGGTTCTTTTACGTGACTACAAACGGCCAACAAACGTATGAAATTTCACTTCAAAATTGCAAGCGACTGCTAAGAAAATGGCAAAAAAGTAGGGGATACTTTTTTGCCGCACAGCTGTAGACAATAATGAGAACAGAATGTACAGTACACTGTTACTGATCGGGACGACCAACACCTGGTGGCCATGGGTTACAGACGCAACTTATGACAGACAGCAAGGCAGAGGCAGATACAGCACCAAGTAAACAACACTGTAAACAGATAAAGACTATGCAGACCCTCCACGATATCGTGACAATCATCATCCGTATTTTTTGCGCTCCCCACTCAGAATTTTTGTTTTGGCACCAGATGCAAAATTCGGCTGGTAAAAGCCTTATTTATTATTATTTATTTGTTATACGATTCATACACACGTCGTGTCATTCACTGTGACAGTGAAGAATCGCAAGTGTGCTCCAGGGACTCCCATACGTTAACTTTTGGGGACTTGGCCTAAGCAGTAGTAACTGCTAATAAAATGGTCGGTTAAGAAAAATGACAAGTAGCAGGAGCAGTAATCTTACTAGTTTGCTGCCCGTTTAGTACATTGAGTGATAAATTCCGTCCACAATATTCGGGAGGGTCTGATGATAACACAGGGTTCCCACTCTTTTACTGAAAAAAAATCCAGGACTTTCCAGGACCCCCGTGAAAAATTTTCCAGGACGTTTTCGGAGCCCGTTGATGTTTAAATATAAAGAAACAATGGCATTTACTTACAATATTCAGAGTGTAGTCCATTGCAGAAAAATTGATCAACATTCCACTGTATTAAAATAAGAAATAGTCAACACAAACTCGGTGCTATACCATTGCTGCTTGTTTCCATTTGAACCACTAGAAAAATGCATGACTTTCAAGGATATTTTTGCAGGACCTTCAAGGACCTTAAGCTTTAATTTCCAGGACTTTCCAGGACCAAAGTGATTTTCCAGGACTTTCCAGGTACCGGAATTTTCAAGAAAAAAAATCCAGGACTTTTCAGGAGGCGTGGGAACCCTGATAACAGCAGTTGTTGACGGCGAGTTCAGAGGTCATCACAGCCACACGACCCAACGACCGCACGCACCCACTCCGGGCGGGCTGCGCTGCGGGGCGCTTGTCGGCTTCTCCGACGACGACGTCATCAGCAGGCGAGTCTCAGTGTCGGAGATGAGAGCTTGGGCGTCGGCGACCTGCTGGCGGACGTTGTCGAACTGACGAACAAGCTGCAGCGGAAATAACAGCACAGCAGAAACTCACGATAAACGCCGGAAACAACTCTCAGAGCTATGAAGCATCAGCAGTAAGAACAGAAATACATGGCAAGTACGTTAACAGTTAATTAAGTAAGTAAGTCAGTAAGTAAAGTGTAAATTTATATAGCACATATGCAAAAAAATCTCTAATGCGCTTAGTATGTTCTGTTGTCAATATCTCGTAAAAATGTGTCTTCAGTTGACGCTTTAAAGTGTTCAGACTCAGCTCTGGGTCACGAAGGCTGTCGGGCAGCGAATTCCATGTCAACGGGCCCGCAACAGCAAAACGCCGACGATCGAAACAGTTCAGTTGGTAGTGCGGTACGATCAACGACAAAGGTGTGTACAGCGGTTGACAGGAACCCATCTCCGAGCTTGTTTTGTTGCTGCTGCTGCTGTTGTTGTTGTTGCTATCGGGATGAGCCCATCAGGCAGTGCCTATATGGAGGGGGCAAATGGCCCAAACAGATGAGTAATTCTACCAGGTTCTTATAGTCCTTGAACATATTTGTAATGTCAACGGAGTCACCAAAGTAATGCTGGCCTTCTGCTGCCCATCTTGGACAGAACAGAAGCTAATGTTTAGTTGTCTCAGAGTTACGAAGCATCAGTTGCCAAACATCACCTGCGATACGGACCCACACAGTGTTACCTGCAACCCGACACAGGAAAACGCGCCCCACTTTCACCACAGTCCGACAGACCGGTACTCCACTTACCTGCGCTGGAGGGATGAAAGGCTGAGCTGACCTTGGTAGTTGTTTATATACCGACATGGTTTACCTGTATCCCGGTGTAGGGCAACTTCGTTCGTCGAGACCGGTGTGCTAACCACTACACCAAGGTGACCAAGCCACGGTCACGTATGCACGTACATGAACATTCTAATAGTAACACACCTGCATACTACCGCAAACACATACAATTCCTACATTATGAAAATTAATATCAGCACATTTCCCAGGTTTACCAGATGAGAGTGTATGGTGTAAAAAGTTTACAAGTAAGCCTCTCGGGATGGTGGGGGCAAAATTTATGACCGGCCCAAAGCAAATCCTGACACCTAATAAAGCTGAGACAACTTGACAAACTCAACAGCGAAAGCTACGTATGAGCTGGCGATACTTTTCATTTCATAATTTCAGACAAAAGCAAGCTATATGTGCTATATATCTAGGCAGGATGAGATGTGAGCTATACCTCAGATTGCTCGTCCGTGTCAACAGATATGCCCAGTTGGTTTCTGCTGTCGTTTGGCTGGTAAGCCTTTGACGAACTGCCACCTGTAAGTAGACTATCACAACTGTGTCCTCGCCTTGCTGACTGGCCGGAATCAAAGTCCACATATCCCGCGTCGAAACTTGCGGAATGGAGATGTTTGCCGGATTGCTCGCGCTGGACGCGAGAACGCGGTAGCCTGCCTGGTGACTGGTAGCTCTTGGCGGATCCGGTCGACGGACTCGGGCTTGTTGGAAGTTCGATGCTCTGCCAGAGCCGTTTCAGCGCACCGAAATTGGATTCGCGGCCTTCGGTCGCTCTGACGGGAAGCGTTACTGGAGGACTGGTCTCCAGGTTGGCACGTGGAGGCCGTCGTGGCCTCACGGGCGGCGGCGGATGGCGCTCGATGTGAGTAGCACTCTGTGAGAAGCGAGACGAAGCTTTCAGCGACGGTTCCAGCAGCGCCGGACTGCGATGCTTCGAAGCCGGTCGCGACACAAGAACGCTGTCGAGCGACTCGGTGCTGCCGGCCAGATCACGGTCACGGTATTTCCGACTTCGGCCGACGCCGACATTGGCAGCCGGAGCCAACGGCAAAGCCTGCGGTCGTTTACTAGCCGCATCTCGCACCGCGTACTGAGAATACGACCCAGAACTGTTAGACCGTGCACTCGACGGCAGACCAGACTTCATCTCGGCTGCTGCCGTTCTACTTTGCTGCGACCCGTTGGCACTTGTGCCGTGGGAATACAACGGGTTAGCAAACGACAGCGGCTTCGGCGACGAATCGGGAGACGACGTAACGCAGGCGGCATCCTGGATGCTTCGGAGAGTGACACCGGCGGACCGTCCCTTCACCGGAGGACTGGCCTCCAGCGTGAAGATCAGCGTTCCGGAGTTGTTTGCTCGGCGAGTGGCGGTCGTATGACGCGGCACGGTGCTGGACGTGTACGACGCGGCGCCATCCGTCGTGGACGAGGACGAGGTGTCGTTGTTGTTATGGAATGAGACCAGATTGAGCCGGTCGCTGCTCGCCGCCGCCACCATCCTCTGCCAGTCTTCGTCGACGCATTTCTCGTCGGCTCGCCGACCCGACGACGTCAGTATGCTGCTGGCCGACACCGACGTGATGACGTCCGGAGGAGCGGTCACGTCCGGCGTCGTGACTACGAACGCGTCGGTCGACTGGTAACGCTGGGGCTTGCTCGAGGGCACCTGCTGCCGACGTCTGTTGCTACCGCGTGACGGGACCGTTGCCGTGCTGGTCGGCAGACGAATGCCGCCGCCGGTCAGTGGCGGAGGAGACACGGTCGACGATACGGCCGACTGCGGAGTAGCCGGCTGCAGGTTCAGCGACTTCGTCGAAACGAACCGCAGATCCTCGGACACGTGGACCGACGGAGTGTTGCTGGCGACGGCCGGCGGAGACACGATGCGAGACCGACTGCCGCTGCTGTCGAGTCGGAATTTTACACTGGACCGGTGAACGGGCGTCGTCAACTCAACCGAAGATGGACTGGCCAACAGCTCCGATATCCGCGACAGAATGCTATCCAGCGGATTCAGTTTAGCCTTACACGCCTACAACGAACAGCCACAGTTCAGCATGAGAAAAGTACAAACACACACAACTGAACGAAACGGACGTAAGACGCCAGCTTAAACATTTCTGCTTCTCGTTCTACCAGCACACCGAGCACGTTCGACGTTATTTACAGTTAAGGTGCTGTATAAATACTTACTTACTTACTGATATACCAACTCGGACAGTGAGTGACTCAATTCTTCCTGATATCAGCTCAAACAGGTTGTCACCGAATAACGGTGAGTGAGCACTGATAAGCAGTTTCGTAACCATGTATCAAAGCACGCCAGACCACTCCGTGCCATAAAGGTTTCATACAAAGAATCCAGACAGAAAAAAGACATCTAAAATTAAAGACAATTTTTAGATAGAAGTAATGTTACGAGTCAATACTCAGAGTCGAGCTCTGTCTGCTGGAACCTTATGATCCCAAAAACTGACCAGTTGATAGTTGTCATCCTTAAGGGGATGTCAGACGATGGATAAAGTTGGCCAACTTTTGTGGGCATGGTTTAGTTGCCCGAGAAAATCGGCCGATAATATCGTTGAACCATGACACACGGCCGATTTTATCGTTTGCAACTTTGCACGATATCAGCTAGTTTCACAAATACACAACAGCAGAATGCAGCTCGAAAATGATACTTGCATTATTTTTTTCTGCACATAATGAACGAAAATAAACAAAAATAAATAAAATAAATATTCATCTCCCACCGTAAACAATCACCATAGTGACTGATATCCAAGAAGTTGGCCGACTTTATCGTCAAGAATAGAACGTGTTCTAGTTGGACAATAAAATCGGACGATTTTATCGGCCGACAAAATCGGCCGATTTTTGCATGACAGATGACAAATTTTTGTTGGCCGATTTTCTTGGCAGACAAAATCAGCCAACTTTATCGATCGTCTGACATCCCGTTTGCTTCTCCATGCAATCACACAGATACAACTCAGCATAGGCCGGTAGTGTAGAAGTATAGACACACTCACCTCGCTGATGTTAAGGCAGTCGCGTAACACACAGTGTAGCACAGCAAGCTCTCGGCCTATGTCGATGTCACCCTTGTACTCGGAACCAGACTCCAATGAACTTGCATCCTGAACACAACCAACGTGACACTGTAACATCACTGCCAGCATTACCAATGAATATGTAAGTAAGGTTATCACCATAACACAATTAACATGAGCACAGCTGTTGCTAGGGGAAGCTGACCGCACTGCCTGCGCCCGAAGGCCAGAAAATGTGAACGTAGTTTCTTACTTACACAACTTCCGTCAGGTCATTTTTTAATGTTATCCGCTCTATAAATTTATGTTTTACTTACTTACTTACTTACTTACTTACTGATAACGTGGACACTTCTGGCACCACCCCCAAATAACTGCATCACAAATTGCGACCAAACCGCTGCAGATAGTGACATGGTCACTATCGATAGCCTATAGGAACTTACCAACACCCTATCCAACGTTACAATCGCCGATCCCCTGCGACGTACCGTTTAGCCACAATACAAAACGTTACAGACAGACAGGCAGACAGACAGACCACAGATGGACGACAGAGCGTACCACAAGCGTGACAATTAGTACAGTCAGCTAAAAACAAATGTCGCAGTGCAGTGTGACATCGTCAATTAGAACAAGTATGTCTTTAGCTGCCGTTTGAAATCGCTGTGGCTCATGTCAGATCTCGGCAAGTGCAATGGCAAGCTGTTTCACACTCATGGTCAATGGTCATGTGGCAATGCTACAACTAGTTGCTTGGCCTTCTCTGTTGCCGGTCAGATGACGTGGAACACAGCGCCAGATTTCACAGCAACAGTCAACATAGCATCAGCAAACCAATAGTTTCACAGCATTAAGGACAAAGCAATGTGACACTCTAAACACTATTGTTATATTTGCATGAAAATTGTGCTGCCATATCATTCCAATAATTTTAATTTAAAAAAATCCATGTGCAACAGCCGTGACACACAGAACAGAAATGGACATGGCACAACGGTGTGGTTTCACTGTAGGCAAGTTACACCAAGCAACTTCTGAAACAGAATGACTGCACCGTAACAAATTCTAGGTAATGGGTAGGAGTTTCTTAGTTACATATATACACTAGGCCTGACAGTACACGTGACAAACACTTACCGAGATATTTTGGAGGAACTTTCGCATATTGCTGAATTCAGCTGAGACAAAGGCATTCATAAACTCCATCCATTCCTCCTTGATTCCAAACCTGAATCACGTATCACACACACACAACTCTGCGATCAAAGCTACCAGTAATCTCCACAACTCCTGAAAGCTTAAAACAAAACAAGCTATTTCTAATGCATTTCATATGCAATTTTTTACTACTAAAGAACATCTACTTTTGTTTTTGACAGATGTACTTTGATGCTGACAAATTCGCTACAGGAAAAAGACCAACCTGTTACTTCATTCAACCATTCTCAAAGTATATTTTGGGGAAGCTAGCAAAAAACCTAGAATAACACTAGAAATCAGACAGTTAAGTGAAGCCGAAAGTAGTTGTATTATTGTCTTTACTACTTTAGTGCCAAAAATCCTGTTCTTCCAATCCTTAAAAATTAAGCATGAAGAACTGAATGGCATGTAACTGAAGTAGTGGCGAGCACGGTGAAATAAGTATGTAAAATACAGCGTGCTGGCTAAACATCGGCTTGCAGTCGAAATGAAGCAGTCCAAATGATGTATGGCAATACTACGACTTTTTGACTAAGATGAGTCTGACTGGCCAATCTCTGTGGAATAACACTAATCAGAATCACAAAAAGTAATGTCTATAGAATTGTTTGATCCGAACTTTATGCAATAGGCCAGACGCCTTTCCTCTCGCCCAACCAATGGCATAAAGCAGTCAGTAAAGGCTCAGAATTGAAGCACTGTGAAGTATGTGCGAGAGAACGACTATCTGTAAAGATAACAGACAAAATGTCATCAGCAACAGACATCAGTCCACCTGGAGAAGTTAGCCAGACTCTGTATGGTTTTGGCGACCAGAGTTGTGTTGCGTGAAACTTTCTCGGTTGGCAGCTGCTGCGTGAAGCCGAAGAGTGTCGGTGAAAGAACGGCGGGACAGATGAATCGAAGGAACACGCACGAGCTGACGAGCTGGTCACAGACGTCCTGACTTCTCTGATGAACGCAGCGTTGTCGCAATGCCGAAAACACACACCTCAGCTCCCTGCAATCATTCAAACACGCTTTCGAAGCCGACGGACGTGAACGGCAGCATAACTTACAATGGGAAAAACTCACTCACCATGGCCCTCAGAACACCGATACATTCAGTCAGCTCAACGTAGCCGGTATATACAGAAATCTGTTTAAAATGTCATTCAATGCATCTGTGTTTGTTTTAGCACTTACGAAGTTGCTTCTCGACATCGGCTACATTCCGACAACCGACACCGGCTCATTGTGCCTCGCTGTCGACTGTCGACTCAACACATACGGCCATCGGGCTTTTCTGCTGACTGCTGGTCCGATGGTCTGGCTGGAACTCACTGCCAAATGAACTCAGAGATACGGCATGTGATGTTGACAGCTTCAAACAGTTCTCTGCTAGTGTGACTAGCGCAGTAAAGGTTAATTTTAACATTATGCGCTCTATAAATTCAAGTTTTACTTAACTTACTTATATTACTTATGTAACCTGTCCTTGAACATTTGCTTATGGCAACTTGCGGTCCCAGATCCAGTGTTAATAAGGCTCTCATTGTACTGCCTACAGTGGATTAGCTAGTCAGATTTGGCAAGGCATAAATAAGCCACCGGGCGACTAATGTTTTTACACCTAACTTTTGAACTTTTGGGAGTGAAAAGTGCCCAGACCATGCAATGCCGTTTAACGGTGCCTGTCACCTCCACTCAAAGCTGGCATTAGAATGCTAGAGGCATTAAAATATATTAATTATCAAACTCAACAAACCATGACAGGCCAACCTACCGAGGAAACTGCTGTTCCATATTGACGATCCTGTACCAGACCATGTGGACAAACTTGAGCAGCGACTCCTGATTGGCTGCCAGGTTGTCGAGACACGGGATCTTCATCGGGTCCACCTCACAGTCGATGTTTGGATCGAGCAATGCTCTGATTGCACCATCCAGCGTGTCGTGCAGATACTGCAGCAAAATACACACCGACACTTTCTGCTTAACCGGCCATTCATTCATTCATTCATTCATATTCGTTTATTAAGGTCACTTGTCAAAACGCAAGAACGTACATAATATAAGTAATGTAAATGAACTATACGAGCTTAGGAAGTTCACAGGCCTATGTACACTGCGTATAATAAACATGTTCGTTTAACTTAACCATTAAAACAAGACAAAAAAAATTAAAAAAGAATCATCTATAACGTCACTTGCCAAAATGCAAGAATGTTAATTTGTGCGAGAGAACAACCATCTGTAAAGATAACAGACAAAATTGACCAAAGCGTGTCTCTGATGTGATAAAAACTCGAGTTGAAACTTAGTAACTGTGTTTATATAGCATCCGTGTGATAAAATTGCAGTCAGACAAATAAGTGAAGTGTTCGGGCAGTGAACGTGTGTGTGTACGACGCCTAAGATTGTAGTGCTGCGACGCTGTGGATGGTGGCGGCAGAGCGGTGTGCAGACATTAGATACAGATAGAAGTGGAACGTACACGCTTTATGTAGATATTTGCTCAATCGTAGTTTTGGAAATAATAAGCCTCAAATATTGCAGTGAAGTGCAGTGTGGTGATGTTGACTGTTAAACACTTTTTTTGATTTGTTGTACAAGTACTATCAGCATGTTGCTTTAGCTTTCCACACGTCCTACAAAGAATGTAGAAGAAATGTTCGACTTTTTTGCATCATCCCGTACAATGACTTCAAATAGCAGCTAGACATACTTGAATGAATGAATAAAATTTATTGTGGTGTTGCAGCCAAAAGGCTGGATTGCGACAATACGGTACATGTATAGCCTACACTAGCCTATACCATACAATACGATGTAATAAAAAACGCTACATAAAATGTGAATACTGATACTGATACCAAACCACATACTTGTTGAGATAAACCGCAAAGCAGCAGACTAGAACATTATTCTCAGCTGCACTACATAATAACTAATCAAAACAGTATTCATAATAACCTTAGTTAACTATATGGTTACTAAGCTACGGTACATGTTTGCACTGCACTGTTATTCAGCTATTCGGCTATCTTCATAGCCGCAAGTGTGCGAAATAAACTCATTCATTCAAGCTGTGACGAGAATAGCAAAACAGAAAGCCTATAACTGACAAAAATAAGAATAAGTCAATCTTGTTAGGATGGCATTAAGTCCAAATAACAGTTCGCAGAAAATGGCAGACGTTCGTACCTTATGTCCCACCAACTTCATGTAGGACTCGACAGCTTTAGTCGCAATGCTGTTTCCACGCAATGCCAGCGTATCGTTATCTGACAAACACAATTCCGAATGAGTTAGTTTACATACGCTAACAGCAAATTCAGACCGTGATTGAGCGGCTGGAGGTCTGCTTCCATGGTCCGTAGCCAGGTGCGACGTGGACGTCTAGAAGTCCGCTGTAGGATCTGTCTGGCCAAAAACTGTTTCAATCAGCTTAATAAAGGAATATGGAGCTCCAGCATCTCTATTTCCACTAAAGTCCAGCTATACCGAGTATACATTCAACCGATCCTCCTCTACGGTTCTGAAACATGGGCCTTGACCCGAGCTCTGGA
>Ga0209052_1000372_pt1 | contig 13688 bp, 5 predicted proteins | sample WorMetHEROISLAND_2_FD_187409 | JGI IMG/M metagenome (GOLD analysis project Ga0209052, IMG submission 187409) | Marine gutless worms symbiont microbial communities from Max Planck institute for Marine Microbiology, Germany - Olavius sp. 4 HERON... | ecosystem: Host-associated > Annelida >...
GCCGTAGGTTGACAGTCTGCAGCGTGGTATGACCAGATCGCTGGTTGTGGAGGACCGAAGCCCACCACGACGACTTGCTGACGCAGCGACAGGCGTACACAGTTCAGTGAAACTGAAAACCAAGAAAGACTGGTCACTTGTTGGGGACACCACTCAGACCAGTAGGCCTACAGCCCTCCAAGAGTTGTGTTGTATTGAGTTGCTTCGCTCTACATGTATACGGTCTAAAAGTTTTTCCTCGTCAAACTCATTCACAAATCAGAATCTAATCGTCATTCCTCCCGTCCCATCTCCCCTTCCATCCTTGCCTCCTCTCTCTTCCTCTTCCATTCTTCCTCTTCCATTCCTACCCCTTCCTCACTATAAGCCTATACATTCCAACTTTATGAATCATTCTAAAATTTGGCTACAGTTCTTCCTAATCAAACTCCATCGGTCCTGAGTCAGGTGAGTGATACCTGCAAGGTGTTTGAGTTGGGGAGGCTGAGATGACGCACAAACGCGTCCGTGATGATTCGCGTCAACTCGTGTTCGTCGTCGGTCATCTGTGTCGACAATGAACCGCTCACGCTGGCTAACTGCTGCTTCTTCAGTCGGTTCTCCTCAATCTTCTGCCGCTTCGCCTGCCGCTGCTCCGGCTTCAGCACCGCTGCGAACAGTCACATCATCCACATCACGCACAGTCGGCATCACCATCCACCAGCGACGTAATTAACGAGAACAAAACCAAGAGACCGACAGTCCGATACCGAAAACTCGAGACCACATCGAGACAAATACAAATATCAAAAGAACTGAGACAACTGAGACAAGACTGATGATTCCAGACCAGATTCTTTTCATCTTTGTATTTGTCTCGATGACGTCTCGAGTTTTCGAGTTTTTTTTGAGCAAGACCGACGATCTATAGTTAATAATAATAATAATAATATTTTGTAATTACTTTTTTCTTGACATTGTAGCCTAGGCTAAAATTAGAAAAAATACTTATTTCTACAAAAGCTAAATCATTCTGTATATGACCCAAAATCCAAAAGTGTGAGACTGACTTCGACAGATTGATGGACAGACAAAGTTGCTTACATCAGCAACTGTAGCGTCATGCAATAAATACGTTTATTGCAACAAACTTACAACAAAATGTATCTATATCATTTACAGCAGACTACGAAGTAAGAAAGCCGTTTGACAACAACCGAGGTTGAACAGTGTTTGTGTTTCATTAGATGATCAACGCTTACAGTCAGTGGACATGCCGCTGTCAATGCACTTCTTGAAGCGACAAGCCTGGCAGCCGTTGCGACTGTCGCGCCCGATGGCGCAGCTGCCGGCGTTCTGACAAGCGTATGGACTGTGACCTAAACGCTGTTCATTCTGAACCGTGCGTCTGAAGAAACCCTGCAAACACACGCCACATGTACACGTGTCGTGTGTCATCACGCCATAAATCCATTGGGCCACGAAATCATAACGTTCTGGTCTGGTGTAATTGCATCAAATCCAGCATATAATTAGATACTGCAGTCGCATCTGTCAACAAGATCAACAGCCTCAGTAACGCACGCTGACTATCATAACGATGATGATGAATCGATAAACGTAATCTTCCTTCACTGTCAAGCCTATATAACGAGTGTGCTAATGACGTACTCAGTTAAACAGTTCCGCTCTCGACTCGACACGGAAATATGACAGCAGTGGGCAACAGTGGCACCGGACGAAAGAATTTGGGATTTCAGACGCCACCGAAGATAATTTTTTTCGTAACAAAAATTATAGCCCATTATCACACTAAGACATGAAAGAAGTCATGTCTATCTTTCTGCTGTTACCATTTTAGGTGACTAAAAGACTGCGTTTTATACCACGAAGTGTTATTCTGAATTGATTAGTTTGTTATTAAAACTGATCAGCTCCGCCGTAAGTCGTCTCTGTGAGATATTAGTATAGCTATGCGGACTCGCTCCTGCAGCGCAAGCGATTCTGCCTAATCCTATGCACATTTCTCCGTAGAGTGGTCTGTCTGTCTGTCTGTCTGTCGCATTCGTGCGCTCTGCTTAGACCGTTCGACGGATTTAGATGCCATTTGGCAGGTACACTTGTGGGGTCCAATGACACATTGCGTGAGATGGGGTCCCTGATCTTCCAGGGTAAGGGGAGACTTGGGGAGTCAAACCCCCAGCCAAAACATGCAATTGCAAATTGCAGCCAAACCGTCAGTCCTATGCTGCCACCTGGCGAATACAAACGAGGAGTTGGGTGGACTTGCCACAGCGATTCCGCCTTGTGCCAAATTACACTTTGGTCCTTGTTATTATTATCAAAATTATTGCCTCAAGATGCACCAAAACCCCCTCCATTGCGAAATGCTCACTGGTTGGCAACAGCAATGTTATCAGTATATACCAGCACAGAGCTCTCTATCATTCATTGCTGCAGCAACAGCTATAGTTTTCTATAGGCCTAAGCTGGCAGCGTAGCAGACTGTCATACAGGAAGGTGGCGTCACATACATCTGTGCTTTGTTAGCGACAGTCAGGGTTGTCAGCGACCGGCTGACACACAGATCATGTGGTCAGTGGTCAGTTAACCGTAGGTGTCAGGTTAGGCGAGCTGTGGAATACGGATCAGGAATAGTTCGAAATTCTCACTGGAGCACTCAAACAGTATTCATACCAAGTAGTTGTCAATGAACAGGCCCAACTGAGCTGAAGTGACGGCATAATAATTAACTAGCCCAGTTCTTCGAAGTGCAATCATAACCCTAATTTTGAAGGTTGCCCTTTTGAGCTGACAAATTGGCAAGTTCACGCCAATTTTGCTTTTTCTATCCCTGTTTTTAATGAGCTAAGAGCCTATGCGTGACAGACAAACAGACAGACAAACGGGCAAGACCGGTAATGCGGCCTATTAGGACGGCCGCATAACACACGAGCGTAGCACCTTCTGCAGCTGTTTGCTAGAACCAACCATGCAACCCTTTCACAAGAAGTTAGCAATAGCACGGCCAGTGACTGACTGTTTTGCTATCATGACTGATGTTGACACACACCGCACAGCGCAGCACATCATTGGATCTATGACTGAATGACGTCAGACGCACCTTGCAGCCCTCACACGTCATCGCTCGGTAATGATGTCCAGTCGCTGCGTCGCCGCACACAACGCACGGGTATGGACCGTCCTCCGGGCGCATGTAGCTAGGCACGTACGGCGTACCTGACAAATAACATTTCATCATATACACTATGACTATACACATCAATGTTACTACATCCTTGCAAGTACCGCCCTCGCACCAGCTATAATACCAACTGGGTATAGCCTACAAGGACACTACGTACTTCACGGATGGACTGCAGCAAGAAATGCCACTAACTTTTAGGGTTATCTCCAACCCACCCATTTGAAAAAAAAACATAAAGTTGAACTTTATTGGCAATTTTTGTAACCAACGGTATCAGACATGGACTGGTTCGCATAAGAACTACAGTCTCGAGAAAATGAATATATTTAGTTTCAAATATTCAACTGCCATACTATAATACTATTTCAACAATATAGATCAAGCGTAATGCACATGAGCCGTAGCCTTCCTAGTCGAGTCGCAAAGCACGCAACGCAAGAATAAACAACGCTTCTATGCTTGCGTTGCGTCGCTTGCGTCAGCTGCGAACGTTGCGTACTTTCTCCAGTTTCTCGCGTTCGTTGCGTTGGATGGAACCCAGGCTTTACCTTGCTATAGACAAATATTTGACAGCATACCTTTACTTCTGCTGCCAGCGCGTCGGCGCGGTTCTGCAGGAATGCCAAGCAATTCAGGTGACGTGGTTCTGCTAGCTGGTGTCGGTGATGCAGTGGTCATGGTCGCAGCGACTGCAGGCGGCTGCATTGAACTGGACGGAGTCAGTCCGTGGTCCGGCGACAACGACATCAGCGTGTACTGCTGCTGCTGATGCTGGTGCTGAGGCAGCGCGTATGAAGACGGCTTGGTACTGAAGCAGAGCGGACTGTGGCTGGGGGATACTGCTGATGATAATGACGACAATGATGATGATGATGATGAGTTGATGTCATCGCGACTAACGTTGGCGCGCTTCATGCTGTAGTCTGCGCACGACACATCCCACGCATCTCCTAGCGCTGTATTATTGCCTAATAGTAACAGTACACACGCCAGCTAGAGCTATAGGCATAGACGAGATGATTCGAGTTTGCTTTACGTCGCATCATCACCGAGGTATGACGCTTCGTGTCGCTTTATGTTATCGAATTGGATATTTTTGCAAGAGAGGAGTAAGTCTGCACGACGAACTGCACTGGCTGGATGTGCTCGGCCTCACGACGTACCGTTGTTTGCATGGACAAGCACCTCGGTACCTCGCCGATCACATCACTCCAGCCATCGAAGTTGCATCGCGACATCGGCTACGTTCCGCCAACCGACACCGGCTCATTGTGCCTCGCTGTCGACTCAACACGTACGGCCATCCCCGGGCTTTTCTGGTCGCTGGTCCGACGGTCCGGAACTCACTGCAGCCAGATGAACTCAGAGATCCGACGTGTGATGCTGACAGCTTCAAATAGTTCTTTAAAATAATCTTGTCCAGCTCTTACTAGTGCGACTAGCGCATTAGAGTTTTTTTTAACGTTATGCGTACTTGATATAGCACTGCTTATCAAGACTCGCGACCAGAAGCGCTTTACTCTCGGAAGTGCATGGCAGTTGGTTGGCACTAGCTAATGATACTGTGGCGCATTATGCGGCCATCCATTGCCCACGTCAGGGAACAACTGGACCTGCGGTGCAGCACGCACACATACCATCCCCATCAGACACGCTATAGGCCTTCGCCCTGTAGCCCGTTAGCTACTATAGTTATTTCACATGCAGCTGAGGGTAAGGAGCTGAGTTGACCAACATATTCTACGAAATGCGTAGGTCTCAACTGTTTTAAGAATTTTTACACAAATAAAATAAAATCACCATACGAAATAGACGCTATGGGGCAAACAGGGCATGAACTCCACCGAAAAAAAAATCGTGGGGTGTGCCAAAAACCCGGCTAAGTGCACTGAAACTATTCTAACCTTAAAATATGCTGACTTGGCCGGCCAATGAAATGGCACTGCGATAATGATAACCATAATGTTGAATGCCAAATGAGTAACTGCGGGTTTAATGCGCAGGCTAACGAAGAGAGATAGACTACGCTAGTGATTCGAGATATGAGAATAACGTGCTCGTGTTAAGCAACAAGCGTCCGTGATTCAGGTAAATTCAGGCAAGTTATTCATTCGACTTGGTCAGTGTGGCGTGGCCAATCAGTCCACCTGCCAAACTGGACAAGACCGGACAACAATGACGGCATAGATTGGCCGCCGACTGACTGGTCAAGGTTCGGCTGTAAACGCCGCTAAAGTTCCATTAACGCCACGCACTGCGGCCATGCACTCACGCCGTCTGTCCCATCCGTCCTCCGCGTCATTATGCCAGACGCCATAAATGTGTTGGGACTCCTCCCTCCCTCAAGCACGAACGATATCAGTCTGCCTGTCTGTCCCGTCTAGGCCTACTATTGTACCATTGTCCGACTTGCCTCGGTCAGCCTGCCAGGCCTGCACCTACCGCAGTGCGAATCCGGACTTAATGCACGGTCCGCACGCAGCCACGTAGGCATATAGCCGTCACCCACGCAAATCAAGTGCTGATTCCAGACCGTTCGTAGATTTTATCGATCAGTTAATAGCATAAGCCCCGTCTGTCCGCCCAGTCACCTGCAGTGAAATGCTATGTATGCACATATGCACAATGACCACCTGTAGAACGACCTCCTCCTTTCCCCCATCCCCATTAGGCACCGTAATCCATTAACAGAAGACGAAGGTGCATTCAGTTTAACAAACATAAACTGCATAACCGAGCACGCAGACATTCGCCCACAAGATATGACGGATTCGAATCTGTTTGACATAATGCGCGCTACAAATGATGATTACTTACTTAGTTACTTACTTACCGGTATTCCTGAAATCCGCAGGACACCGAAGGACGGTGCTCTGCGGTGTCCTGCGCCGCGGTTTCAGGCATACCCTTATTTACTTACTTACTTATACAAGTTCCACGTTGTTGAGTATGCTATGAACGTCATCAAATGAAGAACAGCAAGCTGTCGAACTCCAGCACCCGCCTGGCGAAAAAGCTTCATCTTCGCCGCTGTATAGATCCAAGACGGTGATTTGGTACCAGTAGCCTACCAGTAAGGAGTTCATGCACATTCCTGGCACCGGGTCCCGGCGCAATAACAGTGCAGTAAACACGCAAGTGCACTGTTGCATCGTTAAGCTTAGCAATCAGGCTATGAAACACGGTACACAAGCTATGAAATACAGTTTAATTAATGAAGAGACGTTTAAGGACTGCGTGATATCCAAACGTTCTTGCACTGAATTTTACCTTTCTTTTATTTCTCATTTCATGTACACGTATTCAGCTTTTAGTTAGGTTCTATCTCAAAAGCTTGTAATCACTGGTCACTGTGCGTAAGTGCTTATTTCCCGATTGATTGATTGACTGGTTGATTGATATGGTAAGCTTGTACTAGATGAACTCTGTGACGTATCGCGTGGCACGTCATCACTACGTCTAGCATCACTCGCTTCGCTCAGACAACTCACCAGTGTACAGCACTTCAGTTCCTGTCTACAATTGATTACCGTACATTGCTGTTAGATACTCACCAGCGGGCACGGCGTCCTGGTAGGCAGTAGCTCGCTGCAATAGTTTCTTCATCGCCATGTCCTCCGCGTATCGTGGCTTCCCGTCTGTCGTTGAAAATGACGAATTGAAACTTGGCCTGAACAGCGGCCACGCCGCGGCACGTCCGTAGATAAGTCTACGCTCCCTCCTCCCTGCGGGTGTCTGTGGGTCCGCCCTCTGAACACCCTCCACACCCTTGCTCCCGGGCGGGCGTGCGGGCTCGGCTCAGAGCTGACTGACCATCCGCGCAGCAGCCGGCCGGCGTCCGGATACGCTGTTGTTGTTATTGCTCGGCTGGTCAGCCGGCCAGTGGTCACTGCCTGGGCAGGCTGCAGCACGGCTACACACTGACCCTCGGCTGACCTCACCCCTGCCTGCGGCCCCGCTCACCGCCGTGTCTGCACCAGCAGACGATATCTGATGCTGCTGCGTGCGATTGGGCGGCACGGGTACGTCGGGTAGTTGGCGAGTGTCGGACAAACCGCCCTCTCCCCCACGACAAAACCTCCGCTGCAACAAAACCCATCTACGACAAAATCCAGTCATTTACTTACTTGTATTAAGCGTGGTTTCCAGCCAACGCAACGCACGCAACGAACTCCAGAGTGACCTGTCACGAACAAGCCTGTCGGCGTCTGGTCACGTAGTCTCGCAGTCTTCTGCCACGTTGTACAGCCATCTATTCCGTGGTCTTCCTTTTGGGCGGATGCCTCCAATATGACCATCGAGCAGCATGTGTGGACGCCTGCTGCAGTTTCAGTATGACAGACCACGGACGTCTAGATATCAGGATCTCTCCAATATCATGTTTGAGTGACAGTTCCTTCAAAATGTCTGCATTGCGTCCGTGTTCTATTCTTGTGCAGCCCAGCATTTTTCTCGCCACTGACATCTCAAATAAGCGTAGTGACCGTTTGTGTGAGAATCCAGTTGCGGCGTTGTACAACAGTATATAGGTACGACAAACCAGGACCAGGAGTGCTTTTGTCTCGTTACTGTTATCTTTGGATTTCCAGATTTTTAGATTCCGAACTACTCCTGACTCCTGAGGCAATGTGCCCAATTCTCCGTGAGATGTCCTTGTCAGAAGTAACATCACGGGATGGTTTCACCCAGATATACAAACTCCTGCACTTGCCTTGCTTCGCGGTTTCGCCCACCTTGTCATCACTATTTGCGAAGTACGTGTACTTCTGCAAAAAAGTAAAAAAGTAAAGTTAGGTTATATTATAGTGCGCTCTAAAGCTTAGCTTAAAGCTTAGCTTAATCTAGCGCACTTAGCCACCATAACCACACCATAACCACTTAACGGTCACAGGTTATAGAGCACACCGTCAAACCCTCTTGCCTGTCCGAGAAATCAATCTCAAAGCATGCGCGCCAGTAATCCTGAAACAATTTATTCTGCCGGGACTGGGGATTGAACCCAGGCCCGGCTGATAACAGTTTCAGGCTGGGCGCGCACTGTGCCAATGAGCCACAGAGACGCTACTGCACTGTCAGTCCAAATCTGCAATGCATGTTACTGGTGTTGCTGACCTTGTATACTAACAGCTTAAGGTCCAGGTCGCTGTCCCCATCTACTGGTACGGAAATGTGGCATAGAGGAGGGATCTGTCGTAGGGAGGATTGTCGTGGGGGATTGTCTGTACCCACAGCTGGCAATGCGTGTGAAGGGGGTACAAGTTGGAGGATAGGCCGCCCTGCGCGTCAGCCCTCCGCGTGGGCAAGTAAGTACAGGCCAAGAATTCAGCGCATCCAAGTCAGGTCAGACATCGTGCACGGGTTGATGACGTTAATGATGATCAGACATATACTGACTGGACAGAGTGCAGTCTTCGTACGGTACAGACGACGATTAATTCTACATTTGAATGTACTGACAAACGTCACGTCGCCACAACCGTTCTGATCACGCATTCGGAGTACAATTACGAATATCAGGAACTTATGGATTCATCTCGGTTTTATCATGGTTTAAAAAGAATTAAAAAGAGTTAACTGGTGCATATTTTTGTGGTGTATGCGAAAATTATGAAAATCGGTTAGGCCTAACAGTTTGACATCAGAAATATTGTAATGAACACAAAGTGGACAATTTTCTGAGACGTAGTGTAAGGTGATTTCAGATAAAGTGGGACACTAGGCAAAGTGGGACATTAAAGCTTCCGGTCTGACAGGCACGATGTAGCTCAGTGGAAATTTAAACTAGTAGTCTGCTTTTAGTCCTTGACGACCGTTGTAAATATTTCCGGTGTTTACAAACAGAAAGCGTTCAGACTTTTCTTCAGGCGTTTAGTTATATGATCTAGTGTGGAAATATTGCGATTTTGTCGTTCGGTACTAAGAACGCGCCGTGAAACTTGCTAAGGTATGTATTATTCCGGAGATAATAGATTAAAGAATATAACTGCGTGCGGAAACTCAGTCTAGCCGTCTTTGCGCGGGAACGGTGAATCGAGCTTTGCAGCTGATTGCTATTCTTAGCCAGCCTTCTTGTTAATGTTGTCCCACTTTACATGAATGGTTTAGTAAAAGTGGGACAGCCGAATTTGGTTGAGTGGGACACTGTCCCACTTTGTCACAAACATTACTTTTGTTAATTTTAACTGCACTAGTGGCAGTTTTTATGCTTCAGTAACATTGTTTATGCATCATGGATCTTTACAGTTCTCCGGCGTTGTGCTGTTAGGCTAATGATCTTTGTTTTACGTCATATTTTTATATATTTCCGAGATGTTGTGATACATCTGAGCATTATAATGCAGTTTTTTGGTACCAAAATGCGTTTTTGTTATATTCATTGTAGATACCATCATGGGAAGAATTAAGAAAGCTAAAAATGTGAGTGGGAATTCTAGCAAGAAACCTCGTCAGCTTAACAAGTGGAGTGAAGAGCGGATGGCACAGGCGATTGCTGAGGCTAAGCAGTTTGGTGATAATGCAAAACTTCGCACAATAGCCCGTGCCTGGGATGTTCCCAAATCCACGCTGCAGCGACGTCTTAAGGGCCATGTGGTGGGTGCTCAGCATTGCAGTGGGAGAAAGCCAGTTTTTAGTGAACAAGAAGAAAATGAGTTGGAAACTGTCATCAAAGATATGGCAGGGCGGGGATTTCCTTTAACTGAAAATAACATCAGGAATTTGGCACATCAGTATGCTGCTAAAAATGGCATTGAAGGGTTGTCATCAAAGAATGGCCAGGCAGGTTGGTATTGGCTTAAAGGGTTTCTTCGTAGACATCCAACTATTTCAGTCAAAAGTCCAGAAGCATTATCGAGCTATCGAGCATCAGGAATGAACAGGCAGGTGGTGGGCAAATGGTTTGAGGACTACAAGTCACTGTTGGAGTCAAAAGGAATTATTGATGTCCCATCCCATATTTGGAACTTGGATGAGAGTGGTCTACAGGACACATTCAAACCTAAGCATGCAGTTGGTGAAAAGGGTGTGCCACTGTATCAAATCCAGCATTCTGAGAAAGGCGAAACCAGAACTGTCGTTCCAGTTTTCAATGCAATGGGTGTATTTGGCCCACTGCTCATTGTGTTCAAAGGGAAGCGGGTGAAAAGTGAGTGGCTGACGAATGTCCCAGAAAATGTCATGGTCAAATGTTCTGATGATGGTTGGATCAATAAGGGATTCTTTTTGGAGTTTGGCAAAAAATTTGTCAGTTGGCTGCCGAAAGATGACAAACGACCACATGTTTTGCTGATGGATGGGCATGGTAGCCATGTGTTTAATTTGGACTTTATCAATCTCATGAAGGCAAACAACATCGAAGTTTTCTGCTTCCCACCGCATACAACACACTGGCTGCAGCCAGCAGACAAAGCTGTTTTCAAGACTTTCAAAACTGAGTGGGTGAAAGAAGGACTAAAGTTCAACAATGACACTGCTGGTCGTAAGCCAAGTAAAGTTGAATTTCTTCAGCTTTTCAAGAAGGCATGGGGAAAAGCTGCTACTGTTGAGGTCGTGCAGGGTGGATTCAGGGGCACTGGAATGTTCCCATGGAATCCAAATGCTATACCTGGTGTTGCATACTGTGCCAGTGCAACCACCGAAAGGCTGTACGAGATGTCAGCACAAACCAGCACAAGTGGCAGTGATGTTGTGCTGCAGTCTGCAGTACAACAGGCTCCAGCAGAACAGACTGCAGCAGAAGCACAAGCTTCAGCAGAACAGACTGTATCAGAGCAGACTGAAGTGGAACCACAAGCTCCAGCAGAACAGACTCCAGCAGAACAGACTCCAGCAGAACAGACTCCAGCAGAAGCACAGGCTTCAGCAGAACAGACTGAAGTGGAACCACAAGCTCCAGCAGAACAGACTCCAGCAGAACAGACTCCAGCAGAACAGACTGCAGCAGAAGCACAAGCTTCAGCAGAACAGACTGAAGTGGAACCACAAGTTTCAGCAGAACAGACTCCAGCAGAACAGACTCCAGCAGAACAGACTCCAGCAGAACAGACTGCAGCAGAAGCACAAGCTTCAGCAGAACAGACTGAAGTGGAACCACAAGCTCCAGCAGAACAGACTCCAGCAGAACAGACTGCAGCAGAAGCACAAGCTTCAGCAGAACAGACTGAAGTGGAACCACAAGTTTCAGCAGAACAGAAGACTCCAGCAGAACAGACTCCAGCAGAACCACAAACTTCAACAGAGAGAAGAGTTACATTTTCAAACCTTAGTCCACCCCCAGTCAAGGAACGGACAACCACGCGTAAGCGCAAGCAGACATCGTATCACTTGACTGGACATGACCACACACAGTATCTCGAAAAGCTAGCCAATGAAAAACAGGGGAAAAAGGCCAAATGCAGGAAGTCTACAGCACAATCTACTGCTAAGTCAGGTAAGAGATTATTAAATAGTTTTGACCTCATAATGTCCATCTCTTTGTCTGTGAGAAACATTTTATGTGCCCGACAGTACAGGCTAGTTGTTTGCTGCTTTACGTAGCCTATTATGACTATTAGCTCTGTTTTGGTGACACTTTAATGTCACTGCAAAGTTCCAAACTCTTGCACGTTATGGAGTGTACAGAATATAAAACCATCAGTAGGGCGTGCTGTTTAGGAACCAACTGATGTAATTTTTTTTCAATACATTGGCTATAAAAATGTATTGGAGACTTACTTGGACACTTACTAAATAGTGAGCCTATATAATTAAATATTTTGTTCTAATTTGTTGTTCAGGTGCATCCAAACGGGGATCTTCGTCAAGGATGACAGGAACCAAAAAGTCTGCTGACCACACGCCGTGCCATGTATGCCATGTCCAATATGGTGATCGCAGTGACCAGAGAAAGTATGAAGCATGGATGATGTGTCAAAACTGCAGCATTTGGGTGTATCAGTCATGCAGATTGGAACATGGCATAGAAGATGATGATGGGACATATAATTGTGCTAGCTGCCTTGATTAGTCAAGCATGTTGCCAAGACATTTTGTACTCATTCTTTGACACTGTATTAATAAACTTGTATAGTTTTTTTTTGGTTAGATTTTGTTTGTGTTTAGGCTACAGTTTTAGGAGTCACATTAATAGTCAGATTTTTGGTGCTTTGCTTTGGATCTGAGATACCAAATTTTAATGGTCTTGTTCTTATTGTGCCTTTTTACCACTTTTTTAATTCTATATGTCTGCAGTTGACTTAGTATTAACATTGCAAGAACACAGTATTGACTATTGAACTGAATTCACATTGGCCAGTTGTGTTGTGATTTGTTCCGATTGTGCAATACACTTGCATAATGATTTGCTTTTTATAGCGTCGATTTTGTATTTGGTTATTGATTTCAAATGGGTCAGATAGTTGTCGGTGGAACTAGCAGAACAGCATAGAAGCCTATGGATGACATGTGTCTAACTCACATTTTGTCTGGTATGTCATAAAAACAGTTTGTCCCACTTAACCAGAAAGTTGTCTCACATTGATTGAAAATGTCCCACTTTAACTGAGAGTTTGTCCCACTTTATCTATTTCCGCAGTCTACACAGCTGTACAGTGCAAGGTATATAACGTCAGGCACTAGCACAGTGCTGAGTGTTGTCCCACTTTATCTAGCATGGAAACAAATGTGAACACCTGCTGCCACCTAGGGAATAGTTGCACAGCTAAGGCTCACACACATCATTTGCAATGACACATGAACTGCTAGGTGTCCCACTTTACCTGAAATGACCCTATCTCCAAGATCCTTGCGTCTATAAGGGGGTTTTCGGGACCGGGCTATTGAACGATGCCAGTGAAATTCTTCCGCGACCGACCCTGGTTGCCATGGCAACGAAATTTTAGCTAAAATTGGCTATAAGTCGGCTTATATGTGAGATATATCGGAGATTTTTGCGTCTAGCAGGGGTTTTCGGGGTAGGGCTATTTAATGATGTCGGCCAAATTCTTCCGCGACCGAACCTGGTTGCCATGGCAACGAAATTTGGATCAAAATTGGCTATAACTCAGGTTGTATGAGAGATATCTCCGAGATATTTGCGTCGAACAGGGGGTTTTGGGGGTAGGGCTATTTAATGATGTCAGCCAAATTCCGCCGCGACCGACCTTGGTTGCCATGGCAACGAAATTTGAGCTAAATTGGCTATAACCTGGCTTATATGCGAGATATCTCCGAGATCCTTGGGTCTAGCCGGGGGTTTTGGGGATAGGGCTATTTGGTGATGTCAGCCAAATTCTACCACAACCGACCCTGGTTGCCATGGCAACGAAATTTGGGTCAAAATTGGCTATTAGGGGGTTTTCTGGGTCGGGCTATTGAACGATGTGAGTCAAATTCTACCACGACCGAGCGTGGTTGCCATGGCAACGAAATTTGAGCTAAAATTGGCTATATCTAGGCTTATATTAGATATATCTCCAAGATCCTGGCGTCTATCAGGGTGTAATAAATGCGCGAGGAGTACATT
>Ga0209052_1000374_pt1 | contig 13670 bp, 12 predicted proteins | sample WorMetHEROISLAND_2_FD_187409 | JGI IMG/M metagenome (GOLD analysis project Ga0209052, IMG submission 187409) | Marine gutless worms symbiont microbial communities from Max Planck institute for Marine Microbiology, Germany - Olavius sp. 4 HERON... | ecosystem: Host-associated > Annelida >...
GGTGTCGGTTGATCATTAGCTCCACCAAGCAGTCTGTTATATTTTCGTAGTAGTGATTCTAATGACGTCTTAGGAATAGCATCCCATCATTAAGTAGTCCAACTCCAGCATCCAGCAATTTCTGTATATATTATTTAGACTTATTTTGTTATTGTTAAGCGTTGCTGTCCAATAGTGTAGAGGGCACTGTAGTTTAATTGTGATTTTAATTGCAGTGATTTTGGGAGCTGTAGAACAGGCCAGAATTTTTTCTCGGTTGGATGAACCAGGTTTCTAATGTTGTATTGTTATTTAGTGTTTGGAGTGATTTTGTTTATGTGTATAAGTCGTTTGTTGTTGTCGTTGTTGCTATTGTTAGGTGTTTTTTATGTTAGTTTGATTTTTTGCTCTGATTTTTGTGGTCAGTACCAATGCAGCAGCAGAGTACATGACATTTGGGCATCACCATTTTGGCGCCCAATGTTACGGCGCCGGGACATTTGAGTGTTATCATTTGGGCGCCAGAAGTTTGGGTGCTATGTTACGTCACTGGCACCTTATTGAAATTAATTCGCCTATCGTTGGAGTTAGAATTGTAGTGTAAGTACGTTAGCAAATTAACCATTACGATATTTAATGGCTCTTGTTATAATAGCTTCCTACTGCACGTAGTCGTCATCGCCTTCATCGGTGTTATAGTCGATGTCCTCGTTGTTGTCATTGTCACCAACGTCCATCGTCATTATTAATTGACGAACTTGAGTAAGAAGCAGGACATTGTTTTCCAAGCAATTGCTTGGGTAAATTTCACATAGTACACGCGTAATTTGTGCCCACCAATCTTACATGTAATTTTTGAACCCTGGTAACGGCGGTGTCATGGCTTGGTGCCCTAATGGTGGTGCCCAAGTGTCCCGGTGCGCAAATGTGGATCTTGGATTATTTGTACCCACCAGTTCATAGACTGTCCAATGTTGTTGTTGTTTGTAGCTGTTGAAGTGTTCAACCCAATGATACCTCCGCCATTCAATGCACCTCCGCAGGCAGCTCCGGCACAGTTTGTAGCTCGCCTGCCTCCACCAGTCACTACCAATCTTGGTGAGTATGGTTTCATAGTAACTGTAACAGTCTGATATGCAGACATGCAGGCCTGGGCGTTGTCCTGAAATTTTGAAATTTGTCCTGAAATGTCCTGAAATTGGAGTTAGGTCCTGAAATTTGTACATATGTCCTGAAATTTTCACGTGTTTTCACAATTTTTTTAAAAACACACATCATTTTACTTATGAGTAAGTAACACAGGACATAAAGAAAGCAGTGTTGTCCCAGATTTCAGGATTAAAATGGCATGTAGAGGTCATTCAAGGTCAATCATTTTACGCTCACTGGAAAGCCAATAAACTACTTCATGTCACCGTATAGTTATTTTAGCCTCAGCTCTAAACGTTCCGAAGTTATATGCACCGGAAATGACAAAAACGCGTTTTTTGTGACTCTGATGTCCTGAAAAATGTCCTGAAATTTCAATTTTTTTTCTGTCCTGAAAATAAAAATTTCGTGTGCCCAGGCCTGAGATATGATTTGGTTCAGCATGCCACCGTCACTTAGGATGTTACGTTGTTGCCTATGTCGGTTGTGCGTCTGTCTGCCTGCTGTATGACTCAGATAGTAAGTAAGTTTTATTTCAGTAGCAGCAGAATACGGCAAGATTTTACAACCACATGCAAATCTGGTCTTGCTTCTTTACCATTGTCTGATAGCGTGAGCTGGATTTTGTATTGGGCTCTTTGTGTTTTCAGTCACAATTGTCGATTTTTGCTTTTCTTTATCCGTACACAATTTACGATTTTGTAATAAATATGTGGTTCTCTCATGTGTGAGTTTGGGGCGCTGTGTGGTAGGTGGAGGTGTACACCTCGTTGGGTCTGGACCACCACCGCCAATGCCGGTCGTACACGCTTTACCTGTGAATTATAATGTTCCCCCGCCTGTCGTCCCGCTGGCTGCGAGTGCAGCTCCGGTGAGATATATGACCATTGCACACGCCATGTCGGCAGCTCCTGCTCCCGCTCCCACGGTATGCTGCTTCACTTCTATTTGCCATCTCAAACATTTTTACTGTCCGCCCGTAGCGATGGACTGTATTGTCTTCGTCCGAGTTTTTTTCTGTGCGCACAATAAAGCTGCATTCAGCTTGATGATATTTTGCACGAACAGAGTTTGTCAACCGCACGAACCCTATTGGATTTCAAGTTTATGGGTCAAAGGTCAGGGTCATTTTTCGTCAGTGGGCCAAAGCTTGCCAAATTGTTTTCATCTAATGTGGAAAAAAATTGTAGTTGCTAACGCCGATATCCGCTTGTTGATTGCGATAACTCGTGAACCGCTGCACTTAGCTTGATGAAATTTTGCACCCACTCGACAACCTCTAGAACTGCCTATTGAGTTTCAAGGTCAAAGGTTACATGGGTTTTTTGTGGTTTTTTCTGTGCGCATGATACTGCAGCTACCTTACTTACTTACTTAGCCTTGAGCAAGGCTTGATGATCTTGTTGTTTCTCATTCTGTTAGCACACCGAGTGAGCGCATTTGACATTTCATTGTATGTGTTTTGTAGCTCACAATTCACTGAATTTAGTAGTATTTATGTTCTTCTTCTTCTTGTCCTTTAGCTAGCAACCGTTGGGGCCTAGTATGGTCTTGTTCCACGAAGCACGATCTTGTGACAGCTGAGCAGCTGTATTTATGTTAGATTGTGTAAAACGATGGCACACAAAATATCATTATAAATGGAGTCAAAATGGTGCATCGAAAATTACTGGACATTGCTAGCTGGTAGCCTCAGATTACTGTGTGAAATTTAAAAAGGAAAGCATTTTAGGTAATGCCATTCGAGTACAACATTTGGGGCATCTTACGGGCACATATAGGATCTGATGTTTGTTAAAATCATTGTCGGGCCATATGTCCTGCTTTAATGAATAAACGTACACCTGAACATTAATTACTTACTTACTGAGAATTTGGAAACTTCTAAATGCAGTACAGTACAAAATAAGGTGTATTTGGCAGTAGTCAATGTTATGTGCAGCTGCCGGCTCCGTATTCTGACATCTATGGTCGCCAGATCCCATTTGAGTCGGTTGGACATTTACAGTCAGTTCAGTCACTGCCGTCTCCGGACAGGTCACCGACTCTTTTCTGTTTTCTCTTATTTGTCACAATTTGTTATGCGTCTGCTGTCAGTTGTTGAAGATCTCCTCGGACACTATTGGCTGGGTGACAGAAATGGCTTCTGGCCTGTACGAACTAATGCGACGATAGCTTCGAAAAGTTTTCCACCTGATTTAGAGTAAATGTGAAAAAATGGTCTCTCATAAACTGTTAACTTTTCGATAAAATTTTACTGATAACGTTAAATCTTGAAGTGGCATCAAGTGCTCTTATTGACAGCCGACGCAGATTTAGGCTATCAGTATATTCGTAGTTGCAAATGAGAGCTTCATACACATATTTGTTAGGGATTTCAGAAAATCAGATTACCTAGGGCTGATAAATCTGGCTGCAAACTGGAGAATTGTCATGCAACGGCAAGCCTAATGTTGTGCTGTTCGCGTTAACACTCCAAATCGTTTCTGTTCAACTCGCCGTGACATAATAAATTACAGTGATGCCACATCCGCAATAAACGCGTGCGTTTGTAGAGAAAATACGTTTTACTGATATATGGAATGTGAACATTTTTTTCAGTCTAATACATCAATTTTCATTACTTGTTGAATGACCCTCGTGTGTAGATCATCACCACATCAGTTGGTGAGTTCCTATCATGATGCAGCTGCTGCAGCTGCAGCTGCTGATCATCAGCGTCATCACAAACGTCGAGCACCATCTCCAGACAATGAACGGTCAGCTTATATCTCATCAAATGTCCCTTTCTGTCTTTCTCTCTATCTCTCTGTCTTTCTCTCTTCAATCTCTCTCTCTGTTTCTCTGTTTAATCTCTTGCTGCTGTGTCTGGCTCTCGGTTTTTTTCCTCGGATGTATCAGCTTGAAGGCAAAATTATTCTCAGGCTATGGGTTTTTTTGGTAAATGTGGATGCAGCAATTCTTTTGCTATATTTTCCAGCTTTGTGGGGATTTCACCACATCGGCAGCATGTTTTGGCAGCCTGTCGTTTCTTTTTCTCAGATCGTAGACATCTGGCACCCTCATTTCAGTTTCGTTAACATGGCTGTAGTTTTTTTTACCTCGTGCTAGATAGAACATCTTGCCTGCTAGTTTTCCAGCTCAAGCTGTATTTTTATTTTGTATTCCCCCCCCTACAGACGACGGACTCATATTTTAGCTGTAGAAGACATACTTTGCGCAGGACCGATGTGTGCTGAAGCATATAAACTGCAGTGTGGTTGGTTGATGTATTGAACCCGGTGAATCGTTTGGTGTAAATCAGGGCAGGAGTGCTGTGATGTTGGTGTGGAATACCGACTTGTTTGTGCGTTTATTTGCATGTAGTGATCGTGAGCGGTCAGCCGCTGCATACAAGCGTGATCAGTCACCAAAGAAAACCAAGTAAGTCTGTTTATTGTTGACTCTTTATGGCCGTTGTCCTTTAAGCAATAAGCACTGGGTGACTTCACTTTTTGACTTAGCCTTTCACTGAGCCAATTCACTGAGAGAAACCTAAAGCGGAATGCTCAAGTCTGTGCTTAGACCGAAGTTCAACTATGAACTTCGGTCTAAGTACGTACTTAGACCATAGTTTTGGACTTAGACTTTCGCTCAGCGAAATCACTTCACTTTTTGGCTGAAGTAGGTACTTAGACCAAACTTTCGCTCAGCGAATTGGCTCAGCGACAGTTAATTCAACAAGTGAAGTCACCCACTGTGACTCTGATGTTGTCAGAAGGGTATCCTAGCACGAGGTAAAACTACACTTGCGATTCTTCACTATTGTGAATGATTTAACGTGTGTATAAACCGTATAATAAATAAATAAAATAAATCCAAAACTCCTCAGTTGAAGTGAAAATCAAGGGGGCCAACTAGCCGGGGGGTTTACTTGGGAAATGACCATTACGGCTATACATGTGCAATATGCATCTTCCCAGTCCTGCTGTTTCTACAGCTGCCGCGTTCTATCGTCTAACAGTAGCTATACTTTTGCGTTTAATTTTGACGATAGCAGTTGCGGGGAAATTTAAAGCATGTGGGAACAGTTATTTAATATCCAGTCACAGTGCATAGGCATTATATGTGGTATTGACTCTGTGGCACTGATTGACTGATGTCCAATCTGTTATCCATGCACCCGTGTGTTAAAGGTCAACACCAGGCAGGTACTTGTTGGACCTCGTGGCAGCTTGCTTTGGATTATGTTGCAGGGGCTGTACAACCCCTAAACCCTCGTGCTCTTGGCTCTAGCACAGTTAGCCAATTTTTTAGTCTGCGTATAAAGTAAGCAAGCTTTGCAAAGTTGGACAATAAAAGCAGTATTCTACAGCAAGTTTATTACTGTAGAGAACGTTGTGCAGGGGTGACTTTTGGTTTGGTGCTGAACATGTCAAAGCAGTGATAGCAGAACGTGTTATTATTATTATTATTTTTTAAAATATTTTTTAAAGATAAAATAATACCCCCAGTAGTAAAGGTTCCCGGGGGTTAAAAGCAAAAGTTAAACACGTAGCTGGCATGGCTATTGGTCCGGGCAATCGATGCTGCATGAGTCGTGCAAAAGCACGGAGTTAAAACGTTGGATCGTCACAGAGATGCGCTGGAGTAAAAACTGGACCTCGCTTTCGTCACAATCGCAGTTGCGGAAAACAGTTACGTGACTAGGTAAAATATACATGATAAACTGTGTTTTCCGGATTTTTTTTTGAAAGTTAGATAAAAATGCAGTGTTTAAATCGTCCATCAATTCGAGCGGTAACGAGTTCCAGACAGTTGGGGCGGCGTGGCAGAAAGCTCGGCTCCAGTGAACACGGTCCTGGCTGCGGCGACGTGGAGTAAATGGTGTTTGCTGGAGCGCAGGTGTCGTGGAGTGGTCCGGAACTGGAGCAAATCGTGAAGATACGTGGGTCGGTGCGTGGTTAATGTTTTGAATGTCAGAAGTGCGACGTTGTATTTGACATAATGTGAGTATGTTGTATGTGTGTGGTCTGTGTGTACGATGCTGTACAGGGCTGAGAGACAGATGACGGCACGGACGGATGAAGAGTTTGACAGCATTCTGTGTGGTCTGTGCTGTTTGTATATTGTGTGTGTGTGGTCTATGTGTGTGGTCTCTGTGTATGATGCTGTACAGGGCTGAGAGACAGCTGGCGGCACTGACTGATGAAGAGTTTGACAGCATTCTGCAGCGTAACAAGAGTGTGTCGAGTGGAGCAATTCTAAGAGCAGTCCAGGATGCCAGCGAAGGTTTACCAGATTTTTCTCTTTATAGTGATATAATTTTAGGAATATCACATGTGTAGTGCTTAATGCTTATAGTGTGTTCGTTATAGCACAGAGGTCACCTACCCATGAGTTCCATGTTGACAGTCCTGCAACGTTGAGGTTCTGGCAGAAAAAGCAGACTATAGTCTTTTCTACCGGAGTTGCTGTGAGCACAATTACATGTATCACATTTACACGCTGAATGAAAGTTCTCCTGGATGTCGTCGTCGTCGTCTAGTTCCATCCTCCATAAGAAGGGTTGGCGGCGTGTAGTATCCCTCTCCAACGATCACGATCTTCCGCTGCTGTAGCCGCTTCGTTGATCTTCATCCCAGTCCATTCGGTGATGTCATCTGTCCAACGCCGGCGTTGACGTCCACGAGCTCTGTAGCCTGGTACACATCCTTGAACCATTTCCTTCTCCAGACTGGATGTACGACGTTACAAATATGTTTTTATGTGAGCGTCCAGTTTGAATTTTCACGTTTTGTTTGAAGACAAAATCGTGATAAACTCTGCCCCGCGTGTGTACCATACATACCAACACCTGTGTGTATTTTAGGTGATTTTCCGGTAGCCATAGAGACGCTGGTGACGGCAATTTCGCTGATAAAGCAGAGCAAGATTGCGTCTGACGATCGTTGTAAGATCCTGATCAGTGCTCTGCAGGACACGCTGCATGGCATCGAGTCCAAGTCGTATGGATCAAAGTAGGTGCTATTGATGTCGTCATAATTGTCTAGTTGTTGAATTATATTTATACAACTGCAATCATGCCTGTGTTAGAGTATGCCTGCCCTGCGTGGCACAATAGCCTGAACACAGAACAGAGTTGTCGTATTGAATCTGTTCAAAAACGCGCTTTGAAGATTATCTATGGACCTGGTGACTACTCTGATATTTGCGCAAAACAAGGCTTACCAACTTTGGCTAGTCGTCGAACTGAAATTTGTACTTCCTTTTTAATAACTCTGTACTAAGGAAAAACTCCTGCTTACATTACTTGTTGCCAAGGCCACGTGGGGAAGAGGCGGAAAAATTGAGGCGACCACTGCCATTTGTTCCGCAGACTGCCAGAACCACTTGATTTCAGCAATCTTATATGATTTATGCGCTAAATAATTACCAAATATAGTTTCGTTGTATAATGATGTTACTTTTGTTTATATTGTGTTCCATGTTGATCCAGCCTCCGGGCTACCAAATACAATAAATGTGTGTGTGAATTGATCATTTTTTGCACAGCATCTGTATGTATTATTGTTTTCCAAGCTAATCGTACAGGAGTGTAGATATAGCCTTATATCATGTGCATAGAATTCACTCATGTATAGGTGAAAGGTCATAAGTCCAGGTTTCTAGGCTCATAGTCGGTCACAAATGCTACATTTTGATGTAAAAAAATTTTTTTTGGAGTTTCGCTGCAGTTTTTATAGTTGAAATCTACGACAACTCTTACGACTTTCTTGCTTTTTGGCACTTTTCGGCAGCCATGGCGTGGAAAAGCGTTGTATCAGCAGTTCACTGTTTAATTACGACCTTCTAACTACTAACACTTCTTTACTTGTTGACGTGGAAGACGGTTGTAACTGCGAACCTTTATAACACATATATTGGTAAAAGGTCGTTTACTTGTTTGTAATGTGTTTACTTGCATTCACGTGCCATGGTAAAAGGTCGTAACTGACACATACGACCTTCTTGCATGCCGAGAGTTATCAATGCCGTTCATGGTAAAAGGCAGTTACAGTTCTTTGCACAGCATCTGTATTATTGTTTTCTAAGCTAATTGCATGGGATAGTGTAGATGGACTTATACTATATGCATAAGAATCTGCTCATGCAATTGAAAATTTTCAAACTGTGAAGTTTGTGTGTTTTTTTGGCGGATTTGCTGGAGCAGTGGCATTATGCAAGCCCATATTTCGATGGTATAGAATTATGGATAATGAGCCGGAATCCACCAAATAATCTGGTTTGTCACAAAAATCTGGTCAGTTCATTCTTTGGCCATGTTCAGGATCCCTGATAGAATATCATAGGGATGGGAAAGGGTTACAGGTAAAATCTTGTATATGCTCATAGCACTGAGCATTACAGCTGTAGTCATGGTAATCATCATCATCAAAATGATTTGTAGTGCACCGTTTACAGACATGACAAGAACAGCGAAGCATTGTCGATGATATAAAAAAAACTACCGATTAAAAGCAATGTCGAAAAGTGTTTTTCAGCCAGCACTTGAAACTGTGGACTGATTTTTTTGCTGCAGCTCTGGGTTCGTGTGGCTGCAATCCCGTAGTTCCATGCTGCCGGTCCAGCATGTGAAAAAGCTACTTTGCGAGTAGCTGCGGTGAGGTGTAGTCGGTGGCGTAGAATAGGCCCACTCCGTTTCCTGGCTGGATGGCGTAAGAGGCACCTAAACCAGGTTTCTAGTTCTGTATTGGTATAGTGGGGTTGTGCGTGTGTATGTGTCTTTTGTTATTTAGTTTTACGTTTGTGTGCATGTGTATTTAGGTAGTATATTATTGTATTTTGGGTTCTCTGTGTTGGTTTGATTGATTTTTCTGTTAAATTTAGTTATCCATACCATTGCAAGTGATTGCTTACAGGACCATCTCCGAAATGACCTATAATGTGTCGAGTGGGACGTTGAACCTTACTCACTCTCTCAGTAGCCTTCAGTTGGTGTTGTTGTTTGTCAGAACCTCAAGTCGTCATGATTCATCAGACCGTCGTGATTCTGTGGACCGTCGTGAGCCGTTGGAACGGCGTGAGCCGTTGGAACGTCGTGAACCGTTGGACCGCCGTGAGCCGTTGGAACGCCGTGAACCATTGGACCGCCGTGAGCGTTCACGCAGTCGGGACCGAGACCGCGACTACGACCGCAGTTCGACGAGTTCCGCTCCGCGGACGTCGAGCAGTCGCCAGCGCTCACGCAGCGACGCCACGGCTGCCGCTGAGCCGGCTCCGCGTGAATCTCGCTACTACGACGCCGTCGGATCGTCGTCGTCGTCGTCGTTCGACAGACGTCGTACCTCGGACAAGCTGGAGCGCGACCGTGGAGACCGTGGCAGCGGCGCCGATAATGGCAGCCCGAGAGAGAGGGGCAGTCCAAGGGAGAGAGGCAGTCCGAGAGAGAGGGGCAGAGACAGAGAGCGGGATCGCGACCGGGACAGAAACCGCGACAGAGAACGTGGTTCCGATGGCGACCACGCCGGTCGTAGTTCACGCCGCTGATGACGACCCAGCCGGACGTCGAGCTCGGTGCAAGTCCTACATATGTATGTATGTATTGTATGTGTTTACCGTCGTCGCCCGTCATTTTCATCTCGATTCGATGTGTTGTTCTGATGTTTGTTGAATCCGAATGCCACCATGTAGTCATTACGGTGTCCAGTATGGTACACTACATTATAGGTCTGCACGGGGACTGAAACTGAAGCCCATCCCCGTGAACACTGTCCCCATCCCGACAACATCTGTCCCCATCCCCACAGTTTCCCATTAGTGAGTGTCAATTGTCGATGCTAAGCATAATATATTGATGAGTACAACATGAGACAGCAATAAGAGATCGGTTTTGGTTCGTCTCCAATCCGAGATTACAAACAGTCCATGCAGGAACAAGCCATCGACAGAGTCACTAGAGAGCACCGTTCGTCTCTCTTCAAAGCGAAGACTTTTTAGTCTCACATTTTACTGCGTAATTACCATCAGCGTTTCTCCCCATCAACACAGTAACCCCACGAGACGTGACCCCATCCCTGCGGTATTACCGTGAATGTTGTCCCCATTACCGCGGTTTCCCCGTGGTTACCGCGGTATTCCTGCCATCCACATTACCGTGCAGACCGTTACACTACATCTTTCAACAGGTTGTTGTCAGACAAAAACTGACAGAATGCTAACATATGAGGCCCATGTTGGAGTTATGCTGCGTGGCTTTGACATATGATCCTTTTCTATGCATCCATTATATGTGTGATGAACCAGGCATATTTATTTGGGTTAGTATGCCGATTCCCTGTGTATGTTTAGCTCATTTCCGTGCCGACTGCAGTAGCACCGAGCTGTTGTATGAGCCGTAGGCCTTTTCGGTGGCGGAAAAGGAATTCTGACTTCCCATGGCTGCATAAATTCTTGACCAATTGCTTCAAAATACCACATTATTTCGTGGCAGTTGTGTCCATGCTGTAAGTTGTAAAGGCCAAGTATAAGTCGTATCGGTCGGTAGAATTTTACACTTTGCTGAGGTTGCCACAGAGATGCAGTGATTGTGAGTAATTGAACGGTTGGGCTGGTTCTGGTCAGAGTTTCTAGTGTTATCAATAACTGTGATCATCTACGCGTGATGTTTGTAAGCCCATTGCAGATACGCATATCATTTGCAATATTTCCGTCACAATTTTTAAATATGATTTTTAGTGTTGATTGCGTTATTTGCATTTTTCCTTAAAATGCTCCTGTTTTTTTTTTGCATTTTCGTCCTGTTGCAAAAATCGTGCAGTTGAGTTGTCATGACGAAGTAGAACAGTAACGTAAACTTGCATAGAAAGCATTGCCGAATAATTGGTGCTAATTTTAGTGTTAATCCGATGTGGACAAGTTGTTCCATCTTTTATATCTGAATGGTTTCAAAAATGATTTCTATATACTATAGCACTCCTGGTTAACGACTGTTATCTGTAGCATATCCGTTGATGCTTACATTATCATATTGACTGGCTCCTGCTTGATTGCCTATGTATGTCTCCCCACTGACTGAGTAGCAGTTATGTAGGACATCTTAGTCGATGAGTAAGTAAGTAGCATTTCACATAGCATTTTCCTGTAAATAACCTCGAACATGCTTGGTATGTATACACTGTACTGGTAGAATCAGACACATAAGTGTTTGAGGGTCATAACGAAGATATAATCTCAGAACCATTGACATCGTCACATGTTGGCCAGTTCTGTTTTTTTGGTGGAAATTTGACTGAACTTTGTGCCTTATGTTGGATGACCGGTGGTCACTTTTGTTCATTTTTGATTATTCACCTTTCAGTGTCTATGCTTGTAATTTGGTCACATCTCTTGGTTAGAGTAACGTTATCGTCCGATGGCCAAGTTTATTTATTTATTTATTATACGGTTTATGCACACGTTAAATCATTCACAATAGTGAAGAATTGCAAGTTATAGATATATTGCTGGTAATGGAAGTTTGGTTATTGAGTGGTGACCTTTACTACCAGCTGGATAGAAAAGATCTAGTGTTTGTTTAGTGTAACTGGGAAGCAAATCCGTGCATAGATTGGATTGAATTCAGGTTGGCTTTTAGTGCATTTTTGGTGCATTGGGTTTATTTACGTGCTGTCTCCAGTGTTGTGGTATTTTTGTGGTGTTGTGCTAAAATATACCTGCAATACCACACTGTGTCCCCCAAAAAAACATACCCAACATTTTCGATTCTAACTTGAAGAAGGATAATCAGATTTTAGTAATTTTTTATACCAATATTTCTGGCACAACTGGCCATCAAATGACTATTCAGTTTCCCATCTCACCCAAAGTTGCTTTTGCACTACCTGTGGAAAGCAGAGTCAACAGACGATTGCATTTTTATTTAAGGCAGTATTATTAATTAATGAAAATAGCACACAGAACTATATTTTGTCCACATTTCTGTCACTTTTTGCTAACAGTTCATCGAATTGTCCATTTTTGCAACTATGTACAGTAAAAAAATTTTTTCAAAATGTCAGCCCATTATGCGAACACAGGCATGGAGATGCTTTCTCCATTCGTTCACACCAGTGTCAATAATGTTCTACAGCAGACCCGTGCAGACTTCCCCAGTCACTGCTTGAATTCACCAACATCACTAAACCTTATCTGGTAGACACACTGCGGCATGACAATCAAACCTTGTAATCGACCGGCTGTTGGGGGCCAAAGATCCGGAAATGGTAAATTTATCGACTTTTTGTTTATTTCAACGCATATTTCGCTTGCTCTATTTTCCCTTTCAGTGCAGCAGCAGACGTTGGGTGAGATGGAAACTTGAGTGGTCATTAGAATATGAAAAATTATTAAAATCTGATGACCTGCTTAAAGTTCAAATCGATAATGTTGGGCATGTTTTTTTTTACTTTTTGTCCATTTTAACACATATTCTGCTTGTTCTGCATTTTCCAGGTAGTGCAGAAGCAGATGTTTGGTGAGGTGGGAAACTGATAGGTCATCTGATGGGCCATTGTGTCAGGAATATTCCTACCAGAATTATATTATATTGCTCAATCCTTGTTCAAGTTACAGTCAATAATGTCGGGGATGATTTTGGGGATAGTATATATTACAGTTTTTTTGTGCTAGAATTGTGAGCCAGTAACACGCAGTGTTAGAGCTTTCCATCTAGTGAAATGAAACGATGTCTATGCACTGACCCATCTTTTTGAGCAAACATTAACATCGTTCATTACAGTTATATCTCTGCAGTATGGAAAGGATTGAGATGAACACCGATACTTTGTGCTGTAGCTCTCTAGCTCTGTTCAAGCGTAGTCTAAAAACATTTCTCTTCCGTCAGACATTTAGGCCTAGCTCTAGCTGTATAGCACGACTGTAACTGTCCGTCTAGCGCCTCTGAAGTCATTCGACATACTTGCGCTATACAAATTCGATTATTATTATTATTATTATTAGTGAGTTGGTGCCCGTATTGACACATTCCAGTTTCTTACGAATGGGAAACTTATGTTTCAGGTTATTGTTTGGGTGCTCTGTTGCTTGCATTAACTCGTTCATGTTGCTGTTCAGTCGTCCAATCACTTGACATGCTGTTGAATCTTGTCATAGTTTTTACTTGCTACACTTAGCTTTCTCAGTGGCTTCGCTTGATACGATACTCAGTATTTATAGTCCGCGTAGCATTTAAGCATTGCAGACAATGAAATACTGTTTTGCATTAAGTGAGCGGTGTGGCTTCTAGCCATTGCTGACATTGTTAATTGTACATAGACCTATTCCCATATGAAAGCTTTTATGACCAGTAAGTTCATCCATCTGTGGCACCCCCGTGTGGACCCGGGGGTGTAGAATAGGCCCACTCCATTTCGTGGCTGAATGGTGTAAGAGGCGCCTAAACCAGGCTTTTGTTTTGTATTGGTAAAATTAGATTGTGCGTGTATGCCTCATTTGTTAGTATTACGTTTGTGTTCATGTGTATGTAGGCAGTATATTATCAGATTTTTTGTTTTTTTTTTTTT
>Ga0209052_1000375_pt1 | contig 13654 bp, 7 predicted proteins | sample WorMetHEROISLAND_2_FD_187409 | JGI IMG/M metagenome (GOLD analysis project Ga0209052, IMG submission 187409) | Marine gutless worms symbiont microbial communities from Max Planck institute for Marine Microbiology, Germany - Olavius sp. 4 HERON... | ecosystem: Host-associated > Annelida >...
TGTACGTACTACTTATAGCTTTCACACACATGGTCCTGTGATCCACGGCATCAAAGCCTGTACGTACTACTTATAGCTTTCACACACATGGTCCTGTGATCCATGGCATCAAAGCCTGTACGTACTGCTTATAGCTTTCACACACATGGTCCTGTGATCCATGGCATCAAAGCCTGTACGTACTACTTATAGCTTTCACACACATGGTCCTGTGATCCACGGCATCAAAGCCTGTACGTACTACTTATAGCTTTCACACACATGGTCCTGTGATCCACGGCATCAAAGCCTGTACGTACTGCTTATAGCTTTCACACACATGGTCCTGTGATCCATGGCATCAAAGCCTGTACGTACTACTTATAGCTTTCACACACATGGTCCTGTGATCCATGGCATCAAAGCCTGTATGGGCTAGGCAAAACTAACAACTAGCATTATCTCATATGGTAGGTAACTAAGGTTTGGTTAAGGTCTCATGTTTATATATCTCTGCTGAATAGGCAGTTGCCATGAAAAATCCCCGTCCATAGCAACCGTTGCTATGTGAAACATATACCGTTACATTCCTTGTAGTTAATAGCGTACAAACAGGTTATTACAGCCATGATTTTTAACACATTTGGACACTTATTACTTCTGTTATAGCGTCACTAAGTTTGTTGCTAAGGGCTTTTCGTTACCATAACAACAGAAGGTCACCAAGGGTCGGGAAAATTTGCACCTTATTATTTTTCAAAATAGTGTCATCAAATCTAACGGAAAGTGCAATAAAAATTTAGGAAGAAAGTCCTACAGGAATGCACGTGGACCTGCACTATAAGGTGTTTACAAAGCGGCATAAATGAACTGAACTGAAGTGAACTTGCTTTGGTCACTTTGCGAAATGAATTGAAATGAAATCAACCAAACAACTGTCATTTCGCTCACTTTGTGTACAGTCCATGCAACGCAGCTGAACTGGCATTTCAGTTCTGTCGCTTAGTAGACTACTTAGATACAACTGAACTGAACTAAGATTTCAGTTCAGTTCAGTTCAGTTCTGTTGTTTGTACATGCCTTGACAGATGAGGTGCATGAGACTGGTCTACCTGAGAAAGGAACGTACGGCAAGCCGACGTGGTTTGACCAGGTGCGCTCTGAGTACTGGGCCTGCCGGCAAGGCGTCTGCATCATTGACATGTCCACTTTCACCAAGTTCGAGCTACGCGTATGTCAACTATTGATTGCTTGGTAAACTTAGCATTGAGACACCTGGGCAATGGGTTTTTGTAATTGTTGGGCAAACTCACAAGAAAATCCACCCCAAACTTAATCCAATTTTCGTTTCTTGTTCCACTAATAATGAAAAGTTTTTGAACTTTAGACCTGTTAATTTTCAAATTTTTGGATAATTACTTGATGTGGACATTATCTTGCAGTGCACATTCTAATAACTTAAAACTCGTGAAATCCCAAAACCTGTAAAGCTGGGTCTTTTATAAAACCCAGATTTAACCAAAACCAAATAAAACGCACTGGGTTGGGCTTTCTAAAAACTGGGTTTTTTGAACCCTTGTAAACTTGTCTCTAAAATGACTCATTATCTGCATTTAACACGGTAGTGGTTTGACACAAATTATGGGAGGTGGAAAATGAGTGCACTTCACGTAAGTCTCGTCTTGGCCATGTGCTAAAGTTATCACAGTTGGCGATAATTTGATGATGAAAACAATTTTGCTTAGTTTTTTGGGACACAGTGTATATCACTGCATTTGCCTCGGTAAGTTATGAATGGATTAGGTGATGAAATTCTGTGGAGGGTTGGGGTTAGTGTTGATGTTGCTGGGTGGACAGCCGCATATTATGTCTTCACTGGGCCGACATCTTCACTTGTTTTTTTTCGGCATCCTTGTTTGACTGCTAAATGTTGTGGTCAGCCTGCTATGTGTCTAGCTCTGAGTCTGTGTGTGTCTGTCTGTCTGTCTGCATGTCTCGCCGTGAGTCTGCGCATGAGTCTGTGCTTGTGTTTGTGTCTACCTGTGTCTCTGTCTGTCTGTCTGTTTGTCTGTCTGTCTGTTAGTCGGCTGGTCTGGAGGTAGTCAACTACTTGCAGCACGTCTGTTCAAACGACGTTGACAAGGCTGTTGGCAGCATTGTTCACACTGGTATGCAGAATGTTCGTGGTGGATATGAGAATGACTGCTCGGTCATCAGGCTCGCTCACAATAGGTACTAGCTGCATCTCGCATTGAAGCTGTGTACATTGTCCCCATTATTTACTTACTTACCAGGAAACAGTGGTGGTTTGATGTAGTGGTTAATGTGTTGTGTATGATCAATGAAGTTGAGTGACCGTGAGCAGACGAATGAGACTATCATAAGTGGAGGTCGGAAGCAGTTTGTTACGGAGAAGTTGAGCTGCCAGCATGCGTGGAGTGACGGTGTCAAGTCAAGTCTGGTCCAGTCGTCAAAGCGAGACAAGAAGAACTAGACTTTATGAGAACAGTGAAGTAAATGCCAACAGATTTTTAAGCTCATTTGTTCCACAGTCCACATTGTATTAGAAATTTCCAGGAGTATTTTTATGTTAGGTTTTAATATGTCATTTATATTGTATAGTACAGTCATTGTATTCATTATATTCACTATTTTTTATGTATATTTACCCTTCAATCCAGCCACTTTGGCTGCAACATCAATAAACACACAGATGTATGTATGTGTGTATGACTGTTTTTTACAGCAGATCGGAGAATGCTGATACCACTACACAGCTGCAAACACCTACCACTAGCATGCTCTTGGCTGTTTCTAACTGTTAAAGCAGTTGAACATTAACTATATCGATTCATCATCATCATCATCATCATCAGTGTTGCCGTGTGCAGGTATTTTCTGGTTGGTCCGACGGCGCAGCAGACACGGAGTTTTGATTGGCTGCGAGATCACTTGCCAACAGACGGCAGCGTGCAGCTGAGTGACGTCACGTCCATGTACACCGCACTGGACGTGATTGGTCCAAAGGCGAAGGAACTTCTGTCAGAGTTGACGGACACACCACTCAGCAAGCAAGACTTTATGCACATGACTTGTAAGGTAGGAATCAGTGATGGAGACAAGACCAAGACCATCAGTATCAGTCAAGACCAAGACCTATGTCAGATTTTAATGCTAAAAATGCACCAAAGTCGATTTCTGCTGGGGCTCCGCCCCAGACCCTGCTGGGGGACCTTACAGCGCTCCCCCAGACCTCCTAGCAGTATTTAAGGGGCCTACCTCTAAAGGGAAAAGAGGACGGGAGGGGAATAGAAGGGATATGGGTAGGGAACAAAGGGTAGCGTAATAGGGGAGGGGAGGGTTGCCCAAAACACAACAACACAAAAACTTACGTTGAAAAATGCACACACTGTGGTCAATTTATTCTCAGGAAAATTAGTAAAATTGGTGCCACCAGATGTCAGATTTTACAGGGCCGGCGGAACCAGTCCGGTCGGTCCGGCCATGGCCGGACCAACTTTTTGGCAAAATTATAAAATTTTGCGAGGTCGCGCAATTTTTTGTTTAACACGATGTTAGTGTTAAGCTCCAACTCAACCTGGCGAATTCTGTATGTAGCTAACCTCATGTTTAACCCAATGCGCATTGCACCAAGCTGAAGTTTACGCAGGCTACGTAACCACTGGAGATGCTTACTTGATATAAACACACTAAATCCTGGCTACGCCTATGACTGAACAATGGTGAAATATATTGATTAACACAGCCTAGTACGAACAAAGAAGTTCTTGAACTCTCTTTGTATGTCAGTCATCCTGCTGAAAAATTATTTGTTTATTACCTTTTTATTATATGAATAAGTATTAATGAAGGAATTTATTAAATTTCAAATAATTTATAATTTTCAAATCTTTTACAACAGTTGGTTTATTCCTGATTGCTTTTCCACGTTTTGCCTTCTAAGTACCATTTCGGGTTTACCTATTTCTAAACGTTCGGGACAATTAAAGCCATCTGTAAATTGCTTTTTCCTCCTACAGATCCCAGGGCCCAAAAGCCCTAAAATCCCCTTGTCTGTGTCTGTAAAACTAGTTGGTCGCAGCTGAAGACGAGTTGTTCTGGGAGGAAAGACAACGCACAAATAGACCTATTTTACGCTATTTATCAAATTCAAATCGCTATTTAAAAAGTCGAAATCCGAAATTTTTTTTCAACTGCATACATTATTTTGTCGTCGCTGTTATTTTTTTTGTGAACGGCTACTTCAAGCCTACTTGCTTATACTGTGGTGCTTAGCGATTTTGGCGTGTCGTCATAACTCGTAATGAATACCAGTTATAATGACGACACCAAAAACGCCAACGCATACTGCAACTTCTGTTGAAGTCATATTTTGGGGGACAGTTATATATAGTCCGAAGCCACTCACTAGTCTGAATTTCATGATGGCCTTGGCATAACTGTGTGTAACATGAAAAGCTCTCCAATGTTGTCCCTGCTACTGTATTGTTTGTTAAACTTTAACAGAATAACAACGGTTTTACCGGGCCAAAGCAGCTCACAAAATAATCACTGTGATTGTAAAATAAGCAAAACAAGAAAACACAAACTGTGCTAACAATAGTGACAAGAAAGCCCAGCTAACACAAAGGGAACGCGCGACAGCAGTGCATGTATGAAGGCCCACTGCGAACAAATGTAAAATCCGTAAAAACCTCTATTTTAGTGCTCAAGGTCATTCAAGGTCATTGCTTTCTGTGTCAATCGAAACCCGTGTATGACTTCCTATTAGTGATAAATTGTAACCTTGGCCCTATCTCGCACCGTTTCCGAGATATGGCCAGTTATTGGTTCAAAATCGCAAAATTTTCCTGCCCCCCTCTCATTTAGGGCCCTCGATTGGGGTGACCCCTATGGAATTTTTGAAAAAGCGTTACAGATCCTGAAACTAGAGTCTTTGCGGCAGCCGATGGTGAAGATTTGATGATCCTAGCTTGCACCGTTTTTGCCTGATCCACCCGTGTGACAGACAGACAGATGGACAGAATTGCGATGGCTAAGACGCGCTATAGCAGTTCCTCTGTCGCGCGTAAAAACAGCAAACACACTTACTGCATTACTTCACACGCACACACATGCGTAACTCCTTGAGGCTAGAACTGTGTGCACGAATGTTACTAGTATGTAACAAGTGACAACAGAGCATGAAGCAAGTTATGCAGCAAATCATCATGGCTTTGGACCAATGACTGCATATCTATATCAATCTGATATGAAAAAGTTTTAGCTGACGACATCACTATCTCTCTCTAAAACAATCCTCAATTAATTCTGTTTTAGCTTCTGACTACATGACAACACTTATGCCTTCCATTAAACTGTTACTAGCTACAAAAAAAGTTTCAGTCTTTACAAAACTAAACAAATTTAAACACGATCTGTACGGATAAAACATGGCATACCATATTCACTCAGCCAGCTAGGATTCCACGTCAGTATTGGTAAGAGACAACCATCAACAGATGCTGTAGGCACTGAATCAGTCTTCGGAACTGGAAGATTACAGCCTGGCATTTTGATATCTGGCAAGAAAATAATGAGTCACAACTTTAAATTTCAAGTGCTGCCAAATGAACAGAAATTTCATTTGCAACTAATCATGTGATTAAAAATATTAATTGCAATTAATTGCACAATAACTTTAATTAATGAAAAACAAAACTTTTCACAGCAGAAACAAGTTAATATGCACACATATGTTTGTGTGCTAGTTTGATACTAATACTGAAAATAAGGTCTAAAATTGTTAGTACTCAAAATTTTTGCATGGCATTTCAGGTTTAAGCTTTCTTCAGTCAATTCTTCAGACAAACATTCTGTATGCACCGAATTCAGGACTGCCAAGTAAACAAAGCAATGCATAATTTTTCACCACGACCAACATTCTATTGCATTAATTGCATGTTAACTGCGATTAATATGCAGCACTAAAAACTTGATTAAAGCAAACACTGTACAATACAGCTTTCAAAATACAAACTAAAATAGAACAAGCTGTAGTTGAAATTAAGCAGTGTGTAACAAATTAACTTTCCGTTAACTGATCCACGTGCAAACGCTCACTATAACTTTTGTACAAACAGTACTATTTGGTGCTTCGACAATATTGGATGCATTCACTGTTCATTTCCTGCTCTAACAATTGCCCGGAAGCTTGCTTTTGTGGGATCTGACTCATCCCGGAGCAACTCTAGAAAATTGGCAGTTTAAGCGAAACTCAAAAAGCAGCAGTAATACCAACATCTAAAACAATAGTGGTAACCAGCAACTGAAACTAATGCAATTACCTTCGAATCGAACTCTGATTTGCTTCAGTTTCACAACACTGGGCTGTAAGATGACATCTGATCTTACTGGTTGATGCATCTCTGCATCAACCATGGACTCCAATGTCACACAGTTGCCTGTGACATGTCTGTCCAGACCAAGTAAGTCGTGACTTGAGATTGTGCCTTCAGTTACCAACTGCTGGCTTGTTTTGTGATGAGACAAATCCTTTGCCGACGCGACTCTGGAAGAACTTGCACGTTTTTCTTCTGCTACTTGACTGCGGGATTTCTTTGGCAACGGTTCACTCAACACAGCTGGAGACAGTGAGCGGCACTTCTTCGGATCTTCAGGTGTGACAGTGACACAAGGATCCAACGTCTTCGACACAGTCGTATTACACGCATCAGTCAAGATGTGATTGTGAGGTTCAGAATTAGCAACACTGGCAGCTGAGGATAAATTACTTCCTGGCAATTTGACGCTGGGATCATTTGTTTCATCGACAATCGGCGGAAGTGGAGGACCACCTTCAGCATTCCGTGGCTGATCAACTTCATGACTCGCTGCAGCTGACACATCAGACCTCTTTCGTTTTCTGCCCCTCAAAGTAGAACTGTTGACTGGTGCATCCGCATGAGAAGGCGATGATTCGGCACTTGGCTCAAGATCCCATGCCTGCTTATCAGCATCTGTGTTGGGCTCATCATCAAGTTGAGGCTTGTTCTTTACTAGATTCTGCCTATCTCTTCTTGCTCTCACTGACGGACCTAATAACATACCATGAACAAGCACTTTTGCACGATATTTTGCTATATTCAGTGTTTTGAAATTCAATGCACACTTCTCAAAAGAGTACTTATCAAATGTGTATTAACTGTTAAGAGATCTGAGAATACTTTACTACGTAGGCGTAACATATTAAAAGAAAAATAACAGACTGTCCAAATCATTAATAATTTCACAGAATCAGCAGAAAGCGTAACTGGAATATTGAACTATTTCTAAAATTCTGCAATAGCAGCCATTTTGTTGAGGATCTCCATTCTACAAATGTTTTAACGTTGAATATGATACTGGCTGTCACTTAACAATTAAATGAAAAATTACAAACCAACAGAGAAAGTGTGGTAATCATAAATTGGATTATTATTTGTCACAAGAGATATTTTACTGAGATTTTGTAGCTGACAGATAACATAGCACAAACCATTGGTTTTCAACTGCCGATTTCTTTCAACCAGCTGCTGTTTAGCAACACTAAATTGGCTCAGACCCTGGAAGAGGTCATTGTTGTCATCAGTTTGTAGTCCTCTTCCAGATGATGTGCTAGTTCTGTCCTTCCGAAGTTTCTGTTTATTACAGTCGCGCATCTGTGTTATTTTCTGGTAATGCACTGAATGCACGTCAATTGGTTTCATTGACGATTTGCACTTCCATTCCTCCTCCTTGCAAGCAGAATCATCCTCTGGTTTAACACTGTCTAACTTCTGAGATTTCATACGTGATGGTGCAGTTACTGTTGAATGTGGCTCATCTTTCTTTACGCTTTTTGCATCAGTCACCTTGTCCACATCTGTCACTGTTTTCATTTTTTTCTTCTGCCATCTGTTCTCTTTTGACGTCACTGTCATGCTTGTTCCATAAAACTCGGCAACTTCAATACAGTCTTCAAGAGCCATTCGAGCACTTGTGCTTTTCTTATCATACATGTGTTTGATATCAACATTTTCTACCACTTCCCCTGTGTCACAAACCGGTGACAATTTGTTCATCTTCTTGAAAGTTCCACACGATGATGATGTTTGATGCGATACATCAACTACTGCTGCACTGGAGTCTGGTTTGGCAGATGTTCCACTGCAAGCCAATTTCCCACTATCTGCAAATCCTGTTAAATCAGAAGACTTCAACACCATGTCAGGTTTTCTGCACATGTCCACTGCAGCAGTCACAGCTTTATCATCATCGCTGCATTTGGCATCAGGTTTTACTTTACATGACATGGATTTGATTGCAACATCTTCAGAAAACATGTCAGAATGAGAATCACTGTCAGTCGCATCATCATCTACACCATCACCATCACCATCACGTTCACAAACATGTTTTTGTTCTACTGGAAGTCGAACATCTGGCGGTATATCACTCAACCTAAGAGGCTTTAGTACAACGCTGCATGTACTGCTCTGACTAAGAGCATTAACAGAAGTAACTGCACTGTCATCACTAATATGACATCGTTGACTAGCAGCAGCAATGCAAGTGCTGACGAAGTCACAACCCTTGGCAGGGACTGCGCTGCTCAGTGCTGCATTATAGGCTTCTTCAAGTTCATCAGAGCTCACATCAGCTACATCATCAATCCAAGGATCACACTTCTCCAGTTTTACCGGCATCTCTCCATCATGATCACTTGAACCTGCTGCAGCAACACTGTCAGCGTCATCTTGCAACCAGTTGTCGTCATCTGTACCGTCACTTTCATCACTTTGTCGTCCATCTTCAACTTTGACTAGTATATCGCTCTGCGTCAGATTTGCAAACAGGTCGTCATCCGAATCACTGATCAAAATGCAGTCATCTTCAACCTGAGAGTAATGCACAGATGGTGCTTCCGACTGCTCACATGTAACTGCAGACTCTGAAGGTTTAAAAACATCACACTCTGCATCATCTTTACCTTTGCCTGAATTGCAGTACAAACTCTGAGATAAACATACTGATTCTATGAGCTCATCATCAGAAAACAGATCTTCACTAGAGTCATAGTGCACAAAAGAAGACTGCACAGCATTGCCACAATTCACATCGGAATCAGTCGGATGAGTGAAGTTATTCGATGTCTGTAACTCGTTATCACTACTTACAGCTGACGTTTGATCACCAACTGCAGAACTGCATCTATGAGACAATGCAAACTTGTCCTCCTGTGACAGGAGAATGCTCGAAGGAACATCATGTAACTGCAGCCTGCTTAGCTGAACACAGCATGGGCTTGAGACACTGGAAATACCAACTTCTCCAGCAATGTCACTTTTCTCGGCTATTTTTCTATCAAATGACACCGACGGAGATTGAGAAGAACTCCTCACAGACTGTCTACACACATCATCATTCCTTTGTAGATGTTCACTATGGCCTCTTGGTAAACATTGCACAATGTCAGAATTCTTGACCACATCCGGGGGCTCGCAGCTCAACAGTGGATCAAAACAATGACGATGTTCCAAGGTGGATAATCTATGAATACTGCTCTCTGGTACCGCTCCATTATGCCGTGACTTGTTATAGACACTACGGTCAGAAGACGTACTTTTGCAAACTTCTGAGTCAGAATCACTGCTGTCAGAATCTATCACTGGGTGCACTTGACGACGACGCCGTTTGCGAGATGGTACAGTGAACAGTGGTGAAGCACAATCTCTGTCCTCTGCGTTCAACAAGGATGATGACTTTGAACTGACATCAACAGGCTTTGATCTGTGTTGTATCTGTGCTGTGAATGCAGAATCTTTCTTAACAGTCCTGACACTGTCATCTTTCAGCGAATTCTGACCAGTAGCGAGGGTGTGCTGCAGTATATGTCTATTAAATATTGGAGAGACCGGAGTACTGACATATCGATCATATTCCGGTTTAGTATAGGATTCAGTATCATTTGCACAATTCCTGGATGACTGCTCTGCAGCAACATCCATACTGGGTGATGCCGAAAATCTCCTGAAAATATTCCAGCAATCTGCACTTTCGTCAGAAATCGCAGCAGTTGACACATGGGGACTACAGCCATACTTATGCATCTGTGAACTATTTACAAACAACGGGGTTGTTTGGTGTTTGAATGTTTGCATGTTTGATGAGCAGGCAAACAACAGACGACAGATGAATTTCTTGTTCAGCGGAACATTTCAAAGTCCTCAAGGTGAGTATCAAGTTCGACGAGTCCGAAATGCACTACACAAAACACACAAACAAATAGTCAATCATGGGGATTTAGCAATAGAAAACATTACCGTGAACATATTACTTTGGGGGAGGGAAGACGTCATACGGGGTTAGTGATGGTATCATTAAATAGAATGCTGCCACATTCACTTGTAACGGTCTTGCGTGTGGAGAACACATTCCCAGATCAGAGCCGTATATAGTACGGTTATCCGTAGCCATGGCACTCAGCGTTATCATTCTGAATAACGCTGTGCATCCGACAGCTTAAACTTTAAGTGAATTTCATTTTCGCTAAATATGCATTAATGCTGCATGACATATGCACTACATAGTAGCTAATTACAAATGTTGTCAGTATTCATAGCAACCTTACATGGATTCATTGCTTGAACACAGCTAGCCTACGTAGTTAGCTGTGTTCAAACAATGAACAAAATGATAACGCTGTGTACCATGGCTAGAACACAGCTAACTACGTAGGCTAGGTTATATGTACCCCCGCGTCTAAAACCCGGTGTCAACAATCCAAAGTTTTAGACACAAACTGAAACGGCCACGGGTAAAAAGCGGATAAGCGGATGTGCGGATGTCGCAATGGGTAACGCTGTAATTAAGCTATAATTTAGGGTTTCACTAAAACATGCCGTGACGCCGTGACAGTAAATGACCCGGCTGGCGACGCACTAAGTGTACCGATCCTCTGCTGCATGGCCGCGGCGCCGGGACACCGGCGTGTCACGGCGTATTAGACGCCGTAACATCACGCCCTGACGCTCTGCTTGCAGATGCCGGGACAACTAAGCAGGGACGCCGGGGAAGCACACGCATAGAGGATTGCCTAGTTTGTGTCTACTATTTACATCTATCTGTTCCGGCGTCGATCGCTTGCGAGGGTTCACATAGTGTGTGTGCTTCCCATGCGTTCCTGCTTAGTTGTCCCGGCATCTGCAAGTAGAGCCTCCCGGCGTGTCACGGCGTCTAATACGCCGTGACACGCCGGTGTCCCGGCACGGCGGCCACCCAGCAGACGATCAGTCCCTTAGTGCGTCGCCGGCCGGGTTATTTACTGTCACGGCGTCCCGGCGTGTCACGGCATGTTTTAGTGAGACCGATAATTTACTAGTTTTAACCTTCTCCTAACCCTATTACTAATCCTAACCCCATCCCTAACCCTAATCCTAACCCTAACGCTAATCACAGCCCTTATCCTGACGCAACATCCGCAGATCCGCACATCCGCTTTTTACCAGAGCCCAACTGAAACTACACTAAGACGCTTACCATAGTTTCTGCTATAGAACATTTACACTATAACGACTTACAACTACTGCTGTAAGAATGCATGATTCAACACTAAAAATTACATTTAACCTCAGAAGAACACAAACAAAAACAGCGTGAATGAGGCTGAGCAAGAGTTGACACAACATAGCTAGCTACCGAGCCGCAAGGGTGTACTGGTTCAACTCGATAGCCTCATACGTAAGTAAAATAAACCCTCATAATTATATGCTGGATAAAAAGCACTTGTGGTTATACGCCAACTACAGCTATAAGTTTCCCTTCCTACACGTTCATAGCCCCATCGACAGACGGCAGTGGCGAGGCCAGGGTAAAATGCGAACCTGCGAACTTGCGGAATGGTACTTTGCCGACCAAACTTGCAAACCAGATGCGCATTTTACACACCACAACGGCTGGCGTGAACGGACGGAGAAAATGGACGGGCAAGAGAAGAAAAGGGTAAAACGGGAAGGCAGAAAAAGGGTTACTACTTACTGGGACTTTTATAATAGTCACGAATGTCTGGGATGCAGCAGTTAGCCATTGACGAAACAACTGATCAGTGGCGCAAACAGCTCAGAGGCCTTTGTGAAAGCCAGCAGAAGACACTTTGAACACTTATTGGAAGTTATTGCAACTGCTGGTTTATCAATGCGTTGACTTGATTTCATTTTGGTATGAACCTAATATTTTCCATTGGGAATACCAATACTATATAATTGGTATCGCATCCTAGCCTACAAGTAGCCTAGTACAAGCCGTGTTCACAGAACAAATCAGAGTCGTATATAGTATGGCTAGCCTACAAGCTGTTGCTAGTCTGCATAGAACAGTTGTAAAGTGAAATAATATATACATGTTTTACTACAATTGTTCTCCTGTATAATTTAGCCAAATATTATCAAAATCGGTATACGATCCAAAAAAAAATTTTTTTTGAAACAGTATAGGCCTATATATTACGGCAGATCATTCACTAGTGTTTGCATTGAGTGTGATGGTCCGCACATCTGCAGTCCGCAATTGCCCACTGGTCCGCAGTTGCGTTCACAACTTCTTAGTTCGCAAATTATCCGTACGCCGGTCCGCAAGTTTGTAGGTCCGCATTTTACCAATGCCTGTGGAGTGACTGGCGTCGAGGGCCCGTGGCAGATGGGGCAACCCCCCCCCCTAAATTTTTAGCCTGTCGGATAATATTAATCTTCCTAAAATACAAAATTTGGGGCTGAAAATGATAAATCCCCATTTTGGGGAATTTAGGACAAAACTGACAAAATTTGAGCACCCATGTCCTCTGTCGCAAGTTTGCAGCTGTCTGTCAGAAAATCGGAACTTGCTGCGGAAACCTGCCCTCTGCTTGCTTAACCCACGACACCGCTGCCCAGAGGGGACTGCCCAGTGCCCATTGCAGGCACGGACCACGATTTCGATCTTGTGTTGTCCTCCCCTTGTTGCAAATTACTGGCTATAGTACGTCTCTGTCTGTACAGTCCAGATATAGAAGACCCAATCAAGCGAACTGTTCTTTACTTAACCATACGATGATACTAACGAGAATTATTAGTCGATATATAGCATCCTGAAGGAAAACACACACCGAAGCGCAAGCAGATGCAAAACAATTAAGCGACCGAGAACGACCGCGCTGCTTTTATAGCAGAAAACTGGTTCTGACCGGTTTAGACCGGCTGAAACTGGAATCGGCCGGAGTTGTACAATTGGCTGGAGCTCGAATCGTACGATTTGCGCCATCCAATGGCGTACCGCGCTAAAAATAGCATGTGGGCAAACAATGGTGTGACGTCATCATAATATGACGTACGCCGTAGCCTGTAGAAGGCGTTTTAATTAACTATTTTTTTTAAATTAATGATTTACTTTAGTTAATTAATAATTATTTATTAGTAAAATGAGGACCATTAATTTTATATGACATTCTGCTGCCGACAGCAAATGTGATACGTACAAAGTCTGTGGCTACGTAAGCAGCCACATTCTTTGTCAAAACTGTCATCGACTGGAATCACCTAGCAGACGACATTGTTGATGCTCCATCATGTGAAGCATTCCGAAATCGTCTAGCCAACAGCCAGTCGTGCTCATAGGTCCGCTG
>Ga0209052_1000376_pt1 | contig 13634 bp, 8 predicted proteins | sample WorMetHEROISLAND_2_FD_187409 | JGI IMG/M metagenome (GOLD analysis project Ga0209052, IMG submission 187409) | Marine gutless worms symbiont microbial communities from Max Planck institute for Marine Microbiology, Germany - Olavius sp. 4 HERON... | ecosystem: Host-associated > Annelida >...
GTCATTACACTGTGCTCGAACTCTAACTAGACTTCGCCTTTACCGATCTTCTTGAAATTTTCACACAATGTTCGGATATCGATACCCACTAAGCAGACCCGTTTAAATTTTGGTGGTAATTTTTTTTTGAACTTTGGCCTAGAAAATTTTTGTCCCATCGCCCGGCTATTACATACCGTTGGAACTCTTCGGCCTTATCCGATTTGGACCGGCGCTGCCGCTGTCTGTCCCCGGCCTCGGCCTCTAGTCGTTCGCCACCGGTCTCAACCTACACTTCTAGAGTCCGTCCCCGTTTCAGCAGGACTTTCGACGTCCATCCCCAGTCCCGACCGTTGCTCCCGCCGTCGGTCCCAAGCCTTTTCAGTTGTCTAGCTACCTCTCGAACGTTAGCGACACGACGTCAAACATGCCCCATAGACTACCCCCACACACAAATTTGCAGGAATCGACGTTACCCTCCTCGACTCCGACCACGCTGAGTGTTTGTGAGCCACTTATGTACGACACCTCATAGTCAGTATTGGTATGCCATCAATCTGTCTAAACAGTGAAAAATTTTAAAATGGCCAGTAATAGGTAAAGACGAGGACAAGCATATAATGCCTCCCTTTTGCTCATACTGTACAAATGACATGAATCAAGACAAATTCAGAACCACATTGCTTGATATAAATAAAGAAATCAATTAAATCAATAATTGGCACATTAATATGACAATGCACAGGATGATCATTGACAAAATGTCAATTTTCTTTGAATAATGAACAACTGCACTTGGTAACTAGTCACTGTCTGACTCATTTTCACCTTGAGCCTTCACATTCAGCAGGTCAATTAACTTTGCAGGGTCTTCTCCTGTGCTGAGATGAACAAAGTCTTGTGGCATTGCATACCATCTATATGGATCTGGCTTGATGTCCTGTTCCAACACACATCGAAACTCACATGGAGTCGAAGGATCATGAGCTGACATACTCATCAACTCATTCCAGCTGAAAAGTAAACTGTCTGTAACTAGTCCAAAAGGATTAAAATCCACTAGCACAATATTGTTTCTGGACTTGCGCCAGATGTCAAATGTGAAATTTGCATCAGCAAATTTTCCCTCAATGTACGTTTGATAAAACTGCAATATATCACTACAGATGGTTTCTTTCTGCACATTCAGGTGTGGAAAGTGAACGTCGTGATGCCTTTGGCAAGCAGCTACAAGAATGTTGTTTTGCACGAAGCAACGAAATTCGCTCTCTGCACTGATATCCTGCCACTGCCGTAGTATCAGATGATGAGTGATAGACTGATTTGAAGAATCTGACACATCAGAGCAGTGTTCAAATGGGACGGTCAGGTCATGAGTAACAAAATCTGAACTTTTAAGCAGAAGCAAAATGTCACGAACACAGTTACAGCGCAGCGTCCGATCGAAACTGATCCAAGCAGCATCTTTCGGTGAACTCCAGTCTAACTTTGGAAAAACACATCCACCAAGAGCTTCTATACCAAGAATGACTTCTTTTTCGAAATCAGGAAAGCTTGGAGGTACTAAGGAATTGTGTTCTGTTTCAGTTTCCCAATCGATTTCTTCGTCACTGGCGTCGACTGAATCAATATTGCTGCGCTGATAATCGTCTCCACCTGGCAACACCACACCATCGGATAGCAAATACTCGCGCACAGATGAAGATAAGGGTACTGCGATACTTTTTATCGTTATATCCTTGAAACACGGATACCAATTTGTGAACATACAATTAATAACTTCTTGTAACTTCATTTCCAACATCAAGACAACAGGAAGTGTATTCTTGATGTCGACTATCGAAAACGGAACCACGGATTGAATTTTTCTAAGTAAGTAAACACCGTCGTTTGTTTATTCTCTTTCTTTCTTTCTCTTTCTTATTCTGTTTCGTACGCTGAAAACGCTGTTGCGGAATTTTTTTTTCGTAACGGCCATAATTTATATTGGCTGCCCTTATCCGATATTTATTTATTGCGATGCAATATTCTTTAACAGCTGGAAAATTGGTTTGAAAAACATGTTTTCATGTCAGTCCACATTTTTGGTTTTATGTATTTTATTTGTTGTGCAATTCATAATACACATCAATATTATCTCATATTTTAATCGTGATATTTGAGTTTTGACGTTGTGTCTACTCAACAAATACGATATGATAGAGAATGGAGTACGGTTTTTCTGGGTCGTAATTTTGTGTAATACTCTTCGTACACAAAAACATAAAAACTGCTTTCCAGCCGTTCTCAACATAGCTAATTGGACTTTCCTTATTCCAGGCCCCATTTTTAGCTCCAATGCGGCGAACTACAGTCTAACTTTGGGAACTCCAATGCCAGTCGTCATTGAAGATAGTTTCAAAAATGTGTATATCACCAGTATATATAAAGAGCATAAAAAATCACCAAAATCCATCCATTAGTTTGACAAATATTCATTCTACATGACTACTTGTATATACAAGAACATGCAGACATGCACTCGAAAACATATGTATTGACACATGACTCAGATTAAGCGGGATTTCCAGCCAAGGCAATGCACGCAACGTACGCATGCAATGGACACAACTAACGTAAGAATAGCAAGCTCCAGCCAATAGGAACTGAGCTGTCCTCTCTTTCGAGCAAAACTCTTTGTTTAAGGTTTAAAATTAAAAAAAATCAATCGTCCAAATTTTAGTAGGGTTTTTCTTTTTAATCATTCGGCCGTGCAGCAAGCAGGATCATGCAGCCTTTAACTGGTGTGCACATTCGTATTTGCACATATTCATTAACATAAACTATCCTATAGCTGCATCACACAAACACCTTTTTACATTCTTAAACTGTCAGTTCAACAGGTTTGCTTTTAACTTGCTAAAAACTACAGGTGAAAATAAAATGTATAAATAAGTGCTACTATGCACAGGCAAAAAATAATCCATGTAACTTTGTTAATATGCTAATCTTAACATTAAAATTAAAAACACATTCTGGACAAACATGGAGACAGTAACTGAATAATCAATAAATACGTTCCAGCACAATGACATATACTTAAATAAGTAATAGGGCAAAATTCCAAGTTCTTTCATTGACCAAGTACTTGTTAAATTACCATACACTAGCAAATGTCAAACGGATGTTCGAAGTTCATCTGTCCAGTGATCTGACATTTCATTGTCGCTGTTCTGAAAACAAGCAAACACAAATATCCCCATGATATGTCATCTGTAGTCAAGATTCAAGGTGACACAAAAAAACGAAAGTAGAAATATTTTCACAGTGAAATATTCAATAACTGCAATGCCATAAAGATTTTTGAATAAAAAATGATGTTTAAAAGACTTCAACTAACATTAGTTTATACAACTAAATGAAAAATCTTCCACTACATCCGACATGCCGTATAGGGATAGAGCAAAAAAATCACAGGAGGCTATGTGTGGTGGTGGATGATTGCTGTATAGAGTGCCATTGTGTGCTGGGTACAATTTCTGTCACACAAGTCCTATGTTCTCACCATAGCACATCAATAACAAACACATTAGTAAGCAAACTGTACACTGCACCACAGGATCACACCACCGTATCACTGTGACCCCAGGCACCTACATAATTCTAGTTGTTTAAATGACAGAAAATAATGTTATCTCATCAGTTCACATTTAGACCGCAGAATATTAATACAATCCAAAAAATGGCCATAGATAACTTCAAAATAACCTTCACATTTTGATGAGATTCATCGGGTTTCACATTGAAATTGTGCGCTATACAAATCTACTTACTTACTTACTTACTTACAAACTACTGACAATAAATTTTTAGAGACACAACAAATTCGTTTTGCATGAAAAACAAACGAGATTGCAAAATTTACCATTTTGGATGAAATTGTGGACGAAAATAGTGATCTTAAAAGAATGAAAAATGACATTTTGGACAAGATATTTCTAAAGCTAAACAGGCTGGTTGCACAATACAAAATTAGAGCAGACGTTAAAAGCACTTTAACTTTTCAATGAAACATCTACGGTCTACGGCAATATAGAGAAATGCTGCACTTCCTTTTACGCACTTGGAAATCAGCACATATTTGTCAGTTTGCAAATTAAATACCTTTCTATAAATGAACCAATTTTGTACGAAAATTAGAATTCTAGATAAAATTATGGACGAAATTCGTGATTTTGGACACATGAAAAAATGTCATTTTGAATGACATATTTGTTGTGTCCCTATAAATGTACAGTTAAAAGAAAGACCGGTGCATTGGACAGTTTCTGGTAGCATCCTCTCTTGTAGCGAATGAGATCGCCCCAGAGTAAGTCAGCGCTGCAGGATGGACATGATCCGTTGATTGGCAACAGAAAGCCATGCTGTTGTCGCTGTTCATGTTGGATCAGAAAGTGTCTTGCCAGACATATGACATGAGACACGGCACGGCACGCAAGACACGATAACGCATCGGAATCAGACTGCAATCAACATAGGCAGAGACACAGTAACACTGACAGAATAACAACCAAACAAGTCAAAATGTCAACAATTGGAAATTTTGTAAGTAGCAAGTAGTGCCATGCACCACATGTCAAAACTTACAAGTCTTAACCACACTGATAATAATCGACAGTGCCAAAGCTGAATCAAACAGAGAATCCAAATCCGGTTTTCCAGACTCATGGATATCCCACATATTTTCCACAACAACAAACTTGGTCAATAAACTCAGCATATCTATAGAGGCTACAAGAAACCAGAAATTGTAGAGTACAATCCTTCACAAATATGCTGGTTACATTTCAAAGTATACTGGTAAGCTTTACTTTACGGCTCTTCCTGGACAGTAAGCCAATAAAATCTATGAGCCAAGCCAGAAAAAAATTAAGCAAATGACTGCCACGTCTAATCGCTACATGGAGAACCATACAATCTACAGTGAATTATCAAATAAGAAAATGCAAACTAGTAGCAACGTTATTAAAAATACCAAATTAAACCTAACAGTTACTGCACTCACTACTTTTACTATGCTGCACAAATTTATGAATGTGACAGTATCTATTTATCATCGGATGGAGAGAAACTAGTATTTCAGATACATAAAATGCTTGGAATGGCTTACTGTAAAAAACAAAGTCCTTCCTGAACCATAAGGCCCATCGGGCAGAGCTGATCTTTGTTACCTTAGCCCACAACCAAACACCAGTTTACACTGCGAGACCACGGACATGAGGCTAGTGCATCCTGCAGTGTAACTGTTTATGCTCCAGCTTTTGCTGTTACTCACTGTGTCTACCCACAGAGGGATGGACAGGCTGAGTTAATGTGGGCAATGGCTTACTGTAAAACAAGTGAACATACCAATAGCCTATACTTGCAAACAGCACAAACACGGCTGATATCCACGTCACTGGCATCATCTTTATGTGACGCCTCAGCTTTGGCCTTTCTGCTTTTCACTGGACCATACACAATGGGCATGTGTGATGGAGGCAACAGCTGTGGATCAAAAGGAACCTATTCAAACACATTCCAATACATTGCATGTCTAAACACATTCAAATACAATCCACTGACAATATATACAGACATACTATGTACACAATACTCAAAAGATACTGTATTTAAGTACAGTATTCTCACCATCTTTGTAAGCCACGTTCTATACAGGGTGGACTTAATCTCTGCAATTTAAACAACACCCACTGGTTAACTGTTATTAAATTACATTATATTTAATTTAAAAACTGTCATTTTTTCTCATCATATCACATACTTATCTGATAAAAATCAGACAAGTACTTGGTTGAATAGGTTAAAGATGTCTTCATGAAACCCATCACTAAGTGCTACCTGATAGATGGCATGACACAATGTCATTGTCACCTACCACCTAAAACAGGTGAATGTGCCCAACCTTAATCCAAGCCAAACAGGCCGGTACTCAATTTACCTACCCTGCACGTATGGAAGGCTCAGTTGACCTACCAAGAACGTTTACCTGTCTGCAGATAGTCACCCATCTAAATAGTAACCGCTTCGCAACTCAGTTGGAACTCACGACCTCTGGATCGTAAGTCTAACGCATTATTGTTAGTTACACTACCAAGGTACAACAGCAGTTAACTTACATCCAGTTTACAAGTTATAGTCTGCACTTGCTAAAAAGCTTCAGCTGCTTATTTGATACCCACATGCCTGAATTATCGATTGCTGTCCTTGCACAAAAGTCTGGATAAAATATTGACTACCATTAACCATGAAAAGACAAAAGAAAAAACTCTGAATAGCGGAGAACCAGAAATGCTGATTTGTCTATTATTTAAAAGCTCTATCTGTAAATTAATCTTTTATGTAATTCCCACTTGCTCATGAAAAATGCCAAAAGAACAATGAACACCAACCTCATAATCCTGCTTGAGCCATCGGATGGCCAAAGGTAGACGGCACCATGGACCAGTCCTTAGCATGTTACACATCACACGAACACAGTACATAAACATTGTCTCCTTAGCCTTTTTCTTTGCCAAATGACGAAGACGGTGTGATATTTTCGGCTTTGTCCATGCCCATTCAAACTATAAAAACACACAATATTATCAACAGCATGGTACTACATAACACATTTCAAATTTCACTAACACATGGTACTGTGAAACAAATATCTATAACAAAACTAAATGTCACGTACAGCTAGCAAGTAATTATAGCTATGGTGTGTCCATTGAATTTCAAGCAAATTAAAGAACAATTTGTTATGTTGTTCACATACAGATTAAGTGCCTTCATAATTAGTTTACTTTATAACATTTATAATTTATGAACATAAAACACTAACAACTTGTTCACTGTGCAAGCACTTGTGTATTGTGTAGCACACAGCAGGTTCTAAATAATTGAATAAACCCTTGTTACTTTCCAAGTGCTACTGCCACTTAAGAGACATGAAGATAAAATTTGCTGAGTTAACAATGAAGTAAGTGACTAGATGTGCATGGAAAATGTGAATAGGATTCGCATAGTTCATCTGATAGCGGACTCTCATTAAAGCTAAAAAGTTGTTTAATTTGTAGCTGTGAGAGTAACTAGGCCAGTAGAGGTGCACCACGAAATGAATATGTTCAAACAAACATGTAGTTTCAATTTGTAATAAAAGAAAGAAAATACAGAGCTTAGCAAATTATTACTTGTATTGAGCCAGTCAGCTTGGCAATGAAGAGGAGAGTGAGTGAGTGAGTAAGGTTTAACATCCCGCTCAACATATAGGTTATTTCAGAGACGGGCAATGAGGGGGGCAGATTATGGTGGTTTGGACATTTTTAATGTAAAGATGATGCAGACTGAGTAAACAATGAATGATGACAGAGACTGCGAGAACTTGACAGAAGAGATGCAATAGGGTATTAAAATGGCATGTGCTAGTGTGCATGAGTGAATGTGTATTTTTCAAATGGAAAGCGCGAAATACAATGACGACTTCACTTTTTGACTTGACTTAAGTCTAGCCGACTTGACTTAAGTCAAGTCTGTTCACTTCGTTATAAGTACCTACTTAGAACAGAGTTCAACTAAACTTTGGTCTAAGTACGTACTCAGACCATAATTTTGCACATAAGACTTCCGCTCAGCGAAATCACTTCACTTTTTGGCTTAAGTAGGTACTTAGACCGAACTTTCACTCAGCGAATTGGCTCAGCGAAAGTTAAGTCAAAAAGTGAAGTCACGCAATATGTGATGTCAGCTATCAGTCGATGCAGATAATATTTGCAATGTTCAGAAGCATTAATACCTTTTCAGAGAAATGATAATATTATTTACATATTAAAATGCAAAATAAACAATTTACAAATGTAGCAAAACTTTACTCAGATTGTATGTCTTACCCGCAAAGCAGATATCATATTAGGAAATCCATGTACAATCAGTACCATCTCCCTAAAATTAAATGCATTGTCAAATAACAAGTATTTTTGCAATAAGAACATAAATGAATACATTAAAACTTACTTAAATAGATAAATGTATCATGACAGTTTGACATCTGAGAAAGACTTGACAAAACAGTGTCAAGAAAGAGACAAAACAGTCTGGCATGTCCTGAGAGGATGCACACATTCGAAACAAATACATCACGACTTAATGCTAACTATTGTACTGCAACAACGGTCATATGTAAGCAAATGCATGCTATGAGGTTTTTGATAATTATCTATTGCTACAACACAATAAACAGACAGAAAATAAAAATTCCCCTACACGCGTTCAGAGCAATCTAACATGTAAAATCCGACGACTGCAAGTCTCAAAAAGGCCTAGACTTCCCAAAGATCTCGTAACAATTCAACCACAACTTGTTTTCAAAATCTTGCTCACAAGCAGAGAGATTAACAAAGAAAATACACAGCATTCTTGGCGGAGGTAGCATCAAAATCATCGAAACAAAAAAAATCAACTCAGTGTTCATCCACACTCACCACGGTCCCCTTCCATTGGTTCGCTTAGCTCCCCCAGCTTGAATGCCACCATTGTGTTGCTGCAGACGCCGTCTTGGATCCACTGTAAATCCAATATATGTACGCCCTTTGTACTTTGGATTCAAACTGTACAATAAATAAACGCCATAGAAATTTTCTATTTCGTGAACCATTTCGAATCAAAAACGATTAAAAGACACACCCCCGGAAGTTTACATTTTAGCTGGAGTTGTGTAAATAAGCAAAATAGAGTTACATAGTGGGCGTGGCACATTTTGCCGGTTAGGCTGCACTAGTTGAGCCAGTAAACGTGAATTCTTCTGCTTTAACATGCTTTAATATCATTAACTACTTCTCAGCACACTAGTACCATTCTAAATGTCATTTTTTCACGCAGATCGGTCATCCTACACATTTGGCAATTGTTGCATTTAACTGTATAGGTCGACAGTTCGGTGATGTTGCTAAGGATTTCGACTGATAGGGCTGACGTTATCCATAAATTCATTTATTTCATTTACTGCAAACGCGATACTACCGAACTGCTGTTATCAGAAAACACGTGACCATTCGGATGCGTGACAGGCATTAATCTAGCCTATATCCGACTAGTGAGTCATTGCACTGGAACAGACGCTTCGTTGAAAGTCAAGGTCGGTTCTTGTTCGCCGGTTGTCATGTGGCCGGCGGGCCGTGGCGCATTCGTGTCGATGATAATGGTACGGCGTGACCCACCCGGCGCACGGCGCCTCCCTGTCAGCCGCCCCCGATGAGCCTACCACCGTTCAGCCCACACGTACGTACCGTTGGTCTGCGCTGAAAGCACGCTTGTTCCACGGCGTGCTTGCCAAGCCAAGCCTGTGCAGTCTGCAGTCCAGTCCAGTCAGTCTATAATGCTTATCGAATGACGTGTCTGCTCGTGCGCACCGGCAATGAAGGAAGCTCGTTCATTCTGTCAGCTGTAACTGATCGCTACTGGACGAGCTACACTGGACAGAACGGTGGGTAGTAGGCGTCACATGAACTAGTCTAGTCTGCTTATTCAGCATATTATCACGTACGTTGTAGTTATGTAATGTGATGCACATGACTGTATGTCCAAAGTTTAGTTTTGTCACAACATGTGAAGCACTTTGCCTAGCGGAGAACAAAGCAGGAATGCTATGTACACAGTACGTGACACGATCTGGAGGCGCTTCATGCGGCAGACATGTAGTGTTAGAACATGCTGCCTTGTGAAGAGCTGTCTTGGATGTGTCTATCTACTTCTTTGCAAACTGCTGCACTCAATGATTCATGGCATGATCAATGGCGTCTTCAACACAGAGAGGTGTTACATTGTGCTTGATGATGGCTGCAACAGCAACAGCAAGAGTAAGCATTACAGTGATGCAGGATGAGGTCTGGAGACCAATCTCAGGACCAAAGTTGCAGTCTTAGACTCTTAGGTGTTGTTTTTGGTGTTTCATCATCACAACTCGTATAACAAAATTGGTACTAGAAACTTGCTGCCTAAAATACTAAAGGACATGAGGATTTTACTAACAATACCACTGCCAATGTGACGGTATTGTTAAAGCATATAATCACCAGTCTTGGTCTTTATCATGGTTTCAAATTAACAGTAATTCGTGTGACTAATTCTTGTTTTTGTCTCAAACTCTCTCGGCTGACTGACGATTTAATGACAGGAATATACAAGTCCTACAAGAATTCCAAAAATTTTCATTTCTGGCATGTATGGCCCATTATGGAGTAATTTGTAAAGGTTGGCTAGTTAAACAAAATTCGGAACTACAGCCATCATCAGCTGAAATGACAGTTCAACAAGTATAACAGTGAATCATACATTGAATAGCCTAAATATATTCTCTAATAAAAATACACTAAACATGAAACAGATCATTTACCAAGTTACAACTCTATAAATACAAAGTTGTTTAAATTACCTACCCGGTACGTCATAAAAAGCACATGACATTACTGAGTAGTTTTGTTCACAGCATGCTGATATAGGTACGTAGGCAGTAAAAACAAACTGTGATGTTAACTGAAGGTCATGAGATGCAGGGAGTGTTTTGGATATTTAATTTGTCTAAATATGTTTTGTGTGATAATCAGCAACAGTCACAGTACCACATCATGTGGGGTGGGCAGCAAATTCTGAGAGGGCATCCAGACTGAATAGCACTATAAATGCAGTTAACATAAAAAATAACCAGAATGCTACAAAATAGCCAGATCAATAAATACAACTTAACAGAGCGAAGTAAATGTTGTACACACTAAAGAAATTACCTGCAAGTTCACAATGATAAGGCTGTTTGACAGAAATGCTAAAATGAGCAGCAATTATGATAAATTCAGTAGTATCAAACACATGTATGTGTAACAATAAAGCAGAAGCCACTGCTTGGGTGTTAAGTGACTAAGGCAAAGCAGTCACATCCGGAGTATAAGCCTTACTGAGACACTGGTGGCACGAGGAATAAATAACCTACTACGTTGCTGGATGGGTGGTTCAGTTACAGTAGTTAACCAATGGCACATTTAAACTACTAGCTTGCTAGGTTAATATGTCAGCAAGGCCTACTGCTATGCAAAACTCCTTTTCTTCCTTAGTAGGGGTGACTATCATCAGCAACTACTCAATGTGCTTTCTTGATGAGGGATGGCCAGGCTGAGTTGCTCTAAGTGACTGGTTAAATACAAAATCATATACAACTAATTGCAGAACAATGGTGCAGCACCATTACAACTAAGCCACATAAACACCAAATAATCAGACACCTGATGGAAATTGTTTCCATGGCACAGAAATTGCATCATATAGGCGGTAAAATCTCAGCCTTGGACGAAACATGTAAACGGCATCTGATTTCTCTATCCTTAGACGATCTACAAAAATTGTAAATGGTGAAAAACTGTCTACTTCAGAACTGCATGCACAGTTTGTGCACAGAACGTTTAGTCACAAATGAATCCAAATCCAGAGGCAGAGTTTCAATCATCTTAGAGAGCTTGCGATGACTCCAGTAAGCAGATCTTTGTTCCGGTGTTGTTGGAATTTTGAACTTGTGCTTGCGACCCATCACTGAACCGCACTTCTGATTTTGCACGTTACTAATGGAGGACAAAGGTTTCCGTTTCAGCATGTGCAATTTTTTTCTGCGACAAGTTTTGTAGATTTGATTCTTAGAAGGTCTGACTGGATTCCGGATAACTGTGTTCGAGAGTGAAGACACGGAATGAACTCCCATAGCAAGTCGGTCCTCTTCATAGCTGTAGTCATCCTTCAAAGCAGAAGATTCAAGAGACTTGCAGTTTTGAAAAAGTACGACAATAACGCTGATGTTATCAGCCTTGACACCAGATTCAGCCCACTTGCGCAATGCTAACTGAACCAGCACAGCCGCTGGACAGGAAGTGTCATCTGATGAAGATATCTGCACAGTTGACAGCAGACAAAAAATACTAAAACTGCTAACAGTGTTGCACAATCTCATCAAGAGTAAGTCACAAGAATAAGAACAACTGTGCAAAAAAGTGAAATACTGTTACTGCACCGTACACAACTATACCAATCTACTCTATGCACTCGGACACAGATGACTGGACGATCTGAAAGTCATCTGATCTGTAAAAATCCTACTACATCTACTGCCAGAAGTTCACATTTCAGGGATCCACAATAACTTGCCAAAATTGGCCAAAAAACCCATGAATTCAGTTTTTGTTACTTTTCAGAAGTTAATCTACGTTAGGCAAGTTCACAATCTAGCAGCAATCCCAAGATGCATCCAAATGCACAGTTAACTGTTTTTAACTGTAGCCGTTTTTAGAAATGTTGTTGGTAGAAATCACTATGAAGTCTGAACTTTTCTTTCTGATCACCATTGACTAACAGCAATGAATTGCACAATTTAATATGCTAATTTGGTTCAACTTAACAATTCAATTACCAGCAACTGCTGGAGGAGACCTAAAGATGTCCCTCAGCTGCACTTGCCTGGAGCGAAGGAAATCTTAAGATGTACTCCAGTCAAACAGCAATACCAGTTAAGTTTTGGACGGATTTTACTATAGTGAACAACCGGCCCCAATGTGTTAAAACTATACTGCATTTAGTTGTGCTAAGATATTCTTGACATCGATAGTAACAGTAATAGCAATGTTTATGGTGCCGTCATTGCGGCACAGCCACTGTGAGAGTTCACCCGGTTCATCTGATAAATACAGTACGAGCGCCGGGTGGCCACTGACCTTTGGAGTGGACAAAGCCAATCAGCTTCAGCCACAGATCCACCTAAACTGGCAGCTATAGTACTACATTCACCATGCCGTATACTACCACTCACCCAGAAAGCTGATACTCATTTTACCATCCCACTGTGGTGCCGAGATGGTTTGCCTACACAATGCAGAATGCAGACAGACAGTCTCCCATCCAAGTACTAACCGGACCCAGCACAGAGTTACTTCGTTGATCAGACACAATGCACTACCACTATGCCCCGCCACCAACCAACTATAGTAAGGTCTTATAAATTGGGATACAGCTTGAAAAATTACTAACTTAGACGACTGTTTTATACTTTTTAATCAGGTGACACAGAAAAATTGCATTAATCATTAACCGAAACATGAGCAAAATGTATAAAATCCAATTATATTCATCGACAGAACAAAGCCAATCAAATGGCAAACAAATGGAAATAAAATTATCTAGAAAAATATCAATTTGGTGGTTTGCTATTTACTTTAGCAGTCGTTTAAAATTCTTTACCATATTTGATGTGAGACGTGCCACAATGTTGACCGCCTGTGATGGTTCAACAACATGCCACAAGCCATCCGTCGCCAAAATGAGAAAACAATGATTCTTGTCTATATTAACTGCTGTCACATCTGGCTTTGGAGAAACCACATATGCATCCGTCTCAACATTATAACTCCAAAGATCACCTGTAACACGTCACAAAAATCAGACAATTTGAATAAAAAATTGGAAATACCTCCTCACGTTCTGTCGTCTCCAAAAGTAACAATAAACTATAAAGTAAAGTTGCATAAATTAACTACTAATCACATGATATAGCATTAGAAATTTTAACAACAATTGAATTATTAAAACTTCAACTAAAGCCACATCAA
>Ga0209052_1000377_pt1 | contig 13615 bp, 10 predicted proteins | sample WorMetHEROISLAND_2_FD_187409 | JGI IMG/M metagenome (GOLD analysis project Ga0209052, IMG submission 187409) | Marine gutless worms symbiont microbial communities from Max Planck institute for Marine Microbiology, Germany - Olavius sp. 4 HERON... | ecosystem: Host-associated > Annelida >...
GTAGTAGTAGTAGTAGTAGTAGTAGTAGTAGTAGTAGTAGTAGTAGTAGTAGTAGTAGTAGTAGTAGTAGTAGCAGCAGCAGCAGCAGCAGCAGCAGCAGCAGCAGCAGCAGCAGCAGCAGTAGCAGTAGTAGTAGTAGTAGTAGTAGTAGTAGTAGTTGTTGTTGTTGTTGTTGTTGTTGTAGTAGTTGTTGCTGTTGTTGTTGTTGTTGTATCAGCTCAGTCCGTTCAGTCCGCTACGACGAGGGGCTATCGTCGTCCTCACTCATCCATATCCTTTCACGCTCTACTCTAGACGGCCAGCCAGAGAGCGCAAATCTCTGCCAACGCTATGCCAATTTTTTTCGTTATCTTCGCCAGGTGGTAGCGCCACCGAAATCTAATCACCTCCAGGTTGGGGGCAAGCCTAACCTTCCATGAAATATTTCAGCCAAATCCGCACGTAACGTTTTGTGTAATCCTGCTAAGAAACCAACCAGTAATAGTACGCCTGGTATCGCATACACTCGCCGTTGGCGGACGTAAACATTACAACTGATGCACTGGATGACTTCACTTTTTGACTTAACTTTGGCTAAGTCAATTCGTTGTTCAGCTTTGGGTTTCGCTCAGCAAATTGGCTCAGAAATTTTAAGACTCAGGAAGAACATCTTGTACACGAGTGACGTCAGGACTCAAAAATCAAATTTGATTCGTATCATAAATTGCACATATAATTTAAAAAACCCTTAAAACCTTTGAGTTTTTTTTATATATGTTTTTTCGAACAAATATTTCATCCGTTATAAATAGGCCAACATGTAGGCATACAATGGTTCATTTGGCTGTATACATTCTGTGGATTTCCTTAACCGTGCGAACCTTGTTCAGTTTATTTGTGATGGTTGTAATTCTGGTGAATTGCGGCTTCATGGCGAGTCTCAAGGCTCTGGTAGTTCTTCTCAAGGCTTGGGTAGTTCGTCTCAATGTTCTGGTTGTAATTCTGGTGAATTGCGGCTTCATGGCGAGTCTCAAGGCTCTGGTAGTTCTTCTCAAGGCTTGGGTAGTTCTTCTCAATGTTCTGGTTGTAATTCTGGTGAATTGCGGCTTCATGGCGAGTCTCAAGGCTCTGGCAGTTCTTCTCAAGGCTTGGGTAGTTCTTCTCAAGGCTCTGGTTGTAATTCTGGTGAATTGCGGCTTCATGGCGAGTAACATCGAAGTGCCCAACTCCGAGTACGTTCAGTTCTGCTACATATTTCTGCGTCTTTTTTTCATCAACGCGCATCAACGCGTGTCTCAGAAAAAAATGTGCAAATTTGTTTCTGCCAGAACGTCGTGAGAGTTCCACCAACTTTGATAATTTACGGCACAAAGATGCCAAGACGATAGAATTGTGTGAGGTGCACTCATTTCCTATATCACCTAATTTGCGTCAACGCACTACCGTGTTAAAGACAAATGTTTTTGAGACACGTCTGTTACGTGCTTAGTGTGTGGCAATAAAAAGGCCCCATAAACAAATATTATTATTTTCGATACAGTTCAACATTTTTTTTCACAAAATTTTCAAATATTATTCCCGACACAGTTTGCCGTTCTTATCGCAAATTATATCATTTCAACTGTCGTTGTTCCGACGTAGGACAGTTTTTAGTACAAAATACGATTTTGTATTTTGTAATTATTTGTAATGCGCAGACAAATAAATCAGACTACAACAAATTTCAGGCGTATTTTAAACATTTGACACGTTTGAAATGCCGAAAACACAAGTTATTTGTCGTTATAAATCGAGATATTAATCACTAAGTTAACTAAACCGTCTAACTACTAAGTCTAAACTGTCCGCGTTGATGCAAGCTCGCCGATTATTGCGAAAGCTGACGACTGATTTTCTGATCGCTTCTTGCGGCAGCTCGTCCCATTATCATCGACAATTTGCAAAATAGACGATTATTTCCATAATAAAGTAAGTTGCGTATTCTGTGATGTCGTTATTAAATTAGTACTCGGTTGTTCTACAGTCAGTTTTAATTAGGAGTTTTTAAGACAGATATTAGGTTTACTTACACTGAAGTGACAGTGGCGTGTTCAGATAAAAATAATGCATTAAAAACAAAAAGTCGCACCATTTAATAATATAGCACAAAAAGTGGTCTGTCTGTGGCAAATGTTCTCCTTAATAACTGCTGGAAATTTCGTGTGCAACTGTTGCGGTGTTTTAAATATGTTAAAGTTTCTGTAGTGGGGTCCTTTTTATTGCCGTAGAATATCCGTGCGCACTGCTTGCACTTTTGACACACGTGTACTATTAATGCGCCTGTAATAACGGGCACAATTATAGGCCTACACAGTTTCTCTGAATTACCAGCTCAGCCGTTCGTGTTCGTCATACTGTTTAATATGCAATCGTTCGTTTATCCCATAGATGTAATAAACAGTTTGACGTTTTTTTTATTTAGGTCGCGTTTTTACGTTTTTAACGTTTTTTTTTAATTTTTTTTCACGTTTTTTATTAAAAAAAACGTTGTCAAATGCAAAGTAGGAATATGCAAAAATCCAACGAAAAATACTCTTAAAGGATGTTTTAGCAATGATGTTTATTGATTATGGTTTGTTACGTAGAAAAATATCTTACTTACTTGCTGACATTGAGATACGTGTTAAAATTTGACAACCTACATATGACTCAGTGTGCGAATATAATAGTTGGATTCATGGCAAATGTCAGCGACGTTTTTATAAAACATTTCCAAACGTTTTTTTAAATATTTTTTTACGTTTTTAACGTTTTTTTTTAATTTTCATTTGAACGTTTATTACGTCTATAATTTATCCCATACGCTTAAGCGACTGTTAAGCCTACGAGTACGTCTCGACGATAATACGTGTTCTGTATAGATCAGACTAAACACTAAAAACTATGCATACGCTCTGTCTACTCTACAAATAATTTACGACATGACTGTCTCAAAAACGACCCACTTTGCCTCAGCCAGATTATAATTAACTAGGATAAGCCTGTACTCTACGACAAGATGCGCGTGTCACTATAGGGCGTATGATTTTTATCAGTCGCTCTAAATTTATATTTCTGGCAGCAGTAAGAACGTTGGCTCGCATTGTCGAAATTGACTTTGAAAGTTAAGATCGTAGCCTAAAGAGAAGAGTTTGGGCCTGGTATACGTATGAGAAAAAAATGACGAAAGAGAAAACGGAAGAGGAAAAAGAAAGTCTAAATTGTTACTGCGTCCAAATAGTTAATCTCAGCGCCACTTGGGGATATTGAAGTATCGGATTGGGATGCACGTAGGGAGATCTTCACGGCGATCTACACGGCAGAAGGTCTGACAAAGATTCTCGCCCGAGGCTTCATTCTGGCGGACTTCACGTTCCTGCGTGACGCCTGGACTTGCCTTTAGAACTCACCGAGACTTGAGCCGCTATCAAAGAACTACCCGAACCTTGAGAAGAACTACCCAAGCGTTGAGAACTAACCAAGCCTCGAGCCTCGGGGCTGGCAGGCCGCTACCAAAGAATTAACAGAGCTTTGAGAACATTCTGGCGGACTTCACGTTCCTGCGTGACGCGTGGAACTGGCTCGACTTTGTCGTCGTAACTTTAGCGTGAGTTCTCACTGACGTCTTTACCGCCATCTGATCTCATTACATTGTATCGTATCGTATCATATCATATCATATCATATCATATGATCATATTCGTTTAAATAGACAGCGGACAAATCGCAACCACAGACAACAGTAAAATGAACAGTAAGATAAAGTTTGCGATGACAACTTCGTTTGTAGCAGAGTCAACAACTCGAGCTAGTTAGGAAACACAGATACACTGTATGCACTGTGTCCGGAAAAAAATGACTTTCAGTTTTCTTTGAATAACTTCAACAAATTAGAACGTAATTTCACAATTTTTGGCACACGTTATCACGAACGTACTTTTTACTAAAAACATGTAAAATTTGCTTTTGAAATTTTCTTAAATAGTTATGCAGTGCTGACGTAATTATGACGTCATTAAAATGCCATTTTACTGTATCCGAGGTGAAAAAGCTGTCAATATTCCGGATAATAACTAATAATACTAATTCAAACACACGTTTACAATTTGTGTTAGGCAATATTAAAACAGCAATGTGCAACTGCTAGAGTAAGGTACCGATAGCCCGCCTTTTTGAAAGCAAATTTTACACGTGTATAGTAAAATGTATCATCGGGATAATGTGCTCGAAAAATAGTAAAAATACGTTTATATTTGTTAAAGTTATTGACGGAAGATTGTAGATCCTGTTTTATTCTGTGTGGATTTCTCGATAAAAAGTAAAAGTAAAGTTACGTTATATTATAGCGCGCTCTAAAGCTTAGCTTAAAGTTTATAGCTTAATCTAGCGCACTTAATACCGGTCTTGACTACTGCAACGCGCTGTTGTTACGGCGGCAGGTACATTACGATGGCGTTTCCGCTCGGCAACTTCGCGGCACTGCGTACGATGCGAGTTTTACGCGCGCTCAAAACAGTCGCCGTCGTTCCAGGTTCGTTATCTTCAATGTTCTCTGCGTCCGTCGAATTCTTTCAAATGTATTCAGAACAACAACAGACCTACCGTTAGCCTGATATATAAGTGAACATATAGACTCCTGGCTTTATTACTGTTGACTAGTAAAGTAAACAAAAGTTTGTTTTATTTCGTTTTTTTTTAAATTTTTAGCTCTTGTGTTTTAACCTCGCGTATTGTAACGAGGTCCCTCGGTATTTTTGCATTTATACCACGTTACTGTCATCGTTTTGGTGATGATGATGATATACGCGTAAACCTGAAGAAGTGTGTTAACATATCGCTCATGTAATGGTCGTAATTCCGAGTTTCGGACTCAAGTTTATAGGCTTATAGTTGGTTGCAAAAAGTGCTATATTTTGATGTAATTTTGTGACTTTTATTGGGCGGCGACGGTGAACATTAATTTCTTTCATCAGTGAACCAGACGAAGTTTACCATCGAAGGAGGATAGCCAATCAGCAACTGACAGCACCGGTACTTGACACGAGCAAGCTTGTTGTCACGACACATTTCATGACGTCGCGGTTACATCACTACTAGCAAAGAACGTTTAACTAACGGTCAACCTTTGGTCACACATTTTGAATTCGCACTCTTTCGGCTACAGCTGGTGAAAATTTCGTGTAAATTCATTGTCGTTTGACTGAGCTAACGGAAGAAAGAAAAAGGGTGCTTTTTTGTCCGATCACCGTGTATATGTAGTTTATCTGAACACCGTGTATAATATATAGGTCTGAAGACGATAATTGGTGCGCTGATGGAAGCGGTTCGACGCCTGCGTGACGTCATCATTCTGACGCTGTTCGTGCTGTCAATCTTCGCTCTGATTGGTCTGCAGATCTACCAGGGAACGCTGAAGCAGAAGTGTATTCTGGAGCTGGATCCGCTGGTCAAAGCCAACTCCAGCAACGCACAGCGACGAGCACATTACGAGAACAGAAGTAGGGCCTACAGATCGATAACGATGATTTTTAGCGGCGGCATCGGTTGAAAAAGTACGAGGGGCAATTAAAAGTTGCAATTTTCCGACATCGACGTCATGTGTGCTCACAATTTTAATTTAGCCCCTAAATTATTCTAAAATGGCGGAATTTTAGCCCCAAACGTTGTATTTGTGGACGAAAAATGTCCCACAAAAATTATCCGACAGACTAAAATTAAGGGGTAGGCCTAGTCAATTGCGATTTGCCCCCTGTCCCCCTTGCCACGACGCGACTGATAATTTTGTTGATTTTCGCAACAAAATATTGTCGCGTCGCAACAGTCGGCGTCGCTCGTAATGCTTTCAGCAATACCTCGTAATAAGAATAGTTATAACAGTCACAAATCGATCGCAGTAATGCAACAAGAATCAGTTAAAGTGTGAATTGTAACCAACTGATTATCGAGTGGTCGCGATACGTTTGTAATGTACTTTTTTTCTAAAGTTCGTTGCTGAAGGGGTAGTACGTATTTTTTATCTTCGTCGAGAGAAGGCGGCTACGTTTTTAGCTGTTGTCTGTTTTCAAGACAGATTTTTAATGAAACGTTTTGAGAGGCCCAAGCTACGATTGATTTCAATAATTAATATGACATCGGAACACGATCAAGATGCAGGACATTATCACATGATTTTTTTTAACTTGGCCCATTTCGATCCGCGTAGTCAGGGAAGAATGAAGCACTTGCAGTGTTTGGCAGTATTTCGAACTAATCGAGTGCTGTCATGCTACGTTCACGTAGACACGAGTACGAGTCCGAGTCCGGGTTTCCGTTTACGGGTTGTCCGTCACTTGTACAAGCACATAACTCAACGCGTGTCTATTGGCTATCTCCAGTGACATCGCACTCGTGTCTATGTGAACGTAGCCCTATAGTTCTGTCTACGCTCTAAGTGCGTTTCTTGCAGGTAACTGGTACATGCAGGACGGTGAAACCCCGCAACTGTGCGGGACATCAGCCGACGCCGGGTAGGAGCCTTACACTACACGCAGTTTACGCTACCGGTTTTGTAGAATATTACGCATTTGTCTACGTAATCATATCTATGCGATGTAGAAGTTAGTTCGTTTCTGATCTTTTTATTCATTCGTTTTGGCAGCACTATCGCGTCTGTGGTATATCGTATATGACACATCGTACATATAAAACCCACACGCAAACCAAGATAATAAAACACGAAAGATAAAATACACAATACACTAAAATGCGTAATATAAAATCAGAGCAAAACAGTACGTGCAAAATTGACCTAAATTACTGAGATAAGCACCTTGCTTTAATTCTACTTGGTGTCATTAGATCAACATAATCAGTGCTTAGTTTTACAGATGGTGGAAAATTAATGATATCAGGCCTGTGGCAAGCGATGTTTATGGGTCTTTGGGCCTATGGCAAGCGATCAGCTTATGTACTAGACAAGCAGCAGACTTTATGAGTCGATATTAGCTAACAAAATCGACGTAAGACAATCGAAAACCAGTTAACCGTTTATATTGAACATTAGTCAGATGAGCACCTTGCTTACGCAGCAGATCGGGCACTCCGCCGTTTGTACCTTCTTCGTACGGTGCTGGAAAACTGTGTTTCAGACCGTGTGCGCATGCGCGCATGTGTAGGACATGTCCTGCAGGGTACGAGTGCGAGATTGGTGGACCGAACCCAAACTATGGCTTCACAAACTTCGACAACTTCGCCTGGGCGCTGCTGTGCGCGTTTCGACTCATGACGCAGGACTACTGGGAAAACTTGTATCAGCTGGTAACATTTAGCTCTCTCTCTCTCTCTCTCTCTCTCTCTCTCTCTCTTTCTGCCTAATAGCTCGTCCACGCTGTCTACATGTAGACATTCTACATGTCACCCCAGTGTGGATAGAACGTTCTACCTGTCGCCTGTACCTTCTACTCTACATGTTGCTTCCTAAATGTACTATTATAATAGGATTTAATTTCATGTCCACCAGAATGCACGAATAACGGTCTTTTAACTAGCATATATTGTTGTAATACAGCGAGCAGCGAGGTGTGTCACAATGTGCGTTGTTAGATCATTCGAGCTAACGGTCTTTACCACATGTTCTTCTTCGTTCTCATCATCTTCCTCGGCTCGTTCTACCTCGTCAATCTCATCACGTGACCGCGTCACGTGGTCCAGTGTCACGTGGTTCAGTGTTCTACCTGGTCAATCTGATCCTAGCTATCGTCGCCATGTCCTACGATGACTGTCAGAAGCAGGCTCAGGAAGAGGCGGCCGCTGAGGAGGCGTTGACGCTCGTATGTAATCACCGGCAGCATTTCTACTCAGCTACTAGACAGACACGCAGTCAATACACAATCATGAACGCAAAACAATACATGCTAAACATCAAACGTTGCCTGTACTAAGTTAAAAGGGCCTTGGTAATAACACGTTTAATAAAATTGGAGCTTTTGAGCGATGGTGAGATCGTTTTTGTCATGACTGTAGCAGATAATGTTCTCTTGTACTTACTATAAAGCCGAAAGGTCTGTAAATGGACAATAGTTAAATATTACGGTATTTGCATGCTCATGTATTGCTAAACGGTCCTAAGTGCGTTTACTAACGCGCGCGTGCCGTGTTAAAAGGTCGTAACTCGCACATACGACCTTCATGCACGTCGAGAGATAATTATCAACTCCGTTCGTGGTAAAAGGCAGCTACAATCGCGTTTTGAACGTTTTTATTTCATAAGCATAATTATTTAGCATAAACAACTATGATCGGAGTAATACACTATTAATTTTATAATACTGAACTATTTGATGTTATACAAAAATGCGTTTTTACAGTACAAAGTACGTTTTTTGCAATTATCTCGGTTTTTTTTTAAAAACGCAATCTATACGTCCTTTCACCAATACATGAGCGTAGTGTAGATTTTGCGAAGCTTTGAAGTCTGGATCACTTTCTGACTAAGGTAACTACATGATTCAAGGGGTTGACTGAAAATGACGGACATGAAATTGACGGACATGAAATTGAGGGACCAAGTGTCCAGGCATGAAATTGACGGACACGAAATTGACGGACATGAAAATGACGGACATGAAATTGGAGGACAAGATATATATCGTTTGAAAATAGATTACATTACAATGCAGTGTGCAATTCATTTGAAAACAACGGCAGAATACAAGTCACAGCAGCGAGGTAAGTTGTATAGACCTCCTGTAATTCTAGAATAATTGAAAAGCATATCCAAGTACTAAAACGCAACTATATCAAGTATCAACGAAAATATCAAGTATATGAATATCAAGAAATATCAAATGTTTCTGAAACAATACCGTGCATTCTACAGTGTTCAGTGTCGTCGGACCTATTCAGACACCTGAAACATGTCCTGCATTTTCATGTCCGTCATTTTCATGTCCGTCAATTTCATGTCTGTCAATTTCATGCCTGGACATTTCGACGGTCCGTCATTTTCATGTCCGTCATTTTCAGCGCCCCCGATTCAAGGAGGATAAGATTTACACTTTAAAGTCTACAATCGCATCAACTTTCGTCAAACATCATTTTAATCATTTCGCTTGCTTCTTAGTTAATAGCTGCAGGACACGTGTGATTGAATAGTGAACGATTATATACAGTAATGGTGTGGAGGAGTTATTTTATCCGACTCCGTTCAGTGTTCGTAAAAATGTGATGTGTCTTGTCACAGCAAATGCAGGCGAGGCGCGACGCTGCGGAGGCTGCGCTTGCAGCAGCTGAACAAAACGTTGACGATGACGACGACTTTGACGGTCAAGCAGGCTGTGGAGAGACGGGTAAAATAAATTTACCACTGCACACAGTGTGGATTGAACGTCATGCTGTTGTACCACTTCAGACATTGTGCTGGGTGCGGAGAGACGGGTAAAATGGGTGCTAACGGGCATCTGAGCTTTTTGATACAGTTTTTTCTTCGTTTCAGTTTTGTTCTAGCTTCAGTTATCGTTATTCCCTTTTTTAGTTTTTCTATCTCAGGCCTCTTATCTCTCCCATAACTGTCTGCTTCTTGATTTTTTTATAGTTTTATCCAAAACATTTTTAGTTCTTAGTTTATGTGCTATATGGCAGCTTTCCCGTCAGTTTTTCGGTGCAAATCATCTATCGTATCGTATCGTATCGAATCCTATGTGGTCCGGGATATTTTCAACAAAATTCAGTCGAATAGGCAGTGTGTAGATACTGTACTCTAAGTGGAGAAGAAGTCCAGTCAGTCTTTACGTCCCCATGGACATCAGCTTTACCTTCCGAGTTCTACCTTGAAGTTTTACGTGTGTTTCTTTGCCTGTTTAAATTTCTGTAGCTCGTTGTATGTTTATAGTTTACGCTTTGCATTTACGTTCGTTGCTGTTTTGCAATGGACGATTTACTTACTTGCGGTGCAGGTGCACGTAGCAGTCCGTCGGGCGATTCATTCGCGACTCTTGCCGCTGAGAATCAGCTCAACAAGAGCCTAGTTCTACTGGCGGACTCACGGCTTCAACTAACCCACGATCAGCTCAGTATCGACGCCAGCATTCACAGCACAACCAACCTCCATACAGTGCGTCTGCTTGCTGTCTTTTAGCCGACCGTACTTAAAGTAAGTAAAGTAAAGCAAAGTAAGGTGAGGCTATATTATAGTGCGTTCTAAGGCTTAGCTTAAAGCTTGGCTTACTCTAGGCACTTAATCACCATAGTCACTTAGGCGCCGAAAACTCCCTTTTTGTACCCCTGTTTCTTGGAGTTTGGAAACTGGCAAGGCAATGTGAGTAAACGACTTGCCCAATGGAATGGTGGCACAAAACGGAAATCCAACCGGCTCACCGAGTTAGAATTCCAAGTGCGCTAACCACTGAGCCATTGAGCCACACTTAGTACGGTCAGGCTAATGTTACGCTCTGTTGTCCGTCTGTCTGTCTCTCTGTTTGTCTGTCGTCTCTAACGTTTTGCATTGTGGCTAAACGGTACATCGTAGGGGGTCGGCGATGGTACCGTTGGATAGTTCCTATAGGCTGTCAATAGTAACCATGTCGCTATCTGCAACGGTTTGGCTACAATTTGCAACGCAAAGCGTCCGCCTACATCCATGTTCGTGAAAACAGTTTCTTACTTATTTTGTGATACCGGAAGTAGTACAATCTCGATATTAAATAAGTACATAAAAGACTAAATGTTTAAATATAGTGACAGGCAGAGTACGGTCGGCTTTACCCAGCGACAGCTGCACGGGCTGTATTGTTATGCTCGTCTGACAGAACGCAGCGAAATATTGACATCATTCAGGATGCCACAGGAAATAAATAAGTAAGTAACGTCATAAAGTTCATATTTTTGCAATACGGCGCGCAGAGCCATCTTGCAGATGTCGCGCTGCTGTCCGGCACTCTCTGGCCTGTGTGGGCCTCCTTCTGTGTTGAGAAACTTGAGACAACCATGCCAAAACATGTCTAAACATGCCTACGCATGCCTAAACATGCCTGAATGCGCCTAAACATGCCCAGATGCGCTTCTGATTTTAGGTGAACGCGATCAAGCGCTGCGACAGCTCCGTGAGTCAGCTGAGTTGGCTGCGTCACCCGTCAGTACATCATATCACCTGCCTTGACAACCTTCGTGTGGTCACGTGGTATGGCGTCACGTGATGGTAGTCACGTGATATGTGTCACGTGGTCCATCACGTGCCTTGACAACCTTTGCTTCCCGTACGCCGACGACTCCGCTGCCACGACGCCGACCATTGACGTCATCGTTGTACCACGTGACGCTGGACCGCGTGACAGTAAACCACGTGACGCCGACGATTGACGTCATCTTCGGCTCAGCGCCGTTCTACGCCGCCGCCGTTCGACGCTCGTCATCGCGTAGCCGCCAAGCGACCGCCACACAATTACCAGCGACCACTGACTGACCCTGACCTTGACCCTGACCCACTGTGGCCTCCTTCCGTCTCTATACACCCTAGCCATGATCCTAACCCACTACCACTGTGTCCTCTACCTGTCTCTATAGACCCTCCGTCAAGCCACCGTCATCGATCAGCAGATGGCGCAGCCAGCGACCACTGCCAGACCACCGGGCTTCACGTTTGCCAGGAACCGACGAGAGCCGACACACTTCCAGTGGTTTGACACAGTGCTGGCTGACTCACACTTCCAGTGGTACGCCGGTGTGACGCCCAGTTCACACTGTCTGCAGTGGTACAACAGCGTGACGCCCGGTCCGCACCACTCTTCCGGTGTGTGACGCCCTCTCCACACTTCCAGGGCGTGATGCCAAGTCCACACTGTCTGCGGTGGTATGCCGGTGTGACGCCATGCAGTAAACTCGCATCTCGACTTCTCCAGTTACCGCCCAGCGCTCTGACGCGCCACGTGAGTCGACTTCACTCGTAAACGTACAGTCGCAGTTGAAACAAAAAAGCTCAGCTACCGCTTAGACAAAAGGCCGCTAGCTGCACGCGTTTCATTTCATCATAATGCTACTCTAGTTGGCTTCTAAGTTGGTGTTTTGTACGTTATGTACGTGACAGTACGTTTGACGTTTTCAGAATATCTACTCAGCAACGGATACACGCGGACGCATCCACAGTAATTATCCTTACAATCAGTAAGCCTGTGCCGACACGTACGGTAGGCTACCGCGTACAGTCCATGCTGAATATGTCTATCGTAACATTGTACGATAATTTTGCCTGATTTCTAAACATTCTGAAGATATGGCGACGGAAGGCATAGACAAATAACCCGACGGTCGGTTGAGGCCTTCCCGCGAGAACCGTAGCGAATATCAGCAATTCTTTTACCAGCAGAAACTATACACTATCAGAGTCCCTGGCGATAAATTTAGTAAAACCGGTGCAGGGAACAAATTTGAATGGAAACTGGCATCTCAAGGTCATTCAAGGTCGCACATTTTAAGGTCATGGAAAAACCACAAAAACGCACAGCCGTGATCTGTGAATGCGCCTTTAATCTATATTCATTTTATTGAACACGCCACATGCCAGCACAGTCACGTAATGGAGTACAATAAAAAGCTAAAATATCTATTAAAAAACACTACTTTACTAACACGGACAAAGTTTGACATATGCCATCGACAACATTGGCCTTATCTCTCACCGTTTTTGAGATACGACGCTTTATCGGTTAAAAAAACGCCAAATTTTCCTACCCCACATTTGTTCTGCCCCAAGTTTGAGGGTGTTCGCCTTCCACAGATCGCTGATATTACGTCAGCGAAGAGCGAGGAAGATACTTAGGCATGTAGTTGTGTCATAAAATCCGAAGTAGCCCAACTTATGTGATCAGCACACACCAACGTCACGGACAGACGGATGGGTGGACAAAATGGCAGACGGAAGGACACCATACGCTGGCATAACCCGCCCATGCAATAGCATGGCGCTGACAACCGTTTGACGCTCTATCGCCAAAAACATCCAAAAATGCGCATGAAGCCGTTATTTCAAACAACAAAATCTTGTGCACATCCGATGAGACAGCGACCAGACTTCAGAGCCATAAAACAAAGCGGTGAGGCTGTAATGACTTAGGCTAACCAAATGATATAAGCTCATTGTGCCTGTAATTCGCCGACGTTTTATTTTAATTCGCGAGATGGCTGCACAAAACCTAAGTCTCAGCCAATCGCATGAGCGTATATGCAGCATATTCTCATAGGATTGGCTGACATTTACGCATTGCGAATTAAAATAAATAAGTTATGCTTTATCTCTGGGCCTACTAGACGAAATCTTAGCTAAAAGCGATGCGTGATGGCATGTTTGTGACGCTTCAGAACTCCGGACGCAGCCGCGATTACGTCGAGTCACTCAAGGACAAGATCAACAGCTGCTCTCAACAGACGCTCGCCAGTCATCGGCGTCCGAGCGCATCATCTTTGCTCAACATTGACGGTTTGTGCAGAACGACGTCAAGATTGACTTTGTTGTTCGTGTCCGTCATTTTAGCGTTCTGTTTTCGCTATTCGATGTCGGTTATATACACACTGTACAGAGGCGTAGCCAGGAATTTGATTTGGGTGGGTATAAATGTTAACTAGTCATTGCAAGGAGACAAAACAACCA
>Ga0209052_1000378_pt1 | contig 13596 bp, 11 predicted proteins | sample WorMetHEROISLAND_2_FD_187409 | JGI IMG/M metagenome (GOLD analysis project Ga0209052, IMG submission 187409) | Marine gutless worms symbiont microbial communities from Max Planck institute for Marine Microbiology, Germany - Olavius sp. 4 HERON... | ecosystem: Host-associated > Annelida >...
TGATTTCTGCGCTGCTGCCGCTGGGTGCGCGGGCAGTTGGCCGTGGCGGTTCCCTGGCCGCACTTTTCCGCCTCGGTTCCCCTGCGCTCCCTGGTAGCTCTGGATGGTTCGTTCTGACCGGGTGAAAGTCGTGGGTCTAGATAACTTAAATAGAACTGCAACGGCATGCTAAGGATATGTTATGCAAGGGAAAAACAGGTATTTCAGGCGTTCACACATCCTCAAAGCTAAATTCAGACGAATTATACACTATTTTGCGCGCGATCTACCGGCCTCGAAAATCGCCGAGTTGAGTCAAGCAGTTTTTATTCAAATTAAGGACTCGAATCGCTCAGCTTTGGGACGCCTCATCGCCCTTCTCCGGCGAGGTTGAAGTCGATGAATCCTATTTCGGCGGGTGCCGTGTTCGGGGGAAGAAAGGGCGCGGGGCTGGTCATCTACACCTGGAAGAATGTGAATTTAGGTTCAATCCTCGAGAAGAAAACTTAATAAGATAGAATACTTACTCTGCTGAGAGAAAATCCTCTCTTTAAAGTTATCTAGACCCTAACGCACTCGCCTCGATAACCTCATTATCGCCGGCATGGACAGGGCGCCGGCCTACCCTTAAAATCCGGCCCGGCTAGGGTAGCTATTGAGTATAACTGCTGCCACGCGCTTCCTTAAGGTTCCAGGACGGCAGGTGAGAGGGCGAGACGCGCTCCCTGTGGTCACTGGCAGCGCCCCCGCTACCGCAGGTTCGTTCGGAGATGCCCGTGAGAAAACCCGCTGTTCTGGTCTTGGAGGATGGGGCCGCCTTCCGCGGGGCCTCCATCGGCGCGGACGGTCAGAGCGTCGGCGAGGTGGTCTTTAATACCGCCATGACCGGCTACCAGGAGATCTTGACCGATCCCTCGTACTGCCGGCAGCTGGTAACCCTAACCTATCCCCATATCGGCAACGTGGGCGTCAACGCGGATGACGAGGAGTCGTCCCAGGTCCATGCCGCCGGATTGATCGTGCGCGATCTCCCGGTATACGCCGGCAATTGGCGCATGCAGGCATCCCTGGGTGACTATTTGGTGCGCCAGGGCGTGACGGCCATCGTGGATATCGATACCCGGCGGTTGACCCGGATTTTGAGGGAGAAGGGCGCCCAGAACGGTTGCATTCAGGCGGGAGACGCCGTCGACGAGGCGGCCGCGATCGAGGCGGCGCAGTCGTTTCCGGGCCTGCAGGGGATGGATCTGGCCCGAGAGGTGACCACCCCGACCCCCTACGATTGGACGCAAGGGGTTTGGAGCCTGAGCGCCGATGGGTCGGACGCGCCGCCCCCGAGCGATGAGCGGCCTTCGCTGCAGGTAGTTGCCTATGATTATGGAATCAAACGCAATATACTGCGTATGCTGGTGCAGCGCGGCTGCCGGGTTACCGTGGTACCCGCCCGGACTCCGGCGGCCGAGGTGCTGGCGCGGCGGCCGGACGGTATTTTCCTGTCCAACGGCCCGGGAGATCCGGAGCCGTGCGATTACGCGATTGCGGCGATTCGCACGCTCCTGAAGACCGGTATCCCCCTGTTCGGCATCTGCCTGGGACATCAGCTCCTAGCCCTGGCCTGCGGCGCCCGCACCTTGAAGATGAAGTTCGGCCACCATGGCGCTAATCAGCCGGTTCAGGAGCTGCCCACGGGCCGGGTAACCATCAGCAGCCAGAACCACGGCTTCGCGGTGGACGAGGACAGCCTCCCGGCCCAGGTCCGGGCAACCCACCGTTCCCTCTTCGACGGCTCCCTGCAAGGCATTTATCACCGGGAGCACCCCGCCTTCGGCTTCCAGGGCCACCCGGAGGCCAGTCCCGGACCCCATGACGTGGCATCACTCTTCGATCACTTTATCGATTTGATGAGGTTTCGTGGATGAATACGGGGACACCGAGATTGGTATTCGTCAGTCACCCCGGTGAAGATACTTGGGTGGCGCGACAAATAGCACGTAGAGATTGCGGCTTGTGGAGCGAGACTGTTTCTCGGTGAAGCCGATGTCGATATCGGTTCGGAGTTTGAAGGAGATATCCGGCGTTTTTTAGCCGCAGCTCATGAACTGTTTGTATTGTTTACACCTTAATGGTAGTGGAGTAGTAGTAGATTTTAACTGATAGCGTGATTGATCGTCCAGGTCTACCGGGCCGCACAGCGGTCCAACCTGCCTTCTACCAGTTAGATTCCACCCCCGCTGGGTGGCGGCGAATAGCCAGAGCTAATCTACCAGCCCGCTGGCGTCCATTCACCTTTCTCGCAAGTTCCTGAAATGCCAAGACGAACAGACATCGACAGCATCCTGATTATCGGCGCCGGTCCCATCGTGATCGGTCAGGCCTGCGAGTTCGACTACTCCGGGGCCCAGGCCTGCAAGGCGCTGCGGGAGGCGGGCTATCGCGTCGTCCTGGTCAATTCGAATCCGGCCACCATCATGACGGACCCGGAGATGGCCGACGCCACCTATATCGAGCCCATTACCTGGCGGACCCTCGAGCGCATTATCGAGCGGGAGCGCCCGGATGCCCTGCTGCCCACCATGGGCGGTCAGACGGCACTCAATACGGCCCTCGATCTGGTGCGCGAGGGGGTGCTGGAGCGGTGGATGGTGGAACTGATCGGGGCCTCGCGGAAGGCCATCGACAAGGCGGAAAATCGGGATCTGTTCCGCCGGGCCATGCGCAGGATCGGACTGGAGCTGCCTCGATCCGCCATGGCCCACAGCCTGGAGGAGGCCCTGCAGGTACAGCCCCGGATCGGTTTTCCGACCATCATCCGACCCTCTTTTACCCTGGGCGGCAGCGGCGGCGGCGTCGCTTACAACCAGGAGGAATTCGAAGCCATCTGTCGGCGCGGGCTGGATCTGTCCCCGATCAGCGAGCTCTTGATCGAGGAGTCGGTCCTGGGGTGGAAGGAATATGAGATGGAGGTGGTGCGGGACCACCGGGACAACTGCATCATCGTCTGCTCCATCGAGAACCTCGATCCCATGGGGGTACACACCGGCGACTCCATTACGGTCGCTCCGGCCCAGACCCTGACGGACAAGGAATACCAGCTGATGCGCGGCGCCTCGATCGCCGTGCTGCGGGAGATCGGCGTCGATACCGGCGGCTCCAACGTGCAGTTCGCGATCAACCCCGACGACGGGCGCATGCTCATCATCGAGATGAATCCCCGGGTCTCGCGCTCCTCGGCGCTGGCCTCCAAGGCCACCGGCTTTCCCATCGCCAAGGTAGCGGCCAAGCTGGCGGTAGGCTACCGGCTCGACGAGTTGGAGAACGAAATCACGGGTGGTGCCACCCCCGCTGCTTTCGAACCCACCATCGATTATGTGGTCACCAAGATCCCGCGCTTCGCCTTCGAGAAGTTTCCTCAAGCGGACCCCAGGCTCACGACCCAGATGAAATCGGTGGGGGAGGTGATGGCCATCGGGCGCACCTTCCAGGAGTCGCTGCAAAAGGCCCTGCGCGGGCTGGAAACGGATCGGTCCGGACTCGACGAAGTGGCCCCGACCCACCCGGAAGTCCACCGAATCCTGCGCCGGGAGATCCGCCAGCCCGGTACGGAACGTATCCTCTATGTGGCCGATGCCTTCCGGGCCGGCCTGTCGGCACGGGAGATTTACAAGCTCAGCGGCATTGATCCCTGGTTTCTGGCCCAGATCAAAGCACTCGTCCAGATCGAGGCGGAGGTCAGGTCCGAGGGTAGCGCGGGGCTGACCGCCGGGCGCCTGCGCTTTCTGAAACGCAAGGGGTTTTCCGATCGGCGCCTGGCGACGCTCGTCGGCGTCGGTGAACAGCGGGTCCGGGACCTGCGGCACACGCTGGGCGTGCGTCCCGTCTACAAACGGGTGGATACCTGTGCTGCCGAGTTCGCCGCTGGCACAGCCTACCTGTACTCCACTTACGAGGAGGAGTGCGAGGCCGTACCGACCGAACGCCCAAAGATCATGGTCCTGGGCGGCGGGCCCAACCGCATCGGCCAGGGCATCGAGTTCGACTACTGCTGTGTCCACGCCGCCTTCGCCATGCGCGAGGATGGCTACGAGACCATCATGGTCAACTGTAACCCGGAGACCGTATCCACGGACTACGATACCTCGGACCGGCTCTACTTCGAGCCCCTGACCCTGGAAGACGTACTGGAGATCGTCGCCAGGGAACGACCCTTCGGCGTCATCGTTCAGTACGGTGGTCAGACCCCGCTCAAGCTCGCCCGGGATCTAGAAACCGCCGGCGTGCCCATCATCGGTACCACCCCGGACTCCATCGACCTGGCGGAGGATCGTGGGCGCTTCCAGCACCTGATTCGGCAGTTGGGCCTGCGCCAGCCCCCCAACGCCACCGCCCGCAGTGAGGAAGAAGCGGTGACCGAGGCGATGCGGATCGGCTATCCCCTGGTGGTGCGCCCCTCCTATGTGCTCGGCGGTCGGGCCATGGAGGTGGTCTGCGACGAGACGGACCTCGGGCGTTACATGCGCGAAGCGGTGCGGGTATCGAACGCCTCCCCCGTACTGCTCGACCGCTTCATCTCCGACGCCATCGAGGTGGACGTAGATGCCGTCTGCGACGGCAAGGAAGTGCTGATCGGCGGCATCATGGAGCACATCGAGCAGGCCGGCGTACACTCCGGCGATTCCGCCTGCTCGCTGCCCCCCTATACCCTCTCGCCGGCCATTCAGGACCGGATGCGCGAGCAAATAACCAAGCTGGCCCGGGCCGTGAAGGTAGTCGGGTTGATGAACGCCCAGTTCGCGGTCAAGGATCAGGAAATCTACGTTCTGGAGGTCAATCCGCGGGCCTCGCGTACCGTACCTTTTGTCTCCAAATCCATCGGGGTACCCCTGGCGAAGGTAGCGGCGCGTTGCATGGTCGGCATATCCCTCCGGGAGCAAGGTTTGGTCAGGGAGCGTCCGCCGAAGCACTACTTCGTGAAAGAGGCCGTGTTTCCCTTCATCAAGTTTCCCGGCGTAGACACCATGTTGGGACCGGAGATGAAATCCACCGGCGAAGTCATGGGCGTCGGAGAATCCTTCGGCGAGGCCTATGCCAAGGCCCAGGACGGGGCCGGGACCGGATTGCCGGGCCGGGGCAACGCGATGCTCAGCGTGCGCCGGGCGGACCGGTCGAGGCTGATACGGGTAGCCAGGGATCTGGCGGATCTCGGCTTCGACCTGTACGGTACCCGCGGCAGCGCGGCGGCGGTAAGAGAAGCGGGTATCCCGTGCCAGGCCGTCAACAAGGTCGCGGAAGGACGACCCCACATCGTCGACATGATCAAGAACCATGAGGTCAGCTTCATCGTCAATACCACCGAGGGCGCCCAGGCTATCATCGACTCCGCGGAGATTCGTCGGACCGCTCTTCAGTACAAGGTAAGCTACACTACGACCATCGCCGGCGCCGAAGCGACCTGCCTGGCCTTGAAGCAGCTGGACGCCGTCGAAATCAATCGGTTACAGGAACTTTACTGATCGTCGTCCGGCTGGCATTCTAGGCACCGTCGCCCGTCGTGTGGGTTCGGGCCTCCCGGCACCACGCGGGGGCCGAATACGGATTCGCCCCCGCTCCCGGCATGTAGGGTGGGCCGTGCCCACCAGGTGGGCCATAACCCACATACAGCAGTACCGAAATACCGATAACATCGGTTTGGTTCTTCCCTCGGGAATTCTTTACTTTGCCGCGAATCAACGAGAATCGGTCGTAATCGTCGACGGTTTCTGGTCCATCGACATCGATTTGCGGCTGACTTTTTCGTGGGGATACTGTTAGCTTGATATTATCGGTAGTTGTAGGGCATTCGTACCAGGTGGACAGGAAGGACCACCGAATAATCATCACAGCTGAAACAGGATCATGACATGGAAGCGAATCGGGTCGGTTGGGCCAAGGGCGTAGGACGCGGTGAGATCGGTGGTTCCGAGCCTGCTTGTCAGTGCACGCGCTCCCCACGCGAACCGCATCAATGGATGGCCCATGCCCAACATCCTTGTTGGGCACGACCAGCGTCCAAAGATGCGGTTCGCGATTCGGGTCAGTGCTGTCCTGAATGTCTGATCCGCGCTCACCGCATCCTACTGAAGAGGACATCTCCCATGCCCAAAACACCTCTGACCGCCAGAGGCGCTGAACAATTACGCTCCGAGCTCGAGCACCTGAAACGCGTCGAACGGCCCCGAATCATCGAGGCCATCGCCGAGGCGCGCTCACACGGTGATCTCAAGGAGAACGCCGAGTACCATGCAGCCCGCGAGCAGCAGGGCTTCATAGAAGGCCGCATCAAGGATATCGAGAGCAAGCTCGCCAACGCCCACATCGTCGATGTGACGGACGAGCACACCCGGACCCTGGCCGACGGCAAGGTGATCTTCGGCGCCACCGTGGAGGTGCTGGAGCTCGACAGCGATCAGGAGCAAAACTTTCGAATCGTCGGCGATGACGAGGCCGACTCGAAACAGGGCCTGATCTCCATCAGCTCGCCCATCGCCCGTGCCCTGATCGGAAAGCAGGTGGATGACGTGGTTGCGGTCGAGACGCCCGGTGGATTACGCGAATTTGAGATCCTGGAAGTTCGTTACGAATGATTTCGAACCGCAAGGCGCAAAAGGATTAATTTTTGAAAAGGCCCTTAATTTTGCGGTAGTGGTCAATCTTTAACTGATAGCGTGGTTGAAAGTCCAAGTCTAACGGGTCGTACAGCGGTCCAACCTACCTTCTACCAGTTAAATACCATCACTACCAATTTTGTAAGGTGCCCGCAAATGGATGCAAAGACAGATCAGAACGGAGGATCACGGCCGGGCGAGCGCGTATCAATCAGACCGAAGACATCGCCTTGTGTAAACACCGGGCTGGTAGACGCGGGCTTGCCCGCGCTTACCGCGTCGATCGTGGCGGGTCGATAGCGATCGATTTACATTCATTTGCGGCAAAAAATAAGGGTCTAGATAACGTTAGAGAGGATTTCTCTCAGCAAAGCAAGTATCCTATCATATAAGTTTTCCTCATCGAGGATTGAATCTAAATTCACATTCTTTCAGGTGTAGATGAAAGGCATTTCGTGAAATGCTATTGGATTTTGCAAGCCTTCATTTGGCATACGACCAGAATGATTCAATGCCATTGATAGGGCAATTACCATGGGCAAATTCATACTAACCATGGTTCACACGGAAATGCTTTTTGTACCCCCTATCCACCAGCCCGTCGCAGCCCCTCCCGCCGTCCGAGTGGATGATGCGGCCAAAAGGGCCACATGGCCCGCGAATTGCGGCCTGTAGCGGCTTCTTGGCGGCATTTGGGACGATTTCTGTGTATGACTTTCCCGTGACGTTCTAGAATCCCGAAAACAATCGTTCTACCCTCGGCCCCACGCCCTTTCTTCCCCCGAACACGGCACCCGCCGAAACAGGAGTCATCGACTTCAACCTCGCCGGAGAAGGGCGATGAGACGTCACAAAGCTGGGCGATTCGGGCTCGTAGTTTGAATAACAACTGATTGATCGTCGGACGGCTTACATCACTCAACTCAGCGATTACCGAGGCCGGTAAATCGTGCGCAAAATTAGGGTACAATCCATCTGAATTAGCTTCGGAGATGTGTGAACGCCTGAAATATCTGTTTTTTCCTTGCATAAACACTGCAACTGCATGCTAGGGCATATGTTATGCAAGACCTTAGCATGTAGTTGCGGTGCTAAAGTTATCTAGGCCCAAAATAATTCCCATGTTTTCGGTATTTCGGTGCTGCTGTATTAGATTCCGAACTGCTAACGATCATCGAGCTGTGCCAGAATATTCCGTGCCACCTGGCGTTGCTCATCGTCGCCTTCTTCCAGGATTTCGTAGAGCAGTCGCCGGACATCCGTGTCCTCCTCCTGGTCGCGTAGCTCTTTGATCCACTTGAGCTTCCAATCCACCGGGTCCGGTTCATCTAAGGCCGCGGAGGTGATCCCCTCTGCGGCCTCGGCGGCATCCAGCTCCGCCTCCATCTCTTCCTCCGTCAAGGGTCGGAAGCGTTCCGGGTCCAAGGGATCGCCACCGGCTATGTCCCGGCCGACCAGCTCCTCCTCACCACCGGACTTGTCGCCTTGCCCGTCGGGAGGTGGGGTTGGGCCTGGGTTCGAGTCCTCATTGGAGAGCGGTCCCCCGGCGGTAGCCACCGTCGCCTGAGTTTTTTGGGCAGCCGCGGTTGCCTGCCGCCTCTGCTGGAAGAAGCGGGAGGAGAGTATCCCGAGCTCGAAGAGAACCCACATGGGCAGGGCGAGCAGGGTCTGGGAGATCACGTCCGGGGGCGTCAGGAGCATTCCCACTACGAAGACGCCGACGATGAGATAGGGTCGTTTGCGACCCAGGTCCTCCGGCGTCGTGATGCCAGCGGCGACCAGCAGGATGGTGGCGATGGGGATCTCGAAGGCGATGCCGAAGGCGAAGAACAGGGTGAGGACGAAATCCAGGTAATGGCTGATATCCGTCATGACCGCCACACCTTCCGGGGCAGTCCCGGTCAGAAAGGCGAATACCAGCGGGAAGACCGCGTAGTAGGCGAAGACCATCCCCAGATAAAAGAGCAAAATGCTGGAGAGCAGCAGGGGAATCGCCAGCTGTTTCTCGTGACTGTAGAGCCCCGGCGCCACGAACGACCAGAGCTGGGACAGCAAATATGGCATGGACAGGAAGACCGCCGACACCAGCGCCAGCTTGAAGGGGGTCAGGAACGGGGAGGCCACCTGAGTAGCGATCATGCTGGTCCCTTCCGGCAGCTGCGCCATCAGGGGCGTGGCCACATAGGTATAGAGGTCATTGGCGAAGGGGAAGAGGACAAGGAATACCAACAGCACCGCCGCCAGCATGCGCATCAGGCGGTCGCGCAGCTCCACCAGGTGAGAAACAAAAGGCTGTTCCTGACCCGATGCTTCGGGATTCGTGGGCGATGACATCGCGCTTATGTGGACCTGGTGGCGTCTGGAATCTGCCCGTCAGTGGAAGTGCTCGGGACCGGGGTGAGCAATGTCCGCCCCGGTGTAAGGTCTTCCATCGGGACGTTCGTTGCAATGTTCCAATCGGACAGGATTAACGGGATTTTCAAGATTAACAGGATTATTGGTGGTGGAACTGGTGGAAGGTAGGTTGGGCTGCTACGCAGCCCGGTAGACCTGGACTCTCAACCACGCTACCAGTTAGAAGCTTACCACTACCAGATTATTTTTGGGTAGTGGCTAAATTATTAAATGAGGGTCTAGATAACTTTGGTACTGCAACTGCATGCTAAGGCATATGTTATGCGAGGAAAAAACAGGTATTCCCGGCGTTCACACCTTTCGGAAGCTAAATTCAGATGGATTGTACCCTATTTTGCGCACGATTTACCGGCCTCGAAAATCGCTGAGTTGAGTGATGTAAGCCGTCCGACGATCAATCAGTTGTTATTCAAACTACGAACCCTAATCGCCCAGCTTTGTGACGCCTCATCGCCCTTCTCCGGCGAGGTTGAAGTCGACGAATCCTCTTTCGGCGGGCGCCGTGTTCATGGGAAGAAAGGGCGCGGGGCTGGGGGTAAAACGATTGTCTTCGGGATTCTGGAACGCCACGGGAAGGTCTACACGGAAATTGTCCCGAACGCCGCCAGGAAGTCGCTACAGGCCGAATCCGGGGCCGCGTGGCCATCGATAGCATCATCCACTCGGACGGCTGGAGGGGCTTACGATGGACTAGTGGATAGGGGGTACAAAAAGCATTTTCGTGTGAATCATGGTCAGCATGAATTCGTCCGTGGTAATGCCCTATCAATGGCATTGAATCATTTTGGTCATATGCCAAACGTAAGGCTTGCAAAATTCAATGGTGTTCCACGAAAAACCTTTCATCTACACCTGAAAGAATGTGAATTTAGATTCAATCCTCGAGAGGAAAACTTCTATGATGGAATGCTCAGCTCTGCTGAGAGAAAATCCTCTCTAAAGTTATCTAGACCCTATTTTTGGGGTGTGCCGAACTTCTGCCACAGGGTTACAGGCTTGCCGAAGATGATCAAATGCCGACAGAACTTGCCTTTGTGCCGGGGTACTGAGCCAGGCGGCAAAGATGATGCGCATTGGTGCGGAAACTTGTTTACTTTCTTCGATACGTTCCGCCAATACGCGAAGGGCAAGGGCCTCGGCTTGTGCAATAGCTTCTTCCCGGGTCTTGCCGTATTTCATTGCGCCGGGAATTTCGAGCACCTCGGCAGTCCATTGTCCATCCGTTTCCCGTTCTGTTTCGACCGTAAATTGTATGTTTTGCCTCATCGGGTTTCGCTCACGCGAACGGTAGGCCTCGTCCGACCAGGACCACACCGGCAGGGCCTTTAAGGTAGTGGTTAAAGTTTAAATGTAAACATAGCCAATAGCAGTGTGTTGGGCACGCTACAAGCTGCTTCCTCTCTCCCTTTGATGGTGTCGTAAAAGGCATCGGTCTTCACCCTTTGATTCCCTCTCCCCACCCCCTCTCCCGGCGGGAGAAGGGCTTTTACGACATCCTTAAGGATAGGCAGAGTCGGGGTGAGGGGTTCATTCTATCGGGGTTCGCTCGCTGTCCAATTCCCATAAAGAGCCTTCGAGATTTGCGCGTTGGAGACAGCTTCGTCGCCTCTTTAGGGAAACAAGGCATCAGGCGTCGGGAATCCCCTGCCTGGCAAGCCGGTCCGCCCGTTCGTTCTGAGGGTGTCCGCCGTGACCCCGTACCCAGCGCCACTCGAGCTGGTGCCGCGAGACCGCCTGGTCCAGGCGTTCCCACAGGTCCCGGTTCCTAACCGGTTTGCGGTCCACCGTCCGCCAACCGTTGCGCTTCCAGCGGACCATCCAGGCCGTGATGCCTTGCTTGACATATTGGGAGTCGGTAGTGACGCGTACCTGACTGGGTCGCTTCAGGGTTTCCAGGGCCTGGATCACGGCCATCAGCTCCATGCGGTTGTTGGTGGTGTCGGCCTCTCCACCCCAGAGCTCTTTCTCATGCGCGCTGTAGCGCAACAGAGCGCCCCAACCACCGGGACCCGGATTGCCCTTGCAGGCCCCGTCGCTGAAGACCTCCACCTGCTCAGATATGGGTTCAGACACGGGTCCCCTCCGCTGCGCTGCCGGGTCCGAGGCCGCGGGCGGCGGTCTCGCGAGTGGTGGGCTCTACAGCTCCGGCGGCAAGCACCAGCCGCCGTCTCTTCCAGGAGGTCCGCAGGGGCGTCAGGGTGGATACTCGTTTGACGGCCCGTATGGCATAGACGCCGCCGAGCACCGGCCAGAAATGCCGCCCCAGGGTATCCAGGAACGAGAATTGCCGCAAAAGGGCGCGGCGCCAGGGGGGATGGAACATCATCATCTCCTGCTGCTCGACATCAAAGCCGAGCAGCGACAGCCAGTCACCGACGCGGAAGGAGGTCAGAAACCTACCGCACCAGGGTACGTCGCCTTGTCCCCATCGCACCAGACGCCAGAGGCCCCACAGGCTCAGGGCGTTGAAGCCGAACACCACCAACCGACCCTCGGGGATCAACACCCGCTCCGCTTCCCGCAGCACCTGGCGGGCATCGTCCGCGAACTCCAGCGTATGGGGGAGTACCACCAGGTCCACGCTGTCGGCGGCGATGGGGAGCTGCTCGGGGGCGGCAGCCATTTGTAATCCGAGGGAGTAGGGGGCAACGGTCGGCAGGATCAGAATGCGCCGGTGGATGCGGCTGACCTGGATCGCTTCCGAGAGGCCAGTGCCCCCGCCCACCTGGAGCAGATAATAGCCGAAGGTATCACGCAGCATGCGTTCCAGACACTGTGCCTCCTGCCCGGCCAGCTTCCTGCCCAGGGTGGAGCCGTACCAGGCATCCAGGGGTGCAACCGGCGCCTGCCCCCGGTGTTCAGGACGATTGATCATGGTGGTGGTTAAATTAAAAGTGGGACGGTTATGCGACTTCCGATTTTGGTGGTGGCAAATTTTCAAGTGGTCGGCATAGAGCGATTCATTTCGATCCCCTCTCCCCAACCCATCTTCCCCGTGGGAGAGGAGCTTTTGCGATATCCTCCGAGGGAGAGGGGGCAGCTCGTGGCGTGCCCAACCCACTGCGATTGGCTCTGTTTACACTTATATCCTAACCACCACCTCTACCTCGATCATGTCATCCGCCTTCCGGCAGGTCGGAGCCGGCAAGCACGGCGAGAAAATCCACGGTGATGCGTGCGCTCACTCCCCACAGCAGCTCCTGGTCGAATTCGTCGTAGAAGATCACATCTCTGGCCTCGGAGTGATCCGGCGCCGGCCAGGTGAGCACCCGCCGGTTGGCGGTGTTCCCGAGCCAGGCCAGGGGAATGCCGAATACCCGCGCGACCTCGCTCGGATCGGGCCTAAGGTCCAGGGGCCATGGGATCTCGCCCACGATGGGGGTGACCAGGTAGTTGCTCACCGTATGCAGCGGTTGCAGCTCGCCCAGCAACACCACCCGCTCGGGGGCCAGCCCGATTTCTTCCCGCGTCTCGCGCAGCGCCGTTACGGCGGCGTCCGCATCCTCCGGCTCCCAGCAACCGCCGGGAAACGCGACCTGGCCGCTGTGATGGTCCCCCGGATGCTCGGTACGGCGGATGAAGAGCAGATGCCAGGCCGCCTGGTGTCGAAACATGGGCAGCAGGACGGCGGCCGGCCGGGGTTCCCGGTGCAGCGCTCCCGGCAGCTCCTGGGCGGGGGAACGGGATACCCGGCCGGATCGCAGCCGGCTGGCGATTGCCCCGCGGTCGAGCCGATCCAGCATTGGATGCCCATCTCCGTGCGTCCCTCAGCGAATCATACGTTAGTACAGAAGCTCTCAACTACCGATAATAAAGAGCGAGCAGGATCTTTACGGAAGATTTAGCCGCAAATAAACGCAAAGACAGATCAGGAACCGTCGATAATGGCGAGTCGATAGCGACCGATTTGTAGTGATTCGTGTTCATTTGCGGCAAACTTAAGGGTGGTGGTTAGTTTTTAACTGATAACGTAGTTGATAGTCCAGGTCTACCGGTCCGCACGGCGGTCCAACCTGCCTTCTGCCATTTAAAGGTCACCACTGCTGGTTTTTTCACGGATGCAGCACACTTTAATTTAGGGATTATATACATAACTAGCCAGAACTAAAATTCTGCCAATGAAAATCGATAAGCCCGAAACCATCAGCCTCTCCCAGTTCTTTAAGCGATTTCCCGATGAGGAGACTGCCCGTCTTTAACTGCGAGAAGAAACGCTGGTCAAGCGGGATTATCTGCCCTCACTGCGGTTCGCATCAGATTTCTGAGTGCAAAGGCCATAGGCCGATGGCCTGCCCTGCCGGGACTGTCGGAAGCATTTTTCAGTGCGTACCGGCACGGTACTAGCAGAGTCCAAAGTGCCGTTGCAAACCTGGCTGATGGCAATCTATATGCTGACCACAGCCCGCAAGGGTATTCCCTCTCCTCAACTGGCAAGAGAGCTCGGCGTTACCCAACAGACCGCGTGGTTTCTTGCTCACCGGATTCGGGAGACGTGGCTTGCGCAGTCGAATGCGACCGGCATGGGGCCAATTGTGGAAGTGGATGAAACCTACATCGGCGG
>Ga0209052_1000379_pt1 | contig 13592 bp, 3 predicted proteins | sample WorMetHEROISLAND_2_FD_187409 | JGI IMG/M metagenome (GOLD analysis project Ga0209052, IMG submission 187409) | Marine gutless worms symbiont microbial communities from Max Planck institute for Marine Microbiology, Germany - Olavius sp. 4 HERON... | ecosystem: Host-associated > Annelida >...
CAATGTATGTGATCACTGCTCACCAACGTCACAGACAGACAGACAGACAGACAGACGGACGTCAAGCGATCCCATGACCGCTACATTGCTAAAGCATGTAGCGGTAAAAATTTGGGCAAAAAGTTATTTATTTCTATGTTTCCGATCTGTCGACATAGATTATAGATGTTATTAGAAAACTAAAGTTAGCAAATAAGCCTATAATTTACAGAATTTGTTGTACTATAATAATCAATCACCGCGTCAGAAGAAGTAGTTTTGCAACTAAAATTAATAACAAATGTATGCCTAGACTCTTATATGCTCTTGATGCATGCCCAGTAGTTAAGTCTTAGCTTGCTTTTCTAGATTTCGTTGTTAACGGATTTTTATGAAGATGTTTGGGACTAGAATAATATGGATGTTGTGAGACAGTGTCAATCGTGCTTTGGTTTCAGCTTGCCGAGTGTACTGTGGTCGAGTCGTGGAAATAAGTTTGACGTTAAGTATGCCACCCGCGGAGGCAGTTTCGTCGGTTACGGTAATTTCAACTAATTTCTGCCAGATAGTGTTTAATTTGTGATTTTTTTCTTTTCTTATCCGTTAATTGTGTCTTGATTATCTATAAAATCTTGATAAATAAAGATGTATATATTACGGCGGGAACTCACGTGGCGTTGTAGTCAGCAACCTGCGGGTAACCGGAGGCAATGTTAACAGACTCTGGCGACGTTACTTCAAAACTGCTGTTGACAATCAGATCCCAACTTCCAGGCCTGAAAAATTAGACAAAACTCAGAAAAACTGTGCACAATTAAATCATAATGCAACAAGGACAATGCTGTCGAAACTATTAGAAAGGCGCTGCGTATAGAAATTACGGTATACGAAACTTTTGCGGATGGAGGTGAATCGACTCAACTCCACTGAAAATCGAACTCGATCGACTCGTCGTCATGTCCGTCTGTTCGTCGGTCACAGATCCATGTTCTTTTAAACATTATCTTATTAATAAAACAGCAAATATCAATGTACAAGACATCAGTTTATACACTAAGACGAATGCAGTGACTGACACATTTCGTCCAAGTTCATTAAGTCTTCGAAGTGATGTACGAAAAAGTGTCTGAAAACTTTCCGTACTGCGTCGGCATATAAGCTTCTCGCCGACCACAAATACAATGAACGGACACGTCAGTAAAATGACAAAATAGCTTTAAGATTTACCTTCCAAATACCGCAGAGCAACACTGCCGAGCCTCGTCACCGCAGTAGTTATTGACAATGTAAACAATCCATCGTAAAAACACGTCCAGAGATCTCAACACCTGTTAGCATCAAATACGGTACACACACAGATGATTTGAACTATTCTCAACGCGGTCAATACAAATCACATAACAATCACACAAGTAGCGTCTATTCAACCACTGTAGATTGACCACCGGATATGAACTCATCTAAATGTCTGTTATGCACACAGTACTAGCAACAAGAAATGCGAGGCCTACAAGAAAAATTGTAAGAATGTCTAGAATACGGACTAAGTATGAATTGTTTACGAAATGTACACAATTGCCGGAACGTAAAAAGGCCTACCTTTGCGAGGTCAGCTCTCGTCAGACTCAGTAATGCACCTTCCATCTCTTCGTCAGTATTTGCTGTGCGATAGCAGAACAATGTTTTCACGTCACAGTACTACATATTATATATACCAACTGCATACAATTTATTTAATGTTGTATAAGCGATGATGTAAAACAGCAAAAATCAAAAAGTATAAGCACGGACTAAGGTATTAGCTTATACATTTAATCTGTCCTCATGAGGACAGATTAAATGTATCAGTAGCCAGATATAAATGTCTAAGCTAGTGCATAATGTTCGTGCTTATCAAGAATCCCATCTCCGCTCTGAGCTCTCGCTTTCCAACGCCAATTTCTGGTTACGGTTGTAACAGTTGTTACATAGATATAGTTTATGTAGTCGTAATAGTTAGTTGTGATTGAAGGCTTTGTTTTAGAAATAAATTTCAAACGCCTTTGAGCAGCCGAGCCGATGAACTGAAGCATTACGCACCACGGCACGAACGGTTGAGGTTGCAGAGCTCATGTTGAACGCTGTCACCAACGCAGCGAGATTGAGACAAGCACGTTCGAGATCTGTGACGAACGCCAAGGTCGCAGGTTCTTGAACACGGTCCAAACCGTGACCAAGGTCCCCAGACGTCACTCACTGGTGTCGAGACTGTAATCCAGTCGCTAGTGCTTGGAGTGGCAATGATGGTTGTCATGTTGCTGATGAGCGTTGTGTCGCTGATGCTTGGCGTGGTACTGATGCTGATGTTTGTCAAGTCTCCGGTACTTGTCGTGTCGGTTTCGTTGGACAGCCGGATAACCGTGATCGAAACATCGACGACCCTGGTGGAACGGACTGCAGTGACGTGAACAGCCTCGGCGGTCCCGACAAGCACGCCAACAAACTCTGGCGGCGGAGTCAGCATCACAACGCCAAAGTCCGCTACCGTCAAGTGAACGCCGCCAGCGACCGGGCTGCCTTTACTGAACACCGTGCCTCTTGCAAAGCCAAACAGTCGCACCTCAAGAGTTTCGCTGTGTCCGAGCTCGCGCACCGACCTCGCGGACACGAAGATTTCCAGCGGCGTGTTCACGAACGTAATATTCTGATAGGAAACTTCAAGTATTGGCGGCTCTACGACTGTGGAACCGTCGGTACGGCAATCCTGGCCGACGTATCCCTCTGTACAGCGGCACAGACCGGACGGCAGGCAGTCGCCGTTTCCTGAACATTCGTTCGGACAAGACGTCTTTACGACCACCGTGAAAATGTCGCTGGCGTCGATCTGCCCCACGTTGCCGACGTTATCAGACGCCACGGCAGCCAGCCTCACCATCTGATTCACTGGCAGGTTTTGCAGCACTATGGCAGACTGACTGATGTTAGCTCGGAACAGACTTAGCTGGTCGGTATCAGACACGCGGAATAAGTCGACACTTCGAGTTCCAGATCCGGTGTCACTGGCGTTGAACTGCAACAGAACTCCGCCCGAGTCCTGCGTCGCATTGACCGCGACTGTTGGCGACGATCTGTCCACTGTGTAGAATATAGGCGGAGTGTCAATCGGAGGATTTTCGTCAAACACGATGCTGGCGTTCTCGTAAATTTTCGACAGATGGGCCACATCTTTCTTCAAGCCGATACGAAAAGTGACATGCCCCTGACCTATGGTGCCGTTGTTGGGCGGCAAAAACCCAGCGTTGGGGTCGGTGGGAGGAAGACCAGTCAGTGGATCGATCGACTGGAACAGCCACACGGCCTGTGAGTTCGCGATGTCCAGAGACGCTTGGATAAAGACGAAGTCACCAGTCTGCTCTTGAACGTCTACCAACTCTTGATGGAAGTACGAGTTAAAGTTAGTGTCCAGCAGAAATTCACCGAACGCAAAACTTCCCAGTCTGAAGCTGCTCAGATCCACGTTGTGGTTGATCGGGCAGTTGATAGTTACTCTCTGCGCTGCGGCCGTCGCATTCGGTTGGTTCTCAAAGCGGATTTTGAATTCCATGACCAACGACGGATGAATGAAGTTACCGTCACCGTAGCCGGCGGGTCCAAGTATATCGTTAGGATCGCAAGCCCGCAGCCATTCGATAAAATAATGATATACGGGTTCAAGTATATCCTTAGGATCTATCGACCGCAGCCATTCCAAAAAATCTTTATAGTCGGTTAAACCTTCTTTTGCGAAATTTACAAGCGTTGACTCAGCGAAATCCTTTGCAGGATTTATAAGTTGACGAAATTTCTCTTTAGACGTTTTCTTTCCAATATCATTCCACCAAGCCCGTATGTTCTTAGGCACGAACCGAGGAAACGGTATGGTATTTAGTAAACTAGCAACGCCGAAATCATGCAATGAGAATTGACCACCTCCTATAAATGTTTGAGCAGTGTATGCTACGCTGCCACCTATGGCCATGACTGCGCCACCGGCAATTATAGCAGCAGTGCCCCCCGTAGCGATAACTGCAGCGCCGCCGATTGCCGTTGCTACGCCAATCACTCCGCCGACAGCGGCTCCGGCAATTCCACGTGCAGTTACTTTGTCCGCGGTTGCAAGGTAAGTACCGACACCGGCGACGATTCCTATCCCAACGGGAATAAGGATCGGCACGCGACCGGACGGATCCTTGTAGAACAGCGGATTGTTGTTGCTGTATGTGTATGGATTTGTTGGACTGCCGTCAAACAGCAGGGGATCGAGCGACAGAAAGCGACCGTGCTCCGGATCATAGAGTCGACTTCTCATGAACACTACATCACTGGCTAGATACTGTGTTTTAACGCCGTACTGGGCAAGGTATCTGAACGAATTGTCGTCATTTCTCTGTCCACTTACAAGTACTCCGAACGGATCGTAGCCGTACGTGGACTTAACTTCGCCACTGATGCCAGTTGTGTGAACTGTTGAACCGTCCCCGTTGAAGAGGTAGTACACGGCATCAACAAAATCACTGTGCGAACTAGCGATTAAGCCCAACTCCAAGCCATGATATATAAACACCGGCTGTCCTCCATTAGAACTCTCGGCTATCAAGTCAGAACCAAACACTCCAAAAGGATCCACCAAGTACGTGACGTAAGTACCGTCGGAACACGCTTTCTGGGACAACATTCCAAAGTCGTTGTAGCTATAGTTGCAAAAAATCTCATCAGACTTGATATTAATGACTCGATTTTCGGCATCAAAAGTATATTGTTCCGCACTATTTTGTATTCCCAGTTTTGTTTTCTTTTCAACCAAATTCCCCCTTTCGTCGTACATGAAATTTTGCACGTCACCGTATCGCACGTATTGTAGCATGTTGTTGCTGTGATATTTGTTGGCAAAATTCGACGACGTTTTGCTGACTCGATTCATCTCAGCGTCGTACTGGATGGAATTGTATCCGTTTCTTGTGGAATTCCACACCGTCAGCTGACCAACGGCGTCGTATTCGTAATACACAAAGTCATCGTTCGTCTCCATAGTAGCTCTGTATCCGAACTTGTCATAAGTGTATCGGAAATATGACAGAAGCGTTCCGGTCTTGGCATAATTTCGTACTTCTCTCAGCTGTAGCAACTTATCGTCGTGAATATATTCAGTATAGACGCCGTTACCGAGCTGCTTGCGAGCCAGCGTTGAATCGCGTGAATACTCGAATGACGCAATCACCGATCCTCTGCCATCCACCATTTTTGACAGGCGATACATTTTATCGTAGACGTACGTCACGCTGTATCCATTAGATGACACCAAAGAGATGCGCTGCAGATACTTATTATATCTGTAGTTGAGTGTTGTACCATCGGGATAAGTCACCAGAGAAGGTCGTCCATTTGCATTATATTCTATCTTCGTCGTACCAGAAGGCGAATTTATTTCGCTCAACTGATGTATCGTATTGTATGCATATCTGTAGGTGGAATCCGCAGTGTGCTTTACTGTCGGCAACGAATGTTCGTCGTACGAATACGTGGTAACGGAGCCGTCCCGAGCAGTTATTTTCAACAGATTTCCCAACGCGTCACGTTGCATGATATCGGCAGTGCCGTCGCGATAAGTCAGGCTCAGCGGCATGCCGTTGGCGTCGTAGCCAATACGGTAGTATGGAGTTTTGTCTGTCGATCCAATAGAGCGGATCTCGCCGTTCTTTTCAAATTTAACCGACGTGCTATCTCCGTTGGCGTCTACGATACTGAGAGTGTTCGTTCTGTCGTCGTACCGCTGGCGCAGTTTCACGTCATCGCCGACGACTGCAGTAACTGGGCTTGAGAATCCGCTGCGGATGTAGTGTATGGGCAAATCGGTCGCTGTCGACGTCTGAATCAAAGCACCGTGAAAACCGTGCACGTAGTAGCTGGAGACGTTTGTAGGCAGGACCGTGACTGTCGCACTGCCGTCGCAATGCTGCTGTCTCAACACCGACTGAACAAGAGTATCGTCCAGATATGTCAGAGTAGAGTACAGCCACCGTTTGTCATCGTAAGTGAAAGCAGTGCGAGTTCCGCGTAAATCGTCCCAAACAATAAGGTCGCCATTTCCGTCGTACTCGTACTCAGTGATGCCGACGGCGTCGATAACCTGTTGTAGATAGCCCTCATCGGAGTACCTGTAAGACACGGTTGTAGTGAGTAATCCGCCTTTCCAGAGTTCAGTGTTTGTCACATAACCATTGCTGTTGTACTGGAGTATGATTTGGCTACCACTGGAATGGACAAACCTTTTAGGTTTGTCATCAGCATCGTATGTTACCGTTATTTTGTTCCTATTATCACTGTCTGTCAGATATTGCAATCGTCCTGTTGACTTGTCAAACACATACACATAATTGCCTTGATAGTAAAGAAAATTAGAGGCGTTTTGTACAATCTGGTCACTGGATAGCCGAGAACTCCAATAAACCGAATCATCTGCGTTTACGGAGACGAAGGGATACTGTTGTCGGCCTTTGGCAAGTATAACTGTTTCACGTTGATCCGTGATCTTTATATCGAGAAGATCTGACGTCCATCCCCTGCCGAACCAACTAGACGTCATTCGACTAGTGAGAGAAGAGCTGTATGTTCGTACGAGAGCAAGAGTAACAGAATGAGTAACATTCTGATCGAACACGTCGACAGACTGGGCAAGCACGATTGTTGGCACACTGTTATCAGCTATTTCCACGAGATGGGCCATCATGCTATGAAGCGTATACGCAGATGCGTAATGCTGATAGATAAAATGCCATAGCCGGTAAAAAAGAACACGTGGACTATGGCCAAGACATAACATGACGTTTTCCCAGATCTGCTTCCAAACATCGCCGGACAGCTCTGATGGCTGTAGGACAACTCCCCACCGTGCAATGAGATCTTTCACAGCACTGTCGGTTACAACCCCAGCAATAATAGGCATCCTCCCATCTTCATCAGACCGAAAACGGAAGGTCGTCTGATAGGTAGTTCTTGGCGGTATCACGGAAGGCGGTTGGTTTTGCTGAAATGACAAAAACGTAATCGTATTCGACCACGAGACAGCAGCATGTATTACATATGGAGTAGCTTGTACTGGTGGCGCACATGAGAGCAATATGACCGGATTTGGGACGTCTGAATATCCGACGTTGGATACCATTACTGTAGCAGTTGCAACTTCACCAAATCGTACAAACGTATCACCTTCCATTTTAATTTCTACCTTGCCTGGACGTGCCAGATGTAATACCTTAACTGCAGCTTCAAGACGAACTTCTATGTTTTTCTGTATATCCTGCAACGTCAGAGAGTAGTTTCCGTCCATGACACCCGACACTGCGAGTGTACAATATGCTTTCTCGGGACCGAAGCGAACCACATCTGCACTGCAGACACTCGTTGCATTCAATGTCCTAACCAAACAACAGCGAAGGCGGAATCCAAACAGTGTTCCAATGATTCGCAGCGTAGCGGACCCAACTGGGGAAACCACAGTCGGCAATACTGAATCGACCTCGAATTTGGCAATCCGTGCAAGAATGACGATCTGGTAATGTTCTGGAACAAGGACCGAGCTGCCGCTTTCAACAAGAACATAATAAGAACTGCCCTTGGCGAATGCTATAGTAACTCTCTGTTTTGTTATGCCGGGTTCAGAAGATGCAAAGTCATAGATGTTAGTTGACGGCGGTGAGGAATGTCTGATGTAAAGCCTGTGGTAAGCCAACTGATAATCAGTCTTCAGCGTCACAGTGATAGCTGCGCCAACAGGCAAATCAAGTAGTCGAAATACCAGCCGTTGGTTTGTAGACATGGACACTGTCTTTGGCTCATTGAGGTAAATAACTGGAGGACTTACTGACATGTTGGCAACGCTAACAGCTATGTTGTTAACCAGGTTGAAGTCCTTGACATTGGAGCGTGTCCGAACAATTGTCTTGTACTCGCCGACAGCCACGGGAGGAACAGCGGCAACCGCTGACTCTCGACTCCCGCCACGTTGTGCATAGTTAAACGCCCCGCAGCTCGGCTCTGTCAATGCAGTATCAGTGACGTCCCAGATGTCGTCAGCTGACAGATACACGGAATCGCATTTGTATCCATACACCGCCAGACTTCCGTTGTTGCCAACGTACCAACCATACCTCACATCATCCCAATACGTCACGTTTGCCTGCGAAAATATTACGTCACTAACCGCCAGGTCCACGGCTGGAAGCGAGACAACACTAAGAAGCTTCACCATGATATTGTTCTCTGTGGCCGACTCAACTAGATGAGTACCTGCATTCACTGAAATAATTAAATACTGCGACGATATAGCAAGATCGTATGGCATAGTAACATGTACATTCTGCGTGTAATTCTGGCCAACAGCAAGAACAGAGAGCCGTTCTGATGACTTAAGAGTCAAGTCGAACGGGTCAAGGAGGTTGTCGTCACTGAGGTAGATGATGTCAAACCACGTCCCGAATGCGGTCGTTTTTCCAGAATTTGACACAACAAACGACACGTTGTAAATATTTCCGGACTGTACGTCAGTTGGAACTTGTACTGGAGTAACTGTGAGATCGGGTAGCGGTCCAGTTTCTATGACAAACGGTGAGCTCGCATATAAGCCTAAGTAGTCGGCTAGCTCAAGTCTCCCATTAACGTCAGCTAATACGTAGGCATGCGCAACCGTCCCAGAATCAGCTAGAAACGGCACATTTCCCACGAAATTGACAACATAGCTCTCACCCACTGCTAGTGCCCTGTTCTGGATCATCGACGCGACAAGATATCCGCCGCTGATAACCTGGCGTGCACTGACATGTGGTCTCGTAGCTATGTATGCGCCATCAGTCCAGCTTGACAACGGAATATCCGCCTGTCCTTCGTTGCGTATTTCGCAATTCAGCTTCAGTGGCGTGCCACTCAGATATGTAGCGTTCTGCGACAATTCGCTACAGTTCACTGTCAATGCAGCAGCCGGTGCTGGCGGTATATAAATGGACTCGGACAGACGTAGAACGTTGTTTGTCTCAGCATTTCCTTCGGGTAGGACATCAGATGCGTCAGCGTAGAGGCGCAATTGATAGTAGCCGCGAACGTTTGACGGTACCACTATAGATACCGATGTTGAGTAATTTTCACCGGATAAGAGTTGTTTCTGCTGCGAAATATCAGAAAATAAAGCAGCATTTCCCGTGCCGTCGTCAATCAGAACCTGGTCAGTCCAGTTGGCCGGTGCTTGCATCGAGTTCCCATGATTATGTACGACATAATGCACTGACAGTACCCGAGTTGTCTTAATCACTGATACGGCGTAGTTGGCTGTCGTAATCCCAAGATCTGCTGACAAAGGCAAAGAAATTGTAAGATCCTGGGTATTCGTGTTGTTAGCGGTATTTGTCTCGAGTGACAACGGCGCTCCAAGACCAGTCCTAACGATTAGGCGGTACCTTCCGGCCAAACTTTCTGGAATAGTCAGATTCGCATAATTTCTATAAAATCCGCCTGGTACAAGTAGTTGTGCTACAGCGGGAACGACTAAAGACGAAACTGATCTGCCGTACAAGACAAGATGTATCTCATCTTTCCATTCAAACTCGGCACTTAAATCACCGTTGTTCACAACAACCCATTCAACGGATGCCAATGATCCGGCTAATATGTGACCAGTGACAGTGACGTTAGCCAGGACAAGGTCAGACACTCGTCGGCGAATTGTCACAGAGCCCAGAGTACGTTGATTATTTGATCTATCTGCGTCGTTCACTGTAGTATAGCAATCGGCAATGTACAGAATACTGAAACTGCCAGAATAGCCACGTGCGATGTAAACCTCCGCATTCTGTGTCACAAACGAGTCACCCTGAATAGAAGACACTCGCATCACGTTTGTACTAATCGGCGTTGCACCCGTCGAATCTTCAGACACCGTGACAAACACACAATCAATCCACGAGTTTTGCTGCAAACTTCCTGGCCCCACATTCGTCACGGTTACGTTATACCGTAAATAATTGCCAGTTGTGTTCTCAAATACCTCAGCTGCCCCGGAGGTGACTGACAAATCAGGCAGTCGCTGAAGAATGCTGACATTGGCGCACCGCCGATTATTAGCCTTTAGATTAAACTCAAAGACATCGTTGTTGACATCGGCCACGACGCAGACGCTGTAGTCGTCCGTTGGCAAAACTGGGATTGTGAACTTGAATTCAGTGACGTATGAAGCACCAGGAAGAGGACGCTTGTTAAACACACTTCGCTCACCATAGTGTACTTGCCGACTAGCGGACGATATCATCAACGTATCCTTCCAAACGGACTCGAACGGAGCACCTGCTCCACGGTTTTGCACAGTTGCAGATATTAGCAATAGATCGCCCGTGTACGCTGGAGTAGGCGCGGTTACGTTCGCCACGAACAGGTCGGGATACGGAGACAGAATGACGTTTATCGCGATCGCTCGTTCGTTGTCGTTCTCGTCCAGTCCTTCAAAGACTTCGTCGTGGACATCGGTCAGAACAATGAGTGAAAAGTTGCCGTATTTTCCGTTGGGAATTTGTAGCGACGACGTGGATACCCTGTAGCTGCTTCCAGACGCAAGTAGACCGGAGTGCGAGACAACGGTGAGCAGCGAGTCTGTCGAGTCCCAGAGCTCGTCCGTTGACAGATACACCGCATCGGTCCAGCGGGCCTTGCCAGTGATTCCAAGTCCGTCATTCACTACGACCCAGCTACCAAACGCTGTCTTGCCGGAAAATACATTCCCAGTCACAGCTACTGACGACACTCTCAGATTAGGAGGCGGAGTCAACTGAATCTCCATACTGTCTGGCGAACGAAGCACGTTGTTGTCAGTGGAGAAGTCGTCGACGTAGTTGTAAACGTCAACTTGTACGAAAACGTAGAACTGTCCAACCTCATCATCCGACAGCTGTATTCGACCGCTGCTTCGATATCCGTCGTCTGGGTCAACATATCGCCGTACGCAGGTTCGAGATCGAACAACTGCGTTCTGCAAGTCTTCCGACCTGTCAGTGTACACGGCGTCACATATAAGCCCAGTGGAGAGGCTCGTGCTCACATTCCCAATGTTTCTTACCGTCCACGTCACCTCGACCGATGAGCCAGAAAACGCAGTTGCCGGAATGTCAATTTCGGTTACAGTCAAATCAGCAAACGGTCGGGTGACAAAACCCCAAACCGAACCAGGAATGTATGTCCCGCTCACACTGTAAACAACTTGCCATAGCATCCTTGTATAGGCAGGATACGCCGCAGCCGGACTATAGATCGTGTTGTAAAGAACGGCTGAAGGAACATCTGGCCTGTTGTCCCCATATCGCCAAACGTAGATGCTGTAGGTTCCCGATCCCGGATAAACCGGCCAACCTAGCGACTGAAACAATCCAATGTTCATCTGTCCATTGTCAGGAAAGAGTGGACTACTTGGCTGTAGTATGTATATGGTCTGAGGAAACTGGATTTGATTGCCACAGTCGTCAGCAATGACCCAGCTTCTGGACAGAATAACGCCACACTCGGTGACTGGCGGCTGACTGGCGGCATTGACAGTGACGTTCCGATCACACAGACTTGTAACGTTTAGAAGCGCAATCACGTGGCTAACTACAGTCAACCTGGCAGCCTCGCTGCATGCTATGTACATCTCACTGGAGGCGCCGACCGTCGGCGGATCCACGTCGCGAAATGAAATCGTCTGATTATATCGACCCTCGTTTCCGGCTGCGTCTCGAACTGTCCACGTTCGCAGTGTCTGGCAGGTGCCCGAAGAACGATCGGAGAAACTAATCTGCGGATTGTCGTCGACGTTGTCGCTGTAGGTCGGAGTCTGAACGGCCGGCGGGAAGTAGTTGTCTCCACAGCGGACCGTTATGTCCGGGACGCTATTAACCACTGGCGGTTGAGTGTCGACAGTGAACCGGTGAGACACAGCACGGCCTTCAGTATTGCCCACAGCGTCGACGGCGTCCGCCGAGTACAGGTATTCACCATCAGCGAGATTGTTGCGTCGGTATGACGCTGCGCAGTCGACGTAAGCAATCGGCTCATCGACCAACTGCAGTGAACAGCGGATGGTGCACGGAGTAGCGTCCCAGCATGCAACACGGAAGTACACCGACGTGCTGTTGGTGTATCGTGCTGGGGTCGCGGTGAATCGCAGGATGGGAGAACTGCGATCAACGTACCACGCGTGCCTGTACTGCGCCGCGTTGCCGTACTCATCGCTGGCCTGTACATAGAGCGTGTAGTGGCCCTGTGAGCCGAGGTTGTTTAGTGTCACTGACTGGTTGCAGGCGACTGGGAAGGTAGACTGTGGCGTCCTCACGGTGCAGGTGCTTGTTGCTGGTACGTCGTACTGCCACGATATCGTGACGTCGGCGCCGCTGTGTCGAGGAGCGGCGGTGAATGTCAACACCGGCGGCAGGAACCGCGGCAGACACGACGCGCCGAAGTAGTTAGCAGCACACTGGTCACACAGAGCTCCTGACCAGTTGGGACCATCGCAGTCACACAATCCTACAACAATGCACAGCCAATCGTTAATTAACGACAATCTACTTTATGCATCAGCGTATATTCTACCTTAGATTTTGTGTCATGTTCTTCTTGCTGTTTTACTTCTTGAATTTCAGATGGGTCGTTTACCACTTATGCTTTTTGTAGTATTTTTTATAGTAATTAGTATGTATTGTGTTGCCTTTCGGTTTAACAAATAATTAATTAAAACATCGACATATGGTTAGTTTATGGAGTATGATCGGCACGCTGTCAAAATTACAAAAAAAGTTATGCTATGAAATGAATGAACGCTGAAAACGTGTCTTCATGTAGTCTATAATTTTTCCACGAACAGTATACTTTGCGGACGTCCTACTAAAGATGAAGCAAATGTGAACAAGTGTACCAGTGTCAGAATTGCAGAGTCCGTGAACGCAAGCAGGACAAGGAAGACAGCGAGGTCCCCACCTGCCGCCTGCGCAGTGAGAGCAGTCACTGCCAGCGTACTGCACCGGACACACGCATCTGCACCACCGTCAACCAACGAAAATACCATTACAACTTCACCACAAATATGGGCTAGTTTTTGCACTATTAAATGACTATACTTTAAACAAATTGTAGTCAACGTTAAAACTATAGTGTGACTAAACTGATTAAAATGTTTGCTCAATGTACTGTTGCTGATATCCTGGCGTAGCGTTCTGCGACAATTCGCTACAGTTCACTGCCGGCCGGTGCTGGCGGTATATAAATGGACTCGGACAGAAGTAGAACGTCGCGTATTGTGCTAGGTTTGCTTGGCAAAAATGTCTGGCAAATAGTTTCGAATCAATATTTGTGGGTATATGTATTCATGCAAATTGACCGCATTTCTAATTCTGTCACTGTAAAATAGCCCTATGTATGTTTTTTTCTGAAAATAGAAGTAATTGTCTATATGTATTTGTAGAACGGCTCCACAGCGCTGAAAAAGTGGATGAGCTCCAACGCAACATACCTCGCTGTCTATAAAGTAAAGTAAACTTAGGTTATATTATATTGTGCTCTAAAGCTTAGCTTACAGCTTAGCTTAATCT
>Ga0209052_1000380_pt1 | contig 13581 bp, 9 predicted proteins | sample WorMetHEROISLAND_2_FD_187409 | JGI IMG/M metagenome (GOLD analysis project Ga0209052, IMG submission 187409) | Marine gutless worms symbiont microbial communities from Max Planck institute for Marine Microbiology, Germany - Olavius sp. 4 HERON... | ecosystem: Host-associated > Annelida >...
CGGTGATAGTGGTCGGGTCATGCATGGTTGTACATGTACGATATACTGTGACCAGATGTTAACCCGCCCACAACTTGCATATAGCAAATAAGGTATTTTAGCTACCATTTATGGGATATCATTGCGTGTAGGCTAACACGAATAGAAAGGAGATGCGGTGCCGTATCCCGTGCTTTGGCGACACGCCCTATTCTCAGATAACGACACCCAGCAGAGGAATTGCAGTTAACGCGGATACAGTATGTATCAGAGCGTCGCACAGTGGCAAAGGATCACAGAAGACTGGGTCAGCCTGTCACCCTGCACCGACTGCGTTTATCAAAACTCAATAACTCGTCATATTTACCCGAATCTCGGGACCCAAACTTGGTAAGGCAGTGTCATGATATCGCGTCATTAAGCGACGGTTGGCTGCGATGTCCAAATTGCCCCTCCGCGCCCTCCCTGGCTGTCTGATCAATAACTCATCTGTTTCACACCCCATATCCCACCCCTTTGTGACTGTACAGTGCCCGCGCAGTGACGCTCATACGTTACTATGGACACTAATCGCTTCTGTTACTTACTTACTTTGCTTACTCACACACCAGTAGGTTTCTTGAGACGCTTTGAAGACCGACAGTGACGGTGAGAGCTGACGTCCCGTAGGAAGGACGGAAGGAAGGTACGTGTTTCGTGCGAAGGTGCAGAGGCGTGATGTATGACATGTTGTACCTATCCGTGGGTGGCTGTACAGACTGTAAACCATGCACTATAGTCCCGTAGGTGTGCATGTATGCTCGCTCACCTGTTTACTAACGACTAGCAAATGCTGCTGCAGCAGCGGGCCGTTGCAGCGTGGATTCGTAAAGCATCCATCTGCTGCTTTATATAGCTGCTGGTTTATCGTCTGAAGATCATGTGACCTTTCCATTGCTGTCCGGACGCAATGGATTAGCGGGAAACCAGCGGTGTCAATCAGGTGCGTTTCAACAGACGCTCCACGTCTACATATACGTTCAAGTCCAAACTCCACCTACTTCGATTTGTTGCGGATCTATTGTACAACTTAAGCTGTACGACAAATCCACAGAAAATGAAAGCTCATATCGAACATGTTCAACAACCTCTAGGCATCCAAAATGATGCTTGTTGTGAACGTTTTCCAGAGCGGGAGTATATAGGAGTAATATGTCTAACCAGTGTGGCAGTTTTCAGTTCAGAATGTCAAAGGTCATTGTTAGGGTTAAGGCTGTGCAGCTTTGGGCGGACGGCCGAATAATATAGCGGCACTGGACCGACGTATGTTCACAGATTACATTTTACGTGTTATATAAATGACTTAAGTTGTCACTTATTTCATGACCTACTACGTCCTCCTGTCTCTCGCCACAGTGACTGGAGTGTTATAACTGCCCATAGTGTCACTCCAGCCAAGCGTGGCGGTTGAAACTTGGCTCGGGTCTGTTTATAACACGCATTCCCATGCAGAACACATCGTCTGTCACAGAGATTATTATGTCTCGTTACACTCTAGACCGCGATGAAACGTATACTTATTGCAGCATTATATTGCAGCAGCAGCAGCAGCAGCAGCAGCACGTTGTCGAGATGGAAGGTCCAGCAACAGGTGGGCGCGCTGACGCTGATCCGAAATCCCAAAACTCCGTCCCAGCTGACAAAGGCAAGGCCGGGGACGACACTGACCCCTCGCGGGAGCGCCGACACTCGATGGGTCCAGCGAGGCGCGGATCTGACCGTGGTGGACCGGGACTACGCAAGTCACACTCGACGCAGAGTATGATCTTACGACGTACGGGCAGCACGGCAACCACGTCGCGCCCCTACGACTGGCGGACCACCAGGTCTGCTGTAGTCGGCATATTATCAATGCCTGCGGAAGCGAAGGCAGTATTGTTTTCAGCATCGTCGCGGAGTTTTTTTCTTCTTTGTTACCACGATAACTCATGAACCGCTGCACGTATAGCTTTGCGTGAACATGTACCTTGACTACCTCTAGAACCCTATTAAATTTCAAGGTCATGGGTCAAAGGTTAAAAACTTAAAATCGCATGGGTTTTTGTGCGTTTTTGTCTGCATGATACCCGCGGGCAGTACATGGCATTGAGCGAGGGTTTTACTTGTAAATTAATATTACTATTATTAATATTCGATTGGCGTCGGCTTAGTGTAGTGGTTAGCACGTTGTGTGCGATCAACGAAGTTAATAGACGTCGGGCCCGGTTAGCACTTGGATGGGTGACCGTCAGCATTCGGCTGAGACTGATTAACCATCTCTGTATGTAACCAGCCACCCAGGTAAACTCAGCCTGGCCATACTTCCGTGGATAGGCGCAATGAGTACCAGCGAAATCTGGGGCGTAAACCGGCACACCGCGCGATGCACTAGCTTTTTATCCGTGGACTCGCAGTGTAAGCTGGTGTCTGGCTGAGGAAACGCTGTCAGCGCCGTCTTGTGGGCCTTATCACTTGGTAAGGACTTTGAGTGTTTACGTATTAGATTGTTATGATAATGTCAGCATAATATAAAATAATATTTCAGGGCTTAATGTGTGTGTTGTTTATATAAGGAATATACGAATATACATCACACATGAAGTTAAATAGCAGTGTGCTAGAGTTGAGTCAGTCTTCAGTTTTCAGTCTGTGACAGTCAGCTATATGAGATATATACTCGAGCGAGCGTCTAATTGTAGGTCGTGGTCGTTAACTGGATTACAGTATATTCTCTTATATTGCGATTCTGAAATCTGAATATCTGTACGACTATTGATTATATCCTACCCGCATCGTCGTACTGAGCTTGATTTACAGCATCATGGAAGGACAAGCTCTAACAGTGTGTCTGTCGTTTGAAGGTCATACGTCGCCACTGGAGGTCAGTTGCCTCTGAGTCGCAGCGGTAAGAGCCTGACGAGCGTTAGGACCCGCCAGACGATCATTAGTCGCAAGGACTATCACGAAGACCTCAAACCGACCATCGTCGCCGTAAGCTTACTTCTGTCTTCTTACAGAAGCTTGTCGTATCATATGATACGTCGTATGATATGTCGTAGACATATCATAGACACGGTCGATCGTCGCTTTGCCGTCGCCAGGCCTCCACTGTTCTGAACCTGCGTACCTCGCTGTACATTGTTTGGTCAACATTATTTCAAATGACATAGTTCGCGGGAACGTAATAATATCAAAACTAAACTGGAAAACACTTGGAAGAGCATGATAAATCTCTGCTACGGATAGTCACGTTTGTGTTTTATCTTTGGCTATCTATGGGAACTGTAGAACAGTTCTTTAAAAAAAATCCTGGATTTGGTTTATGATCCGGATTCAAAAACCCGTATCCGGATTCTGATTCGGATCGCCAACGAAATCTAAGCGATTGTTTTTTTGGGGAGGAGGGCTTCCACGTTCTCCCCAAAAACTTTCATCAACATCGATTTGTATTTTAAATACATTTTTTGCACACAGACATATGGCGCTATATACCGTAAATGTGTTTGATTGATTGATTGATAGATTGATAGATTGACGTAGACTCACAGGCCGCTACGAAAACGTAAGCTCCTTGGCGTTAGTAAGTAAGAAAAGAAACAGGCATTTGTCAGAGATTCGTCTCTAAGCCAACCCCACCGGGACGAAATATGTCATAACGTTAGAGCTTTCTGGGAATTTTTTTTTCGGAGTGACTGGACCGCGGCCGTTTGAATCTGATGGTCTGTATGTTAGCAAGCTGGAGAACAAGTGAAGTTGAGATAGCATTCTGCTATTAATAATGAATGATGTTCGCCTGGTTTGGTAGCGATTTTGTGCCACTTCGAGACAGTTCTTTTAAAAATTGTTTTTGACTTTAATTTCTAGATTAGGTTATTTTGGTGTTTTTGTACTGTGCGACGACCTATTTAATCTGCGTATAGGCTGTCTGCACACTGCAAGTTTGTGCTGCTGCTGCTGCTGCTGATGATGATGATGATGATGATGATAGTGATAGTGATAGTGATGTGGTGATTGCAGGGTTTGAATATAAACCTAGTGTTCACAACGTTTATCATCGTGTTCGGTTCGTCGTTCCAGTTTGGTTACAACATTGGCGTACTGAACCAGGTCGACGAGGTCTGTAACTTGTACTCTCACTGGCTCTTCCCAGTCCAGCACACGGTAGGTGAGCTAGTATCATTAATACTGCATTAGTGATGAAAACGATACCAAAATTCACACGGGCGGCCTTCGTCCCATGTAGTCTCTTGGTCACTTTTTTACACTTTTGGACCACGGCAATACATACAGCTGTTGTTTCACGTATACATAGGCCTATAGGCCACGACATAGCTTGCACTCCAATTCATTTACCGACCGTCGACATTTTCGCAAAAAAACTTTTGCTATAACTTTTGTTTCGCGCCGCCAGCGTAGATTTTGACCTTAAAACGGATATAATCGGTGAGCCCACAAACTTGTCCCAACCGAGTATCTATTGTCATTAAAAAATATGCCGTCAAACATTTCGTAAATTAATTATCAAGCACCGCCGAGTACTTTGAGAGTTAGTCTGGCCGCCAGACTAACGGCGGCTCTATTTTTCAACATATACAGGGTCGGCCAAAAAAACTGACACTCTTTCGGTATTTGAGTTTCCTCTCTTGTTAGATGCATTATATTTTCAATTCTTGTTTACTCTCGTTTCATTTCAGCGACGTCGTTCTTTATTTGCCGATGGAAAGAAGTTCTGTTTTTATGCGAAAAAACTGTAATCTCGTTACAATGGCTGTTTGATTCACAATCTGCATGTGGACAAACGTTGGGGTTCCGAAAGAATTATGAAAATGTTTTCAAATAAATGAGCACATTTAAGCTGTGAATATTTAAAAGCAAATGTTAAAATTGTTCAAACAGTAAAAATATCTGGTGTTTTGCAGTTTATGTCGGATTATATAGAATTGTACTGACGTAGTTGAAAAGGGTGTCACTTTTGTTCGCCACTCGGTAAAGCCTATTTATTTAAATGTCACTTAAACCTTAGTATATGTTTCAACTTACGGTTACAGGAACGGCAGTACTACATTACTTATATTTTATTGTGACTGTCAAATATCTTCCTTTGAAGTTGAACTCTCAAGTCGGATTTTCTCGAGATTTCATTTTGTGGACACGTGGCCATAGTCCTCAGTCCGCGAATTCCAATTACAGTGCTCAGGCGCCGGTGACATGTAAAGCGTGGTTTCCGTTTCGATCCAACGCAACGCACGCAATGAACGCAAGAAAAGTACGCGACAGACGCAACGATCGCAGCTGACGCAATGACCATAACGCAATGATAGAAGCGGTCGTAATTGCGTTAGCTGCGTTCGTTGCGTTTCGCACGTTGCGTGCGTTGCGTTGGATGGAAACCACGTTTAATGCTGTTTGATTGACAGTTGGTGAAGTCGTTTTACGCCGAGACATACAGACAGCGCTATGGCTCCGTGTCCGAGTCAACAGTCAAGCTCACCTGGGCGCTAACCAACGCTCTCTTCATACCTGGCGGCATGATCGGCTCGTTCCTCGGAGGATGGCTTGCTGACGTCATCGGCAGGTAATCCCCGTGACGTCATTCATTGTCTTTAAATCTCAAGAACAAAGAACGCGGACAAGACATTGGTGTAACGAGTCACAAGTTTAATACGTGGCTTTGTGTTGGAAAGTTTCTAAGTTTCGACGATGACGCGGACGGCAGCATACTATGTTGGCATTCGACGCCGATATTTTTTCTTGTTACGTGTATTACGTCACGAAAGGAAAGACGGTGTTTCCAGACCAAGGTCGCAAGTACGTCACCTACATCCCACCTTCCAAGTAGCGTCTTATGCAACTAGTCCGAAAAATAAACCGACATATTGCTTTCCATTAGACTATGGCCTACGTTTTTTTACAAACGTGGCGTGTGTGCATTTTCATAATAATTTTTGGGACGAATTATTCCTATAGTCTCTTGTTCACACATACGGAGAGGCTTTGCAGCAATTACATCTTGCGTTCATCATTTGCGTGAATTGCTCACTGCGGCACGACTTATCACCGGCAAGCGGAAGTTCGACCACATCGCCAGCACCATGCGCGACGACCTCCATTGGCTTCCGGTACGACAACGTATCCTGTTCAAGCTGAGTACGTTAGTCAGCAAGTGCCTTCGTCGTACTGCACCGTCGTACCTCATAGACATGTGCATTCTGGTGTCAACAGCATCTGGTCGCTCGTGTCTACGGTCGTGCTTACGCCGGGACATGAGAATCTTGCGCTCTCGACCGTCGTGATGCGGATCACGCAGCTTTTCCGTGTCTGGCCGCACAACCTGGAACTCGCTACCAGCCATCAGAGGCTTATCCTCATCACCTTCCTGTTTCTGCAGCTGCCTTAAAACTGAATTATTTATGGCCTATGGCTTATTTCAGCACTTTCATTATAGCTTTCGCTGTAAGAATGGGCAAACAAATTTCCATACTGAGCCGAACTGTATTGTTCTGAAGAGATTGTTGTGTATCGTGGTTGTTGTGTATACACAGGAAGCGGTCGATTCTGTTGAGTCACGTGTTTGTCTTCATTGGCGCGACGCTGTCATGTTCTTGTGTTGCTGCCAACGCACCCGAGATGCTCATGATTGGACGATTCTTTCTAGGCATCAACTCTGGTAAGCTCTTCGTTCTTTCGTTCATTCGTACGCTCATCTATCCATCCATTTGTATTGATTCATTCGTTAATTCACCCGAAATGGTGACGATAGGACGATTATTTGAATTTCCTTTTAGGCAGAAGAACTCATTCATCCGGGTTGCGTACGCTCTCTTGCCCACTTTTTGATATTTTCCCGAGTTTTTTTTAATCTTTTTTTGTAAACGTTTTCCTACAATTAGATACATGTTTGCAATGAAAGAACTCGTATAAATGCTGCACGTTTAATCTTGCGCATATCAGAAACTATTTTATTAAACGGTAATGAACTGAGAACAACGAAAAGCAAGTTAAAACAGCAAGATACGACCAAGTAATGGAGAGAATGAGAGAAAGTTCATTCTCGAAAATCACAGTAAAAACCGTTGACCGCTGTGATAATATTGTGTTTGCACGCAGGTCTGGGCAACACGATAGCGCCAATGTTTCTGTCGGAGATTGCGCCATTCAACTACCGCGGTGCGTTCGGTACACTACATCAACTGCTAGTCACAGGAGGCATCTTTCTGTCCAGTGTCTTCGGCCTCAAAGAATTACTCGGTACACACCGTCGCTGTTTTAACGTCAATATTTGCCCAAACCATGGTTTAATTGTGAGCCCTCCAAAGTTCTCGGTCTCCATTGATTTCAGTCCTTAGAGTCTTCGCGGGACCGGGGAGTGGTAAAAATAACTCGTCTTTAACGAAAGAACCACACCCGGACCCGGTCGGTCATTTTTCTCTTTACATGAATCCACTGCTTTGAAACTGTAAAGTAGAAAATATATCGGCCCATCGACGAGGCTTTATGCGGCCGTCCGCCTAACGTCATTTTCTAGAGATTTTCGACGGTCGGTAAGCTTGATCTTTGAATTTTTTACTGAAAATTGGCACTTCGGTTAGTCCTGCCCTGGGTATCGTTCACGCCAATTTTGGTTTTGCTAAACATTTTTTTGTTTACGAGTTAGAAGCCCGTACGGAACAGACGGACTGACAAACGGACGGCAAGACCGTATTGCGGCCTGTTAGGACGGTCGCATAATAATTTAACTGCAGTCACTTACTGCGTACATCAGAAGCTTGCTATCGGTAGTAACTGTATACTGCGTACTAGTCCTCCATAGACATAATGAGCTGTAAATTGTGAGCGAGAAATGCAGCGACAATTGCATTTGATCTGCGTGCATCTTTGTAATCGTTAGTAGTTTTTTTCCAGAGTTTCTGACCGATCCCTTTTTTCGCTCTAGTAGCGCCCGTCTTTGATGCTTTATATCGGTCTACGCCAATCAGCAGCTTATTCGGCTTGTTACTGTCTGCGGTAGCGACGACAGTATTGTTTTCAGCATTGTCACAAAGTTTTTTTTTCTTTGCGGACACGATAACTCGTAAACCACTGCACTTAGCTTAATGGAATTTTCCGCGGACATGCATCTTGACAACCTTTAGAAGCCTATTGAATGTCAAGGTCATAGGTTAAAGGTCAAGGTCACGTGGGTTTTTGTGCGTTTTTTTTGTATATGTGATACTTCTGTGGCTACCCGCGGACAGTACTTAGCCTTGAGCAAGGCTTTATGATCTGGTTATGCAATTGTTCTTGTTATGTGGCCGTCCGATAGGCCGCATTACGCGTCTTGCTCGTCCGTCCCGTCTGTTCTTTTCGTCTTGAGCTCTCGTAACTCGAAAACGAGAAAATGCAAAAAGACAAAAGTTAGCGTGAACGTTCTCCGACACATGAGTAACGGTGTGCCAATTTTCAGCTTAAGAGGTCAAAGTTTAAGGTCACCGGACGTCAAAAATCTCACGAAAATGATGCATGACAACTGGACGGACGGCCGCACATTATGTCGGCACTCGGCGCTGACATCGTGTTCGTTGTTGTCGGTTACGACAGGTACGAAGGATTTATGGCCGTACCTGATCCTACTGCAGGCTATGCCGGCTCTGCTGTCACTGCTCGTACTGCCGTTCGTGCCGGACACTCCACGCTATCTGCTGCTTGTACGCGGAGACAGGGACAACGCCATCAGCTGTATGCAATGCGTGCGCTTACACTGAACATGAACCTCATGATTTCAGTAGGAAAATAATTGTAACGATAGCACGGCTTGTGCGGTAGCAACGAGCTGTTATAATGAGCGACGTACCTTGTCAATGGGAGAGGCGAAATTTTGACTACCCGTGCACAGCTAGGACATTTTTCAGCCGAACTGCTTTTAGGCGAAATCGCTCAAGCGCAAGCGATTTTGCCTATAGCTACCCGTTTCTCCGTAGCGTGGTCTGTCTGTCGTCTGTCACATTCGTGCACCCTGCTTGAACCGTTCGACGGATTCAGATGCCACTTGGCAGGTACGTGTGCGAAGTTCACTGACAGTGACACATTGTGTTAGATTGCCCGCCTCCAGCCAAGGCATGCACTTGCCTACTTTTGATTCACCAGGGGGCAGCATCGACCAGCGATTTCGCGTCATACCGAATTACTTTGGCCACTTGTTCTATGGTGCTGCCACCAGGCGAATACATACGACTTAATACAACTGCAGTCTACTAACGGTAAATAATACTGCATCCAGAACTCACAAAAAAAATCCGGCTCGCCACCAAAATCTAAACACCCCCATGGAGCCAAGCCATGCCCCCACAATATTTCATCGAAATTCGTTCGTATTGTTAATCACACTGTATCTGTTCAGCTGCAGAAACCACTGCATGATAAATTTATTCTTTTTTACGTGGATTTTAGTCAACGTAGGCCTATATGTGGCAATTGTGTATGCAGCGTTGAAGTTTTATCGGAGGACGGATGACGTTGACAGCGACATGGAGGAGATGGACACCGAAGACACGTCAGGTCCAGCGGCTGCGGCTGTTGGTGACGACGCTGCGGTGGGCACTCAGCCGTACAAGCTGCGCCAGCTACTGACCGCCGCTGACCTGCGTCGTCCACTGTTCGTTGCATGCATGCTGCAAGTCATCCAACAGTTCTCCGGCATCAACGCCGTCAGTTCAGTCCCGCTTTCACTAACCTTCTCAGCGGGCGTGTAGTCAAAGAGTCGGGGAGCGTCTGAAACTCATGCAGTGGATTCAGGCCAAATCATTGCTGGAATTTTTGTGCTTCGTTTTGAAACTGTATAATGTGTACCAAAATACAGTAGAATTTATTATAATAGGCCTAAGTCATAAATTATTGTATTGTTTAAAGAATTATGCATATTTTTTATGTGATTACAAATAATATTTGTGTAAACGTGTATATTATTATTATTATTATTATTATTATTAAAGACATATAGAGCACAAGGTCGCGATTAAACAATGCCGCAAATGCAATAGCAGTTCTATTGTGTGTCGAACAGAAACTTTTGCAGTCTCTATCTGCTTGTTTCAATAGCAATGTCTGGAACTCGCAGTTCACCCGGCAGACTGTTCCAAGCTCGAGGAGCTTCAACGGCAAACTGCGGTCGCCGTATTTTGTTTTTGTTCGTGAAACCAACAGCTAACTGGACTGTGCAGATATGTATGTGATGTGTTTCGCTGTGTGCTTGTGGTTACGTGACAGATATTTCTCTACTCCAAGTCGATATTCAAGGACGCTAAGATTCCTATAGAGTACGTTCCGTTCGCAGTCATCGGCGCGAACGCAGTCAACGTACTCATGACGTTCGTAGCGGTACGTCTGTAGTGTGCACTAGCATAGACTTTACAAGAATTGTGCCAGACTACAGATGACCGGCTGTTCAATAAAACTGTCTCCAGTTTAGTAGTAGTAGGATAATTTGTGTTCGCCCAACTGTAATAGCTAAGTTATCACGAAGGTGCTCGCTGGTGCAATAGGCCATGACTAACAGTTCAGTTTTCAGATGGCGACAGAAGCAGGATGATGATGACAAGTCACGAACGGCTGTTGGAAGTGAGTTCCAGGCTGTGGGACCGGACACAGAGAAGCTGCGTGATCCGTATCATTCGATAGCGCGGGATTCTCAAGTCAAGGCCACAGTCAATTCAAACCATGCGTTCTGCGGTGGCTGCTCGATAGTCCGAAGGTTCGATAGTCCGACGGTTCGATAATCCAAAGGTCCGATAGTCCGAAGGTCACTTATCCTAGCAGAACTAACGACCAATGAAAAATCGCATTAATTAATTCACTGAGTTATCCTAAGCAAACTATCAATGGACATGTTGTAGACTGCTATTGTTACTGTCTTGTTGAATGCATTTACCAGTAGGCTACTAAGCCGGTAAGCGGTTGGAGTATCGGACCTTCGGATTATCGAACCTTCGGACTATCGATACAGAACCCGTTCTGCACACCGCTCTGCAAACACCAGCCATAGCGTCGCAGCACTACAATCTCAGGCGTCGTGCAAACACATCACTCCCATATCTATAACATTATAACTCTTACGCTGTACAAACACTGTTACTAAGAGAGTTTTTAACTCTCAAGTTCTTTTTATTGCACTATGAACCTTTACTTACTTTCTCGTGATTATCTGTGATCTGACAATTCTTGTATTTCGTGACACGCAGTATATATGTGTCAAATAATGTGTGTGACATGTTGTCGGCTTTTAGTAAAACTTTTCATCGACTTACAGTCCATTTACATTATTGTACACGTTCTTGCGTTTAGATAATGTTGATTGGTGATTGGTGTATCTGATCGCTTTCAGTGTTTCGCTGCTATCAGTTGTGATTTGCAGTCTCGGTGATGAAACTTGTGCTATTCTTGTTCAGTGGTTCTATATGCAGCAGTTAACATACCCGATCAGCGGCGTCGCATGAGTTAAAAGGGTCGGAGGGGCAGGAATTAAAGTTGCAATCTTCCCACGTACAGCTGCAAATTTCGGACAGAGGAGATATGTGTGCTCAAAATTTTCCTTTTGCCCCTAAATTCCGCTCCTCTAAGGTTAGTGGGAGGCAGTTGCCCTGCTGCCAGGACGATCAGTATCCATGTGTCTGGCGTGTATTGTAGGTGCCGCTAATGGACGTGGCTGGTAGAAGGATTCTGCTGCTGGTGCCAATGTTAGCCATGATCATTGATCTGGCTGTACTCACCGCTTGCCTTCTCACACAGGTTCCCAGCCTCTTCGTTCATCTTCTCATCATACATCATGCATGTAAGTAAGTAAGGCGCAAAAGCTCTCCCATCCGCATGTTGTCTGATAGTCGCGCTTTTAGAAACATCCTTCTCTTCGGTTAGTCTTTTACTATTTTGTTATTTTACTACAACAGTAAATTTTATAATTATTAATACGTCTGCATTAGTACGAAGCCTCAGATTCGGCGGGTTGACACTGTGAGCCATACAGATTTTCTTACTTACTCACTCACTAACTTGCATCAATATTTTATCCAGCCGGACAGAGTAATTAAGTAGGTATAGATCTGATTAATTAATTTATAAAGCGCCGAAGTCAAAATATTGAATCTTAGGCTCCAGGACTTACTCCACTGTCTCTGTCGTTATTATTATTTTTAAACTCTTGGGGAATTTTAAAGGCGTATCAAAATGTAGGCTATTATTATTATTTTTTTAAAACCCTCAGTACTAAATTCCCGAGGGTAGGAAACTGAACAAGGTGTAAATGACTGCAACGGCGGACTACTCGGACGGAAAAGTGCCTAAGAATGAGACCGCGTTTCCCCTTTGCAGTGCCACGGACAGCCTCTGAAACAAGAACGTGGTTGCTCTGCTGTCCGCAGTGATATCGGCGATATTATTATTATTGCTGTTGTTGTTGTGAATCGGTTGAAAGCCTGCAGTGTATGCTGTATTATCACGGCGCTGTAGGCTGTAGCACTAACGTAAAACTTGACTGTATAGTAATAAATTGTACTGTGCAGAAGTATTTTCCTCATTTTCCTCATCTGACCGGAGTTTCTTACGCTACGATAGCCTGCGTCATCATCTACGTCATAGCGTTCGCTGTCGGTCTTGGTGAGTTGAGATTTTTATTTGTACGACGTATAGACTGTGGTTCTGATCAGCATCCACCCCCCCTCCACTAGCTTCGTCGCTTCGACACTCAACCACTTCTGGGCTCAGTTCCCGTTATACGATACGAGAGCGATTTGCTCCCGCAGACTGACAGTTTGAAAAAAAAACAGAAACTAAAAAATACTGAATAAAATGAAAAAATGATGAGCAGCAATTCGAAAAATAGGCTAGGCAGGACGCATCTAAAGACAAACCTAGAATAGCCTAGACAATTGTCAGATATCAGGAACACACTTGGTTGTCGCCGATATTACAAATCGTATATACAGTCGTGCGTTCGTGCGATGACACGTGATGTTCCCACACTTATGATTCTTCGCTGTTGTGAATGACTTAACGTGCGTTTAAACCGTATCACACAAATAAATAATCGTATTTTTATATTACAGTACAGCAAATCACGTAACCTAGAAATGACCTTTAACTTGACCTTGAGAGTGGGTTTGCATTTCATGGAGAACCGTCAGTGCTGTGGTGCTGTGTATGATGGAAAGGCACCCGGTTGCCACATAAGTTCAGCTGCAGCTGTTCTCAAACTTTGCAGACCCAGATTAACCACGAAGGGGATAATCGCTACAGAATTGGCAGAAATCGAAAGTAGCATTATTACTGGAACACTCATGTTGCTCAGTTCTGTTTGTGTTCTTTGTATTGTTCGGCCATCTTGCAATAGTTACTGTGTCAAAGCATGTTTAGAGCCAATGGAGCGCCGCAGTTAGGCGTGGGGAGGTGGCGCCGAGCTGACAGTCGGCGACAGAGAGTCGCAAACAACCGAAAGTGCATTCATGACTAAAGGGGCATAGCAGAGGGGGGCAAGTAAAATCAGTGGCGTAGCCAGGCATTTGCGACAGGGGGTGTGTACGGTCGTTCTCCCCCTCCCTCCCTTCCCTTCCCCTTCCC
>Ga0209052_1000381_pt1 | contig 13531 bp, 12 predicted proteins | sample WorMetHEROISLAND_2_FD_187409 | JGI IMG/M metagenome (GOLD analysis project Ga0209052, IMG submission 187409) | Marine gutless worms symbiont microbial communities from Max Planck institute for Marine Microbiology, Germany - Olavius sp. 4 HERON... | ecosystem: Host-associated > Annelida >...
GAAAAAAGCTTAACTAATTATAGTTTACGTACAGTCAGACAGTTCGTATTTTCACACAAAACAATACTGACAGTGATTCGCATCGATAATAACAGTTTATGACAATTTATCATTTTCATTAAATAACGTTGTTTGTCATCTGCCGATGGCAACAAGTTCAGTTCTTATGCAAATAAATTGTAATTTCGTCACGATGGTTAAATGAACTAACAATAAACGCTGTTTGACTCACAATCTGCGTGTAGAGAAACACTGGGTTTCGAAAACAATAATCATGAAAATGTTTTCAAATAAATAAGCTCATTCAAACTGCGAATTTATTAATAGCAAATGTTAAAATTGTTCAAACAGTATAAATATCTGGTGTTTGCAGTCTACATGGCATTATATTGACGTACTTGATAAGGGTGTCACCTTTTTGGCCCATCCGGTACATGGCTAAGGTAATGAATCAAATATTCACACTCAATTAACGTTAATACCGTGTCATATTACAGTTCATTCGAGTCGCTGGCTGCCGTTTCATCAACAGCAACAACCAATTGTCATGCATGTGGTCGTATGCAACGACACGTATGGCAATCATTACTGGCCTACTCGTAGGCTTAGGCCAATATGCTAACAAGCTGGTAGTCGACGTGGCTCGCGACGCGCAATGCTGCGTACACACGCGTGACTCAAGCTGTCGCGGACAGACACACAAATGGACTGATGGACAGATGGACGGACAGACACTGTGCGACAATAAGGGCTAGCTTAGCTTGCGCGTCGCGAGCCAATTATGTGTTGTGATGCTAAGCAAGACGATTGTGGTTGTGGAAAAAGCATGCACATATCGTGTTTTTGTGTGCAACATTTATTTGCAGTGCATGCAGATCAACTTCGTACGTATAATACGTGAAATTAGACGCTTCACGGTGACACAAAAATCACAATCAGTAACCAATGGTGCTAAATGCCAATCCAGAGTCCAGGCCTTGTGCAAAATAATCCAGCAGCCTTCAGCCGTAATACTATCACGGTAAATGTGAACGCCATGCATCATCAGTGTAGGCCTAATCAACGATAACAAGAAGAAAATATATTGCATAAGAAGGACTGGAAACATTTTTTGGAAAGTTTTATGTTTTTTTAATGTTTTAATGTCATTTTTTAAACATACAAATAGAGAGACAAACAGAATCAGGTAATTATATCAGCTCCTTCCTTTGCAGGAAAAACAATTCAGCATAATGTTAGCAGCAATATGCAACTCCTTATTCCTTCCAAATTGCCAAAAATTACATGAAAATCGCAGACCGAAAACATCCAAACATCACCGTGACATTACAGAGTGACATACCAAACTACTATTAGTGAGTAAGTAAGTAAGTAAGTAAGTAAGTAAGTGAGAAGTGAAGTGAAGCCGCAGATGGACTGTTCAAGTTCATTACGAACCCTGACAATTTCCCGATAATTGTTATATTTGTCTCCAGTGACGCCCTCATGATAGCGGCCGATTGTAACCTGCACAAAACTGCCCCACAGACATAAGCACTAGGGCTGCACCAACCATACTGATAACCCATACACAACTAATGGACGACTGACGCACATACAGCTGGGGAATACTATACCAGAGAGTCGTATTATAATAACAGCAAGTGCTTCAGGGCCGATTGATGGCCAGTTAAGTCAACAACACATAAACAAACAAAATTAGAGCAGCAAAAGTGACGAAAAACTGATAGAGCAGCCGATTGATATGCAGACTGAACGACACAAAAATAGTGTGCAGTAAGACAGAAAGACCACAGCTGAAAGCAAGGGCTAATCTACGTTAGTATAATTTCTTTTTCTGATGTGCATTATATTGCTGACAACTGTGCAGAGAAAAAATGATGAGCACGACTGACAAGCGCAGTAGAATCTGCATGATGAAAGAGATAACGGTCATGAAATAAACCAGTGACCACCAATGGCTTCCAGTTTATAAGCAGCTGATAGGTCGACTACCAAGAGACCCGGCCGCTACTGAAAACCCAAGCCTTCACCATACACAGAAATAACAACTGGCTGCTGTCAACGCACAGAAATGAACTTGAGTTGCCGAGGGTCATAGCCGCCCATAGTAAGCTAGGTCTAACAATGGTTAGTCCTAGCGTGCAGTGGGTGCTGGAGCCGCCTGACGCGCCTGAGCTAGCCGGCCAGCGCATCCTCCGCCAGCCGTAAGTAAACATATACCTGCGAAACACGTCATTTTCCCGCTGTTTTTGACGTCTGGTGACTTTGTTCATTGACATGGTGGGTGCAAACAGAAGACTGAAAGTGGTTTTCTAGGACTTTCCAGGACCGTTAATGTCCATTTTCCATGTGTTTCCAAGACGATTTAACGGAGTCAGATTTTCGTATACATTTACTGGATCAATTTCGTTGTGTATTTAAGTCTAACATGCGGCTTATTTTCCATGACTTTTCATGATTTTCCTGCATCTAGGCCTAAATCCATAAATTTCCAGGCCTGGAAAAAGTTAAATTTTACATTCCATGACTTTCCAAAATCTGTGTGCACCCTGACTGACCTGAGTAGAAATTGGCACATTAGTCACACCGGTCCTAGAGAAAGTTCAAGCCAATTTTGGCTTTTCTACGCTTTCGTGTTCCAGTTAGCAGCCCGTATAGACAGACGAGTGGCATATTAAGACGGCGACGTAATATTACAATGAATGGTCAAAAAAGTGCAGCAGAAATTGATGACCGTCAGCAAGCAATGCTATAACGATCAGAGGCTGTCACGTGCTGATGGTTACCTTGGCCAGCTCTCGATACCTGTCATACTCATCTGTCTCGGAGTTAGAGTACGAGCTCAGAGTGACGTTCACGTAGCTTAGTGTAAGAACAACACCAGCAACGGTGAAAACAGACTACATCCATAAGTAAACAACGACAAAATGTCACACAAACGAACATCAAACAATACGCACGTGCAACCAACAAACTAACACTGTGTTAACGATTTAATATTGAATATACCAAATAAAAAACTGGAATATTTTTTTTGTTATTTGTTAGCATAAATGACATCAGCAAATATGTTAAAACACAACCTTAGCAAAAGAAAACATTCAACACAATACATTCAACAAGTAAAGGCCTCGTTCAAGGGTATCATGCAGACAAACATGCACAAAAAACCATGTGACCTTGACCTCTGACATCTTAAAATTCAATATATTCTACTGTTTGTCAAGGTACATGTTCATGCAAAATTTCATCAAGCTGAGAGCAGTGGTTCATGAGTTATCGTATTGACAAAGAAAAAACACTTAGTGATCATGCTGAAAACAATACTGCCCTCGCTTTCGCCGGCAGTAATAATATGCATAAATAGATGTTTCGTTACACAATTATTTTAATCTGTCGTATATTCATCCCAAACAGCACAATGGCAAAAGATGGTAAACTTTGATCTTTTGACCTATCCACCTCCAAAGAGTATGGCAGTTTCAACTGCTGTGTTAAAGCTTATGTACTAAACTTAAACTTTCTCTAACTTTTTATTTTTGAGCTAAAGACAGCATGTAATAGAAAATTAAAGATGGGCAGACAGATTTAAATCAACTCATGACACACACACTTGTCCACCATCGATTTCTGCACTCATAAGTACAAGTCAATTCTCACTGGAGCATTTTTGCACGCTGGATGATGGATGCCTTCGCCATCCAAACAACAGTAGTAAAGCAGTGACAATATGGAGCGTCACAGTGTCACAGAGACATTGACAATATGCATTCATGTCAACATACCCATATCCTGTGCCTTTCTTGCCAGGATTTGTGTAGAAGTTTTTGCCGGCAGACTTGTATTCCTTTCCTGGCTTCACCTGAGGACTCAATGCTGGTACTGGTCCTGACAGTGTGCCATAGTAGCTTCCAATGCCAGACCTGCAGTCAAACATTAATAGGCACTATTATCAAAATTATCAAATTATCTTGTCAAAAAAATAAAAAAAATCAGCTTACTATTTGCGAAAATGATCAATGCACTTTCTGTCACTGAACCAATGACTGTAAAGCACTAAGTGTGCATGAACTGCATCAGTACTTATTTAATGTATACATAGCATCATACCATGAACACCCATTCTGGCTTTGACACTGTTGGTTAGCAACAAAAAAAACGTCAGGCCCACAGAAAGTCCTGCTCCAATGATTCTATCCCGCAGTAATTCTATAAAGTAAAACAACTAAACACTAGAAATTCGGAGCAGAGCCCAGGGTGAAGACGGCCTGGCGCCCTATGTCCAACTATGGAGTCAACGATTGGGGGGAGGTAAACATTAGCTGCTTAAACTATTTTGTTAGTAGACCAAAGTTCACGAAATCTTTTTCGCCGAACGTGGGAGGGACTGTAGTTGATAAAGCCATTTTCCGCTTCTCGATATCTTGATCCGTTCCCGAGATATTATGGATCAAAGTCTAAAGTTGTCCAAAATCGAGCCAAATTTTGACGTTTTTTGACCCCAAAATTTCAGGGGTGTGGACCCCCAAAAGTTGTACCCAAATTATCATACCCATTTTGCGGCACATTATGTGAAAAAGTTTCGTAAGGTTACTTCCACTGGCCCTAAAGTTATTACGCCTAATACGCTGAAGGTTGGGCCAATTTTTAAACATTCATGTTTAAATATTGTTGGGAACAGACCCTGTCCCGATGTCAGGTGCATTAGCAAACCTTGATCATTCTCTAGCATATGCAAAAATTTGAAGTAAAGAAGCAGCACCCCCTAGAGGCTGAAATATATGGCCTTCGAAAAAAGTTGATTTTCGATATCTTGATCCGTTCTGGAGATATTCGCGACCAAAATCTAATGATGTCCGAAATGGCACCAAATTTTGCACTTTTATGGCCCCAAATTTTGGGACTACATTTTTTAAATGGGCACATTTCCGATCATGTGGCAAAATTGCACGGTGATCGGCCAAGAGAGCTCGGAGATCTCATGGGAAGAAAAGAAAAAAAAATCAGGAGTAAAACATGAAGGAATCTGGTGGAGCTGTCACTTTTCACCAGGCAGCCTCAGAAAGCTAAATGCAGTCCTAAATCATGCAAGATGTGCACGTGTAATTATTACATTTTCTTTTCTCCGCTGCTCGGCAGAAAAGGTTTTCCGATGTTCTTCTGTGCATCTTTCATTCGGTCCTGCCTCCGCATCTTGACTGGATCAGTGTACGATTCGCCTTCGAGTACTCGAGAAAACTTGTCCGAGAAATAACCGACCGACAGAGCCGACTTGGACTTGCAGCCACTGGGCAACATTTGTTTTCCTCGCCCAGCAGACTCATTGAATGCAGCTACAATGATTACACACACGTACACTCAATAACATATTATTATTATTATTATTATCATCATCATTATCACATTGTACACAAGTTACAGAAAATACACGCACATCAAAAAATACAATAAAATAAAAAATAAGAAATTAATTAATGCCATGCGTTACACAAAATCTATCTTGCTAGAATAGAAGATGTCCAGTGGTGCATAATATAATATAACCGACTATGTTTAAGCATAATCAGTACAAGCAAACAAGCTTGATTATATTGACATAATTATTATCATAAAACAGCAGCAGTTTTGTTATTTATTTCCACAATCTTTGCCTAAACTGGCTGGATGAGGCCATGGTAGGCTGAACAATTAGCGCAACTGCAGGCAGTGGATGGCAGCACAGTTCACTGTGGTATCATTAGCTTATGCCAATCAGCGCATGATTCCGAGACTGCAAATTGTTTCTGATCTTTAGTCTGACACACACTGACACATGTAAGCAGCAGTGCTACAGCAAGTATCAGAAGTAACCTTTGCCTTTATTATTACTACTTACTTAATACTTATCTTTACTTAGTATCAGGCATGTTGGAATATCATAGTCAGATGAAACAGTACAAAAACTCAGTCATTCAGTGAAACATCACTAATACTCTTGAGAGACAAATTCACCAATAAAAATACATGCACCTGTTTTTACAACAAAGTAATAAAAATAATGCAAACAATGTTCTGAATAAATCAAAGGTTTCATATAATTATTATATATAAGTCAAGGAAGAAAACTCTTTCTGTTACGTTACACTTGCTAATTGACCGACCTGTGTTGGATGACTTTGTAGAATCCAAAGTGATACCAAATATGTACAATGCTAATTACTTAAGGAGTACTGACTAAAATAACTATTATACAAAGCAACTAAAAACAAAATACATACCACTGCTTGCAGCCTTGTACTTGTCACCATGGCAGATATAACTCATTTCCTGAAAGAGTGCAACCCTTTCCATGTCGGTCTTTGCAAAACCCTTTTCTTTCTCTTTTTCACCAGCCATCTCTGCATTCGGCTTTAGCGGTTGGTATGAAAATTCAAAAGATCAATCCCTGCTCATTAACAAAAAAAAATGCAAAATGAACCACTGCATACATTTACAGCACAGCATTCTATAGTTCTATCGTTCTATGAGAAGACCAGTGGTGCATTTAAACCATTCAGTGACTTAATGAGAATATCAGTTGAAGGCAAGTTACTACAAGTACAATTTGAGATGTCAGTGGAACATAAAATGTGAGTCAATCAGTCACAGTTTGGATGGCAGACAGTTTTAAACAGATAGTCCAGAAACTAAAAATGCACAGCATCCAATGTCAATGTTAAAAGTGAATTTATATAGCACATTTTTACAAAAAAAAACTCTAATGCATCCAAGTGTGGTCTGCACCCTGGTAGATGATAAGCTGAGGCAGCTTTTATCTGTTTTAGCTGCAGCAAAGTTAACAGCAGCGGTATGGTGGACAGCGTTGGTGGAAAACGTGATACACAATGGCTACTAATTCTGTAGCAATCAGAAGGTCTGTATAAACTAGAAAGGCACTCTCGAGTCTCAAAGATCGCAAAGCTCCACCGAAGCTGTCAATTTTTTTCTGTTGTGTTCACCAGATGACCCAGATCAGATACAGATTTCTATTCCAACAGTTGGTATTCCGACAGCCACTACCCCGACAAACGTTACGTTACAGCACACCTGCAGTTGTGGGAATAACGTAATGGTTTGGGCCTGCCGTAGCCAAAGATGCAATTTATCCCTATTCCGTATTCAAGCGCGTGGCTGACGTCACCACGAGGCGGAGTCTAATAATAATAATAATTCCTAACCCTATCACAACCCTATATGTCGGTACAATGTATAGGCAGTGTCGGCATAGGAACTGTCGGAATAGCAACTATCTGAATAGGAACTGCCTCCCGTGATCCCCGTGAAAAAAATAATCACCTCTACGTTGGGCGAACTCTAACCTTCCCTGAAAATTTCAGCCAAACCTGCCTGTAACTTTTTTGTAATCCTGCTAACAAACAGACCACCTGACGGATAAATAAACGCCGGGTATCACATAGCCTCCTTTGCAGGGGTAACAAAACAAAGCTTGCAGAGTACCGGAGAAGGGCCAAACTATAAGCAGTTCAAAATGCTTTACCGGTCTCAACAACTTCAGGCGGAATTTAAAAACTAAAGAAACTTAGCAATAATTACGTGCGTTTAACAATCAACTAACGCTCTACTTAGACGACAACGTCCTGCCATCTTAATGTTTTCATTCGTCGTTCAAGACACCGTTGTTTACGCAGTCGTCATGGTAATCGCTGCACAGCAGGTGCTCCTAATAATAAATAAGTAAGCGAAATTTGAGCAAATAACAGCGCAAACGCATCTGGACTAGCGGCTGTTAATCGCGATCTCCTATTAAATATCACGGTAATAGAATCAATGGCAGATACTGGCTAATATATGTTATCGAATTACAAAAAAATCGTTCCCTACTTCGAATTATGTTCAAGCAGTTAACCACACTAGATCAATTTCACATTGCCAACTGTCCTACGTGTTTGTACTTTTGTTTATACATTGTTCATTTTTCCTTTTCATCTCTCAAATGATGATGATAACATATTAACATATAAGTGCTAAACTATACGACCGCAGCGAGTGTAATTAAAGCAACGTATATTCCGTGCTTTATCCAATATCCACTCCCTAGAATATTGGGGGACATGAAGAACGAGACTTGGTGGAGGAACGGAACGGTGCAAGACCCAAGGCTCGACGCCGAAGAGCCAAAAATCAAAGCCAAAGGTCATGAGAAGTGAGTTTCTTGGGGAAGAGCAGCTGTATGTCATTTCCTCTGATTGCCAATTTATTTTAGAATTCCGTGATTTCTACAGATTTCTAAGTAAGTAAAGTAAAGTAAAGTAAAGTAAAGTTAGGTTATAGTGCGCTCTAAAGCTTAGCCTAAAGCTTAGCTTAATCTAGCGCACAAAGTCAAAACACATTTCACGTAGGTATTTACAGTACAAAGTTTAATAAAATATACATTCACGAATAGGTTATTCATAATAAACAACAAACAGTAGGCTACTTGTGTCTGCAGCAGACAATTTACGCAAGCGCCTGCAAAACAAGTCGTACACAAATGACGACGATAACTACATTTAGCACATCTGACAGTCAGTTCCAGCTACACTCCTACCAACATTAGAAACAAAGTGCTACAAAAAGTACCGGTAGGTCATGCGGTCATAAATATGTCTTGATTACTGCGTGAGTAGTTTTACATCCTGCTGGACACATCATAGGTCATTTTGGTGACACGTCACTCCAGGCTATCACTTGCACTGGTACTCACAACAAAAACCAACAGCAAAAATCAAACAAACCAATACGAACAACAAAATACAATAGTAAGCTACCTGCATACACACACAAACAGAATGCTAACCAACAAAAGATATGCAGACACAGCCTACCTCTATCAATACAAGTCTCACAAGATCATTAAACCTTGATCAAGGCTAAGGACTGTCCGCGGGTAGCAGCAGCATCACGCACACCGAAAAAACACCTAAAAACAAACGCTTTGACCTTTGACCTTGAGATTCAATAGGATTCTAGAGGTTGTAGTGATACATGTTCAAACAAAATGTCATCAAGCTGAGTGCAGCGGTTCATGAGTTATCGTATCCAAAACCTTTTTTGCCCCATCTCACAATGGTGAAAAATTCGATAATCCTGTCCTGTGACCTTGACCATTAACATAGGAGTTAAAATTCAATAGGATCTGAGAGGTTGTTGAGATACATGTACGTGCAAAATTTTTTCAAGCTAAGTGTAGCATCGGCTCAAGACAGACAGACATGGCGTCAACGTGTGGCCCTATGCATCGAGGATGCTGGATGAATCAAGGATCAAGGAAGTGTAGCAGTTCCTGTGTTATCAACAGTTAACTAGATTTCGGATAATTCAAGACTTTGATTGCGAATATCTCTAGAAAGGATCAAGCAATCGACGAGCGGATAACGGCGTTATGAACTACGATTTTTTCCGAGTTCAGTGAAAACAATTGGATGAACTTTGGTACGCTTACGAAAAAATGACCTTGACCTTTGACCTATGACCTTGAAATGAAATAGGGTTCGTGCGGTTGTCACAGTACATGTTCGTGCAAAATTTCATCAAGCTGAGTGCAGCGGTTCATGAGTTATCATGTCCAGAAGCTTTTTTGCCCTATAAATTCATCAAATGACAACCTTTATTGAGACTGTTCTTGACATTTCCGTAACCGCTGCTGCTTTCTTCACAATGACTGTCCATCAGATGTTGCTACGTCAACAACGTCAATAATGGTTGTAATTTTATGAACTTGTATAACTTATTAGTTATTGCTTAAACCTATGAATCTATTCAGACTACCCAAAGAGTTGTTGGAAATCAAATCGAATAATCAAAGTTAATTTTTGGCGATTGATCAATTAAATTTTTTTTAATCAGTACCAGCCCTAGTATAAACAATACAAGAAATCACACACAGAACACTTGGAAGCCTCCCAACAATTTCCAACATATGACAAGATGAGACGCTCTTCAATGTGTGCTTAAAAGTGCAAAGTACTGCTAAGTAGCCACTGAAGAAATGAACAAACAAACAAAAAATAACTGCTAAACAAATGGATAACAAAATCGAACGCTGAAAATGATAAAATCGTAAGGGTCACAACAAAACAAATCTGCAGCAAAACAAACTGACAACATACATTTAACAGTTATCAGACTAGCTCTATTTGTTGGACTGTCACGTATAACTGTTTGTATTGTCAGTTGTAGATTGCTCATCTACGTGCAAACTGATGATGAAGATGAATACACATCAACAACTCATTTAGAACCCTGACACTGTCAGCCAGGTAACAAAATATCCAAACTGTAAAAACTCAGCTCTAACAATAACAAAGAACTCTTCATGGACAGTGGACTCAGAGGTCCAGTGGTCCCCGTCGGGAAAATAAGTCAATTAGAAGCAAAGCAGAAGCAGCAGCAACAATAACAGTAGTAGCAACAAGTAACGTTAGGCCTCAATGGCACACTTTTTTTAAATTGCTGGATGATGGCTTCAACAATGGGCTCGATTTCAACTTTCTTCAACAGTTTGTTATTTGCCAAAGACCGACAGCTTTAAACATTTTACATACCAGGTAACACAATTTAATGAAACACAAACATAAGTAGGCTCATTTTAGCTCATTTATTTCTACATGTTACACTGACGGTGTTGTGCTAAACCTGGCATTAACCTCTGTCTTGTATAGCTTGCTAACGGCCTAACATCACCGGTAGTTTAGCACGAAACCGAACAGAAAGTAAGAAAACTGTGACAATGATGTACAACACACTGCGCACTAGACATGTAGTAATTAATAAACACACATTAAACTGTTACAAGAATGCTATCACACAAGATGAAAAACTCAAGTAATTGTCGACCAACAACCCTGATTCCTTGCAGTGTGTCACTGATGTAACATTATTGTGTGCTCACTCAGACAGCGTGACTGCATTCAGCCCACATGGCATCATATCAGTCGTGCTTTCTTTACCTCTGCCAAAGAACGAGATCATTTTTTTACGTCTGTCCGTTTGTATCCAAGATAAATAAAAAAAATTATGAACATATTTTAACAAAGTTCCTAATCGGTACAGTACTGCTTTTATTTTGTGCCTGTTTGTTGCACAAATCAATAGAAATTATTGTTATCATTTATCGTTAAATCATCTCGGAGGAGTCTGGGTCGGACAAGACCCAGAAAGAAAATAATTAGATTTTTGTGGCAATCCAGAAGCTTTGGTGGATTCTTGATCATCCAATATTCTTTACCAGTAAACTGGAAACTGACACGTTACAGTTGACAACGAATTTTAATGAAATCTTACGAAGGAATGACAAGTGGCACATGGACCAACTACTCTGACTTTGGTAGCGATCCGGTTCAGAACGAATCCCGACCAACGGTTCCTAAATTCTGATCTGAATCACATATATACATAATTTTACATATAGCAGAGCTATAGTGATTGAGGAAATTGCACATGAAACATGGCAGCACTACTCTCAGAAGAGGTTTGAGATCTGTGATCGCTTACAGCGATATACATATATACAATTCATAGACTGTTTGTAAGTATCACAACTGCTGATCACAAGGCATGTTACAATCTGTGAGGTCTGTTGTTTGGTTCAAGTCTGTTACGGTGGGGGACTCGGAGAGAAGAAACAGAATGTCTTCATCAGTGCCGTGTGCCTTGCGAGCCCGATCAAATGATTCCTGGCTGCACGCACAGTGACCTGAACATACATACAAGCAGACATACACATACACACACAGACAGACACAGAGACAGACTCCTGGCTGCACACACAGTGATTAACACACTAGGACAAGCAGAAAGTCTATATGTAGATGCAGAGAGCAAATACTGATAAACTCGGCTTAACTGAATGAATATCCTTATCCACACAATCAAGTACAGATAGAAAAAAACAAACAAAAGTTTATCTGCAAAATTGGCTGCTAAAACTGTCTGTTATTATACAGAAAGAACATGAACACCACAAAATGCAAACAAATTGGCAATAAGTACAGAAATGTACCACACAAAACTGCAAACCTTTTTTGGATGCCGGATTTTTGTAATAGACAATGCGCTCGGCAGAATTAAACCCACAGATCACGACAAAATGACCTGCAAAATTAGCAACAACACGCAAAATTAAGCGAAAAAAAATTGTTACAGTTGGTAATACATGCATGGCAATCAGCTGCACAGACAGTTCATAGTTAAGTATAAAAGTGACAGTTTCAATACAGAGAATAAGATCAGTTATAGCAGCACAATGTTCTAGACCAGTGGTACATAACCTCCAGCTCATGAGCCAGATATGGACCACAATGGGTTGTCATCCGGCCTGCGATGTCAAGAAAAAACACCAACATATAATATATAATATATAAGATTAGATTCCGTGCAAATTATTCATTTACTGTCTTGCATGTTTTAGGCCGCCAGGAACCATAGTTCCCGGTGGTCTTACGTTTTACTGCACTTTATTATTTTTTTTCCGGCACTTTGCGGCCAATCGCCGTGAAACTTTGACATATGATTAAAGTGTGTGCACTTAGACAACGCACCCTTAAAGCTTGCGGCCACACTACTCAGCACAATTTCCGACAACTTTGGACTTCACAGCACCTGTTACTGGCAGCTCCCAAATAAAGTTATCTACTCGTAAAACAGCAACCAAATTATGTATCAAAATCTAACAAGTTCATACTATTCGCAAAGCTGTAAATATTTAAAAAAGGAACATTTACAATACCTTGATATGAGTTTATTTTCCCAACACACTTTCCCAGACATCCGCCGGCACACTGCAAACAGTGACAAGATCATTATGTGTATGCACATATATTACTCCATATTAAAACGCCAGCCAAACACTAAACGCTATCAACATTAAATATAGACAAAAGCAGCCAATACAACACACCCAATTAATAAAACAACAAGACCATAACACACAACTTTTAATGCAATATAATATAAGTTTACTGTACATTCAGAGTATTAGATCACATAACATACAATGCCACAGCATGAAGAAATTAAACGGTGAAAGATTGGCAGAAAATCGAGAAAATGCACAACTTCGCAAACATTGGTTGAAACTAATCACGTACCAGCAAAATCACCGATAAGCTTCTTATCATTAAAACATTTAGTACAAATCAGAACTCAAAATATGATTCTTCCAGTAGTAGAGTTCTTAAGTATCTTCCCAAGCCTAATAACACGTATTCTTATGGTGGTGACACACAGTCAAGAATTGCGCAAGAAACTTGCACAAGTTTCTTGCATCAAATTTTTGTACAAGTTCATGCAAGTTCGGCTGACGACACATAAAATCAAAACGGGTGTTCTTGGATGAAATAAGTAACTTTCTCAATACTTTCTGTCGACCACTCCATGGGAACACTGAATTTTTACTTGAATAACTTAAATAACTTTAAAAAATAAATCAGAAGACACACTATATTAACTTTGTACAACAAATTGTCAACAACATCAACACAACAAAATGAAAACAGTGGCAGTGATAGGC
>Ga0209052_1000382_pt1 | contig 13519 bp, 11 predicted proteins | sample WorMetHEROISLAND_2_FD_187409 | JGI IMG/M metagenome (GOLD analysis project Ga0209052, IMG submission 187409) | Marine gutless worms symbiont microbial communities from Max Planck institute for Marine Microbiology, Germany - Olavius sp. 4 HERON... | ecosystem: Host-associated > Annelida >...
CCTCTCATTTAGGGCCCTCGATTGGGGTGACCCCTATGGAATTTTTGGAAAAGCGTTACAGATCCTGAAACTAGAGTCTTTGGGGCAGCCGATGGTGAAAATTTGATGATCCTAACTAGTACCGTTTTTGCCTGATCCACCCGTGTGACAGACGGACAGAATTGCGATGGCTAAGACGCGCTATAGCAGTTCCTGCTGTCGCGCGTAAAAACTAAAGCCCTTTTTAGGCGCCTCTTACACCATCCGGCCAAGAAATGGAGTGGGCCCATTCTACACCCCCCCGGACCCAGATGAGGGATGCAGACAGAAACACACACAGACACAGACAGACAGGCAGAGAGAGAGATAGAGAAAGAGAGAGAGAGAGAGAGATGAGAAGATACCTGTCCGTGAGCTAGTCGGCCGAAGGTGTACTGTGAACTGGAGTCTATCTGCAGGTAGTACTTGACACCGTTGCTGGCTCCGGGCAGCGTGACGCCTCGTATCAGCAGCGCAAACAGTATCACATAGGGAAACGTAGCCGTGAAATAGACCACCTGTACACAGACAGGCGTACACACAGGCGTAGTACACACACAGGTGTACACAGACATATGTCAGACGTGTACAAACGTGTACACAAGCCTTGCATCTCTGGAACGGAGCAAACAATCGACAAGCGCGAAATGGCGTTATCAACTACGATTTTTGCCACGTTTGATGAAAGCATTTTGGTAAACTATGAAGGATAACCTAACATAAAAATAACCTTGACCTTTGACCTATGACCTGGAAACTCAATAGGGTTCTAGAGGTTATCGATGTACATATTTGGGCAAAATTTCATCAAGCTGAGTGAAGCGGTTCATGAGTTATCGTGCTAACAGTCAAGAAATGAAACTCTGATGAAAACAAGACAGCCCATCGCTACCATGTGGACAGTAAAAATCCGAAAATCCGGTCCCGTGACCTTGACCTTTGACCTACGACCTCGGAATTCTCTGGGTTCTGAGCGGTTGTCAACCGCTCGGACAGCAGTGAAGGACTAACTTTTCCGGAGGACTTGACACCTTTGATGATGCATACGTAGACAAGGACCCAACCAGCCAGAAGACACAGCGCTAAGTGCCACTGGACTTCACCGATGTTACCGATGTTGTTTCCATCTGTGCTACCAAGAACCGTGTACCTACATCAACCACAGACACACAGACAGATACAGACACGCCTCCTGAGAATAAGGGTCGCCACAAGCTATTCATTCGTTCTAAGGATTCTTCACGTGCGACAGACCGTGTTCACTGTGTTTGCATACTGCTATATAACAGACGTTTAGTCTTGTTCGCCAGGCAGCGGTAGCATCCATTTTTACACGCGACAGCACGTAGTGCTAAGCGCGTACTAGCTATCGTAATTCTGTCTGTCGGTCACGACCCGGTACCGATTCAAACCCAGGTGAGATAGAGACTCCCGGTTTACACCATATGATAGCATAGAGTCTCTAGTTTCTTATGAGCAAATTTTGTGCTGCGGGATGAGGAGATTCCTCTCAAACGATAGCATCAAAGTGGGGTACCCCCTAAACAATCATTAGTTCACTGCTATTAGCTCGTCTAGCGTGAGAACGGTAGCAGATAGACACAGACTTGCTGCTTATCATAACAAGCACTGCTGACAAGCTTTCCAGTTGTACCAACATCGATGACCTTGAACGACCTTGAAGTTGAACCCCCAAAATAGTGGGTTTTAGTAGTGGATATTTCACGATTTTGGGCTGCGTCACGCATTTGAACAGTGAACGGCGCCGAAATTACTCCAGACAGACGAAGACAACCTGCGTATGAAACTAAACTGATGCTGTCGCGCGTCTTACGAGCACTAGCTCAGATTTCTTGTTTAATAATACACACATTGAGTGCAAGCCAACAGACAGACAGACGGATGTCTTACTTCCAGAACGCCTCGGAGGCAGTGTGTGAAGTCGACAGGTTAAGACAGCCAGTGGCAGTGATCAGATCACGTGTAGAAATCGTACTATCAGGGGAGAATGTAGTAGAGGCAGCTGTTGTCATTAGACTGTTGTTGCTTGTAGCATTGGATGGCGTAGCACAGACGTCAGCTGTACACAGTAGCAGTCAGACATTGTCACAGGACTTATCTCCAGATATGGCTTAAGACTATCGCAAGACAAAAGTAAAGATATCCTAAGATCATCTTACAACACGTATTAAGTAAATGGACAGAGAATTTGTCTTAGATGATCGCACACAATATGTCACAAAATCGCAATATTTTGTCCTAAGACGTCTTCAGATGTGGTGCAAGTGTTCCATGAATTAGATCATTGTCTTAAGATGACCTTAAGTGTGAGAACTGTCTTAAGATTATTCAGAGTAGTGACAGCTGTTTTCATTAGACTGTTGTTGCTGCTGCTTGTAGCATTGGATTGCGTGACGTCAGCCGTACACACAATCTCAATCATAGATCGAGAATTCGCATTTTATGACCTTGAAATTCTCTGGGTTTTGTGCGGTTGTCAAGGAACATGTTCCTGCAAGATTTCATCACGTTGAGTGCAGCGGTTCACGAGTTATGTTGTTTGCGTATTGAGAAAAAATACTCGAACCATAACACTACAGCCCATCGCTACCGCACGGACAGTAGAAATGATAAATGCTGCAAATATTTACAGTCACTGCACATTATTAATAATACGTATTATCACTGTTATTAGTGTAAAGAGTACAAAATAAAACAAAACGTAAACGTACAATTTGTCGAGTGTTCGGACCAAGGCAGATGACTGGTGAACGAGGCAAACAGATAGTAGATGGTATATGCCATGAGAACGTTGTAATAAACGGACACCAGAACGCTGATCAAGAACATTGAATAGCCGATGCCTACATGTACAGACAGTAGTAGTAGTAACTTAGTAATGAATGGTGAATGCAGTCACTATAGCTGCCTATAGGCGGATCTATTGGCTCAGGCTGATCGGCTTGGTCCAAAGGTCACTGGCCACCTGGCGCTGCGTGCTATATTCATCAGATGAACCGGGTGAACTCTTGCAGTCGCAGTGCCACGATGAAAGCACCACAAACATTGTCATGGCTATTATGTGGCTTGGTAGTGTAACGAAAGGTCGTGGGTTCAACTCCGGGTCAGGTCGCTATCGAGTGGTTACCACTTATATGAGTGACTGACAGGTAAACCATCTCGGTATATAACCAACAATCAAGGTCAACTCAGCCTTCCATCCCTCCGGTGTAGGTAAATCGAGTACCGGCCTACATGGCTGGGGTTAAGGTGGGGCACGCTCACCTGTATCGGGTGGCAGGTAACACTGTGTGATCACGCTCCATAGCTCTGAGATGGGTTTCCCATGAAGAGCTATACCATTTAACCATTAACGATTACCATTACTATTACACGATAAGTCACAGAATACCTTTGAACAGCATATTGGCCGTAATGTAATCCGAGCTAATGCTTCTGAGACGTGCGACACCACAAGTTTAATTTTATATGCAGGTTGTCTTGGTCTGTCTCCAGTAATTATGGTAAGGTCGTCAGCAGTGCTTGTTATGATAAGCAGCAAGTCTGTGTCAATCTGCAACCGTTCTCATGATAGACAAGCTAATAGTGGTAAAATAACAATTTCTTAGGGGGGTACCCCTCTTTGATGCCCTCGTTTGAGGGGAATCTCCTCACCCAGTGGCATAAAATTTGTTCACAAGAAACTAGAAACTCTGTGCTATCATATAGTAAAAACCTGGAGTCTCTATCTCACCTGGGCTTGATTACTTTTACATTTTTATATATTTTTTATACTATACTGAACTGTGTACACGATGTGCTTCAACATTTACTGGAGCAGATAATCAACAAGTCACGGAATACCTTTGAAGAGTGGACAGAGACGCCAAATGGTGATTGAGCCGACAGAAGCATACTGGCCGAGGGCGAGCTCCAAGTAAAAGACCGGCAAGCCAAGGAACACCATGAAGATGAGATACGGAATCAGAAATGCACCTATATCAATCAATCAATCAATCAATCAATCATTCAATCAATCTGGGATTTTTAAATTGGCCTAAGTAATACAAACTACTGGTAGGTCCACTAGAGACAGGTTAGGTGAAGTCCAGTGAATATTCAGAAAAAAGGATTTGGAAAACAGGTGAGTTTTAAGTCACTGATGGAAGGTGGATAACGACTCAGCGGATATCACGTCGTCCGGCTCCAAAAAACCTACAGATTTTAGGTTTGTAAAAATGCACAAAGGTTTTTCAGAAACCTAGAAACCTCAAAAGTCCAATTTTTAGTTTTTTGTTTGTTCTCTAATTTATAATACAAATCACATACCATATGGTGTCATATTTTAATCGTTATTTTTTAAACATACCTCCGCCGTTGCTGAAGCACAAGTACGGGAACCGCCAGACATTTCCAAGCCCGACTGCAAAGCCGACGGCAGACAACATGAAGTCCAGTTTTCCACCCCAAGTATCTCGATCCTTTCTGCTGGACGAAGAGCTACTGACAGGCTCGACAATTTCCACGACACTCTCAGTGCCACCATTTGCCACCGACATCTCGCTTGAAGCCATCGAATAATGTAGAAACAACAGCACTGCAAACAGTATATAATTCACTGTTAAACATTTATACTCAGTTAATTAACAGCAATTTGATTTTACTACATTGGGTGACTTCACTTTTTAACTTACGACTTTCGCTGAGCCTTTCGTTGAGCTAAAGTTCGGTCATCAAAGTACAGAGTTAAGCCAAAAAGTGAAGTGATTTCACTGAGCCTTTCACTGAGGATAAACTAAGTCTTAAGTCCAAAGTTTCCACTCAGCCAAAAGGCTCAGTGAATGTCAAAAAGTGAAGTCATCCATTGCAGCTCAAAAAATCCACACAAACTTTTAACTGTTTTGAAAATCTTTTAGGCCAATATAGAGATTTTTGCCAAATATTAAGTAATTTTCAAAATCACTATAACGACAATATGCAGGATTATAAAAGTGTTCAGCACACACTAAAATATGTCACTACACTTTCACCATTATACATAAGAATAGCTACAGGCCTAGGTTCTGCTAAATTTATTTCAAGAGACAAAGCTAGGGTTAGGGTTAGAAATAATAAGGTTAAAGTCAGAGGTGTCAATCCCGAGGTAACGAGAAGGGCGATCACCCCCTCGCTCCGCAATTCGGTTTATCACAATTCCCATAATGCATCTGTAATAAGATGTCTTCGGGCTCCGGTTTCTGCTAAATGTACCACGAATTAAAATATTCATCATGTACCATAGAATAAATATTTGTATTCATTTAGCAGGAACCGGAACCGGAAGACACCTTATTAGTACCGATGCATTACGGAAATTGTGATATGGAGAATTAATAAAATACAGGGGCGAGAGCATCTTTTGCCCCTCTAAAGTTTTGGCCATTTTCTGGGCCCTTCTATGCCCAGAATGCGTTTGCCCCTGACCCCGGTGTCCCTGGGGGAGCTTACAGTACTCCCCCGGGCCCTCTAGCTGGTGGGGAGGGAGCTCGCAGTCTCTCCCCAATAATTGCACTTCCTTTGGTATCGATTTTTGGCCTTCGGGCCTCAGTGACCCATGTGAGTTAGTCCAAGTCTATTTTCTTAAAGGAAAGTTTTGCCCCCCCCCCTTCAAATAGCGAAACCGAGGGCATGCACACGTATGAAGGTGACTGGTGTTATTAATATCATTTGGCATACGCATATCAACAAATTTGGCGCAAAGGTCGTTGTTCCAAGCAAAGTCAGATTAGTTGTTAATATTGTTATTTGACAGTATACATCCGACGTGTTTAGTACGCCCTCGATCTCGACATTTTTGTCACCTTATATTAGCGTTTCACGATCCGATGAAAACAATGAACAGCTGACCTGAGTAGTTTTTTTCCGGAAGTAACAAACAAACTGGCTACCAAAGTTAACTATTTCATCATATGACTATATGTCGACGACGTGTTAATGCATGCCATTAATAAAATAATAATAAATCACAAACTTGGCACACCTTTCTAAAAATCAATCAAGCGAAACCTATCATAGAATAGATAATAATATGACGCTCCAGGTAAGTCGCAGTTCTAAAGCGCGGTTTCCATCCAACGCAACGTACGCAACGCAAAAGACGTAAATGGCGTAATGGACGTAACGCAATGAACGCAACTGACGGAACGGACGCAACGACCGATGAGGCAAGCGACCGCCCCTTTGGGTGGGGTTCATGGGGAGGGGGTCACCGTCTTCCCCTCCCCAGCCGACTAGGGGATCTGGGGGAGCGTCGTGAGCTCCCCCAGCGGGGTCCGGCGGAGCCCCGGCCGCCAACGCATTCTAGGCATATTTCAGCGCCCCAGAAGCCTTCTATTAGAAGGCTTCTGAAGTTCTGAGGCCCTGAAATATGCCTGGTAGAAACAAAAATTTTATAATTTTGCCAAAAAGTTGGTCCGGCCATGGCTGGCCCGACCGGACCGGTTCCGCCGGCCCTGAATTGTTAAGCCTTTGTTTTTTTAATATAGCGTCAATTGTGATTTATTTTTGTTTATTTACTTTATTGTACGCATCTGATAAGAATTCGTTTGTTGCGCGGCATCAAATTGCAAAAGCAGCAAGATGACGGAGTAGCGGCGGGAGTTGTGGATAATTATTGGAACAGCCGTTCTGTTAACTACATCAGCCACATTTGTTGCGTAATTTTCTTGCGTTCATTGCAGTCATTGCGTTTGTTACTACCTTCTTGCGTATTTTTTTGTTTGCGTTGCGTACGTCGCGTGAGTTGCGTTGGATGGAAACCCGGCTTAAATACAACACAGTGGTCTACAAAATTTTAAGTTGTTTATCTATGGTGTAAACAAAAACAAAAGACGTAATTTTACGTGTATTAGTTTGTATTACAAATAAAACAATTCACAGTTAGTAGCATTAGCAGACGCCGATCGAGAATATGTCACAAGGGTATGCTGCTTATTGCAAATGAAGCGTTATCACCGTAGTATCTGTGTATGTGTGAAACTTCCCAGTCCCTCTCGATATTATACAAATCTCTCCCACCACTTAAACTTGAACTTAAACGTTGCTTGAGCATACAAATTATGGCAAGTGTTAGCGTTAAGGTTAGCTAGGATTAGGGCTAGGCTCCTAGGGTTAGGGTTAAATGTTCATTTAAGTTGGGGGCCCTGAATAAGTGACACGAGCCTCAAAACTGGGCCACATTCTCAGTACGTTTGCACGGCAAACTCCTATGTACTTAGACCATACTTTGTGACGTAAACTTTCGCTGTGCCTTTTCACTTAGTGGAAACTTCGGACTTAGACGGAAGGTTTCGATTAGTGAAAGGCTCGGCGAAATCACTTCACTTTCCGGCTAAAGTCTGTACTTAGACCGAACTTTTGATCAGCAAAAGGCTCCGCGAAAGGCTAAGTCAGAAGGTGAAGTCGTCCACTGGACGTGTATTTTTGTGTGTGTTAGTGACAGTGAAGACTCCACAGCCAGCGGCTGGCTCGGTGGATGGATTCAAACGGCGAAGGAAAAGGTTTGCATTGTTGTATTTATTAGTGATGCAACGATATATTGTCCAAACGATATATCGAGTCAATATTGGCCATATCGTATCGTATCGATATCGTCAAGAAAAATATCGAAATTTTGATATATCGTTATCGTTTCGATATTGTTTCAATATTATCGAAACGACGTCGATGTTGTCTATTTATTTTCTTTTTGTAGGTAACAAATCCATCAACTTGTGAGTATTTACTATGGTATGCTATCCTATCGTTTGTATATTTACCCGACTGAGCGGCGACTACGGCCGTTTAGCTTATCTATGTCGCCCATACTAGCAACTTAACTCCTGCAGATAGGATTAATTGTGCAGTACACAAAGACGGTACATGACAGCCGACTCCCCACCCCATCCCCCGGTATGGTATATGCTACATACGATTTTTACTAACTTATAAAATATCGATATCGTATCGATATCGCGATATTTTGGCAATATCGTATCGATATTGTATCGAATTCCAAAAGCCAATATCGTTGCATCACTAGTATTTATAGCAGTAGTATTACTATAGAAGATCAGGTCAAAGGCAAAGGTCATTTCTTCGTTAGTGGACCATCGTTTACCAAATCATTTTCATCAAGTGTGGAAAAAACGTAGTTGACAACGCCATTTTCCGCTTGTCGATTGCTTGATCAGTTCTAGAGATATTCGCGATCAAAGTCTAGAGTTGTCTGAAATCTAGTGTACTGTTGATAACTCATGAATCGCTGCACTTAGCTTGATGAAATTTTGCACGGACATGTACCGCGACATATCTAGAACCCTGTTGAATTTCAAGGTCGTAGGTCAAATGTCAAGGTCACATGAGAGTTTTTTGGTGCTTCCTGTGTGCATGATGCTGCAGCTACCCACGGACAGTACTTAGCCTTGAGCAAGGCTCGATGTTCTTGTTTTAATTGTAATTCTAATTTATGTCAATTAAAATATCACCGCCGTTGTTACGTGTGTCACGAATGTGCTGGATGTACCTCGACAACCTCTAGAACCCTACTGAATTTTAAGGTCAAGGTCATGATGTGGTTTTTTTGTTTTTTTTTCTGTGTGCATAAAGCTGCTGCTACCCATGGACAGTAGTTAGCCTTGAGCAAGGCTTGATGATCTTCTTATTAATTGGAGTATCATTGCTGTTGTTACGTGTGTCGTGAACGAACAGTCTTCGTCGGTGCTGGATGTTGTGAAACGTGATCTTGCCGAGTTCTCCTCCACGATGCAACACGATGGTAGCAACATTGCTGCAACTGTCAAGGACAAACTCACGGTAGCTATGCATTGATTGCATGTGAACGTAGAGCTATACTCGGTGATGGTCGGCACTCTGCAGTCTGCAGCCAGCAGACATACCACCACCCCAATCAGCCCCACTTGGCCTTCACACCATAGCCCAAAACTACTACTCATTTTCCATCCCGCTGAGGGTGCTGCTATCAGCCAGGTGTGTAGCCATTGGGTGACTTCACTTTTTGACTTAGCCATTCGCTGAGCCAATTCGCTGTGTGAAACCTAAAGCTGAATGCTAAAGTACTTACTTAGACCTGAGTTCAACTAAACTCAGGTCTTAGACTTTACGAAAAATAATTAGAAATGTACGGGGAATGAATCAACCAATTACGCTTCGACTTGCTTATTTAATTGCCACGGAGCTCGCAAATGATGTGTTACATAACAACGTACGTCGCAGTCAAGTCATTATGGCATTTATTTTTGATACTTTTACTGCTTTACTTTACTAAACTATCGCTACGTACTACAAATCATTGCCATGTTTGTTCAAGGTTTTCGCTCAGCGGAATTTTAAAAAGTTGAAGTGGGTTCAGATTCGGCAAAAGTTATTAAGCAGTTACGCTGCTTTCGCTTGAATAGCTGCTTTCCTGTAGAGTTCATCACAGTTACGTTGCTTGTTGGCGTAGCGTAGGACGTTCGACTTATGATCATAAGGTCTTGAGTTCAACTCCCTATTGGGTTGCTATGAAGTGCTGCTGCTGATACTACTACTACTACTACTACTAATACTACTACTAATGTGTGTGATTCTGACAGCAAGAGAATGCTAGTGCAGCTACACAGAAGGTGAGGGATGGTGTCAGCTCATTCCTCGGTGGAATCTCGAAGGCTCTTGTTATTGCGCCCGACGATGAGTACCAGCTGATGCAGATTGTTGGAGGACAGGCCGTCGTCTTTGACAGATACAAGGTATGATCTAGCAGCTACAAGGTAATAGTAGTCGTAATAGCTACGACAATGTTCATTGCTGTCAGTAGCTACTCAAAATTTGCAGCCGATTTGTCGTTTTGCTTATTTATGTTCTTAAGATTTTGGTCATGGCCTCCAGATTTTGGTCTCATTTGCACCACTGGTATAAATAAACCAGTGATTGCTGATGTCTTGGAGTTTCAGGTTGATTGTCAAGTTGGTCAAAGTCATAGGCCAAAGGTCAGGGTCACGGGACCGGATTTTCGGATTCTTCAGCACTGCACGATAGGGAACAAAAAGTTTGTGGACATGATAACTCATGAACCGCTGCACTTAGCTTCGTGATATTTTGCACACATATGTACCATGTGCCTCGACGGTCAAGGTCATTTTTTGTCGACCACCGTTCACGAAATTGCTTCCATTGAATTGTTTTCATCGAACGTGGAAAAATCGTAGTTCATATCACCATTTTCCGCTTGATGATTGCTCAATCCATTCCAGGGATATTCGCGATTGAAGTCTAGGGTTGTCCGAAATCTAGTGCACTGTTGATAACTCATGAACCACTGCTGTGACTGGTTGGCTACCCACGGGCAGTACTTAGCCTTGAGCAAGGCTTGATGATGTTGTTGCAATGGTGTTTATCGTAGGCTAGACTGCATGCTATTCAGACGGCTCCTACAACATACACCACAGAGCCTACTCCAGTGGACAGCTACCGTGACTGGTTGGCTGGCTTTGATGTTGAGACGTGGAAGGGCAACATTTCTGAGCTGCTCGTGTCAAACGTTGAAATCCGCGCTCTCTACACTCAGCTTGTGAGTCATTGGTTGTCGTAGTTGTTGTCGTAGTTGTAGTTGCAGTTGTAGTTGTAGTAGTAGCAGTAGTAGTAGTAGCTGTTGTTGTTTGAGACCCATGAAGAACGTCCTATATATTGCTTGTCGATTGCTTGATTTGTTCCAGAAATATTCACGATCAGGTCTAGAGTTGTCCAAAATATAGTTCACTGTTGATAACTCATGAATCGCTGCACTCAGCTTGAAGAAATTTCGCACGCACATGTACCTCGACAACCTCTAGAACCCTGTTCAGTTTCAAGGTCAAAGGTCAAGGTCATGTGAGTTTTTTTTCGGTGTTTTTATGTGTGGATAATGCTGCGGCTACCAGCGGGCAGTACTTAGCCTTGAGCAGGGCTTGATGATGTTGTTGACAGGTGCCGTTGACGGTGTCCAACCTGGACTTCTGGAGTCGCTATTACTTCCGATGTCATCAGCTGGACGTGGAAGAAGCGCGGCGCGTGGAACTCATGAGACGAGCCGATGAGTGCCAGGGACAGAAGGACATGCGCTGGGATGAAGGTCTGTCTGTCTGTCTCTCTATGTGTCTATTTCTGTGTCTCTCTGTCTCTGTGTCTGCCTCTCTGTCTGTCTGTCCTATCATCTCCAAAATGACCTGTAATGTGTCAGGCTTGTAGTAGTAGTAGTTGTAGTTGTTGTGCTGCTCGTGTCAAACGTTGAAGTTCCCGCTCTCTACACTCAGCTTGTGAGTGAGTTATCTGCAGCATAGTTCGAGAATTCCTGACTTTCGGTTTTAAAAGTCTTGAAAATTGGCGCATTCTATAAAAAAATTAAAACTTAAAAAGTTAAACCTTACTCACTCACTGTCAGTCTGTCTGTCTGTCTGTCTGTATTAGACGGGGTACGGATCTGCTTGTACAGAAGAATGACATTTGACTGCAGGAGCTAGTTTATAGTTTATATCGGCTGCTGATCTTTGTCAGTGCCGCTGATGTCTGCAGATGATGACGATGACGATTGGACTCAAGTGAGTGCTGACAGTCATACGGCTGTCACGGCCGACCAACGCGTTGCCCCTGACAACGACACAGCCAGCCCTGCTGCTGCGGGTGGTCCAAGCGCCGGCCACGACTCAGTGGGTGGTCCAACTCAGTCAGCGTCAGCAGCCAGCCCTGCTGCTGCAACCACGCCGCCATCATCATCATCTGATGCAGCAGCAGCAGCAGCGGTGGGGTCATCGAGCACAGGTGAGACAGCGAGCGCCGATGACGTCACCGGCGCACCTGCCGAGTCTGTCGGTGGTCCAAGTACTGACCAGGAGTCGTTGGGTGGTCCAAGCAGCGGTCAGGACTCAGTGGGAGGTCCAAGTGCTTGCCAGGAGTTCGTGGGTGGTCCATCTACTGACCAAGGGTCAATGGGTGGTCCAAGCACTGACCAGGAGTCCGTTGCCAGCTCGGCGTCAAAGACTGACAGTCTTGTTGTTGTCCCGGAACGTACTTCACCGTCCGATGACAGCAGCAATGCTAAAGGTCTGTTGACTTCTAGCTTCTTTCATTGGAACATATTTGCAAAAATGACTTAGACATGGTTACATGTGCAACTATATATTGGAAACCCGTCTCAGAGCTATGGAGATTGGAGCGTCACCTGCCATACGGGATCACACAGTGTTACCTGGCACCCGACACAGGTAAACACACCCCGCCATAACCCCAACCAGACAGGCCGGTGCTCGATTTACCTACTGCAGAGGGATGGAGTTGACCTTGGTGGTTGGTTATATACCGAGATGGTTCACCTGTCCGCAGAGAGTCCCCCATCCAGATACTAACCACTTGATAGCGACCCGACCGGGAGTTGAACCCCTGACCTCGCGATCACAAGTCCAGTGTCCTAACTGTTACACTACCAAGCCACCTTAGCACATGACTTATCACAAGACGTCTCATTCGGCATCATCAAACTCGGTCGATTTTTACCCCATCTCACTCCACTCCCTCCCTTTGTTCCCCCTTCCCATCTTTTTCTCCCTTGTCCTCTCACCCCTTTTCCCTGTTCCCCTAAATTCTGCTGGACGTCTGGGGAATGCTGTGAGCTCTCACGTGCACGGGGTACGGTGAGTTAAGTCTACTGACTGATGTGCATTGTGGACTGCCGTTGGTATCTATGTGTGCATTGCAGAGAGTCTGGATGAAGATTGGGAGAAGGATTTCGACGTGGAAGTTACTCAGCAGGAACTCGAAGCTGCCAAAGAACGACTGAGGACCAACTCCGCTGCTGCTGCTGCTGCTGCTGCTGCCGGGGATGATGCTGGCAAGGTAACTTTTAAGGGGATGTGAGACGATAAAGTGGGCCGATTTTGACTGCCAATTAATACGTCTGTCATGCAAAAATCGTTCAGTTTTGTCGTCCAACATAGAACACGATTGCTTGATCCGTTTCAGAGATATTCATGATAGAAGTGTAGAGTTGTCTGAAATCTAGTGTACCGTACCTCGACAACCTCTAGAGCCCTATTGAATTTCAGTGTCAAAGGTCAAGGTCACATGGGTTTTTGGTGTTTTTTTGTGTGCGTGATGCTGCGGCTGCCCGTGGACAGTACTTAGCCTTGAGCAAGGCTTGCTGATCTTGTTAACTTTATTGTTATTATTATATCTGCCAAGTGAATGCAGTCATATGGCAATGACGTAGTTACGTCACCAGCAGACTGTGACGTCACTGGCAGTGCGCTGCCAGCGAGAGTGGCGAACACTATGGTTACGGCTATTAACATTGGGAAAGAAATAATTTTAATTAACGGTATCTTTACGAACAAATTGCTGAAAATTCGTCGAAAATTAAATTACCGATTTGTAGAATTCTCTCGGCGGAGATACGCGTGCACCTTCTAGGTTTGTTGGTTGATTATTATTATTTGTTGTTAGTTCGAGTTAATTA
>Ga0209052_1000383_pt1 | contig 13515 bp, 13 predicted proteins | sample WorMetHEROISLAND_2_FD_187409 | JGI IMG/M metagenome (GOLD analysis project Ga0209052, IMG submission 187409) | Marine gutless worms symbiont microbial communities from Max Planck institute for Marine Microbiology, Germany - Olavius sp. 4 HERON... | ecosystem: Host-associated > Annelida >...
CAGTTACAATAGTCTAACTTACTGCCTACAATTGACACGGCGAAAGTCTTTGATGCTTCAAGTGTCAGCAGCGGTCTGATATGCTTTAGTGCCCTGATGTGATAGTGACACTGGCATACGACGTCGGCGACATGTTTGTCGAAACTTGTTGCTAGTGATCAGTGAAAAGTTGTATACAATAGTCAATAACATTAAATGAAACGGAACAACCAAAACTTCATACTCCTTGATATTATCCCACCACGTGCTCCAGGGACATCCCCGGGTCTAGTTCTGTCAACCTTGACCTAATCAGCATCATTTGTATGTTCAAAATGTCCACCATACTGCAGTGAAGTAAACATGCCAACAAAATACAAGACCAATATAATCAGCTGGGAGGCCAAGGCATGCAGCTGCAAAGCCAATGTAAGTAAGTAAGTAAATAAATTTATAAAGCGCACAATATTGTCCGCGAGAAACTCGCCGAATCTGAGGCGCTGTTTACATGCCAAAGGCCAGAAATTTTGGCTTTAAGCCTAAGGCCTAGCATCAACGCCTGAAGTGGTAATTTTTAAACTAAATGATTGTACAAATTAATGTCTGTTGGTCGCTGGACATCATTTCTAGGTATACAAAAGTGGTTCATTGACTTATGCAAAAAATTCATCGGCAACCATTAAATAAATGACATATCTAGCAATGACGGCCTGGTTTCTAGCAGCACCCAGACAAAGACCTCGGGTTACAAGGCTTCGGACAAAACTTTTGGCCATAAGGACAAGGTCCGAGAAGCTGACCGGATTTAATCCCAATAATTTTCTGAGCTGTGCATTTCGGCAACAACACACCACTGAGGTAACATTCCACCTTGTTTTCCTGTTCGTGGAGATCCTGCTCGTAGAAGTAGAGTCCGTCATTGATGACTTTGGCCAGTTCGGCAGTCATCTTAGAGCGTGGTACAAAGTCCCCGGTGCGGTCACCGCCGGGATGTTTACGCAGTGACGGCGGCGTCTGGGTCACAATGATCAGCTTGTTGAGAGTTTCGTCATCAATCTCACCATCTGACTCGTCATCTGACCTACAGCATCACCCGGCCCAGCGGCCTTTATATACAACTAAGCCTATAGTGGGATAGATAGCCTAGCACAAGCTTATACACAACTAAGCCCATAGCAGGATAGACTGCTTATATCTGTAATACACGACCAGACCTGTGGTTACCTTACCAGCTGCAGAGCGTCCCAGTACCACATTCTACTGCTTGGTGACAGAGAAACTTGCCCAGAGTTCTTAGTTGCTAGCAACCTGACCGGGAGTCAAACTGGTGGCTGCTTGATCAAAAGTCCTACCAGAGAGCCACCCGGCCTGATGTAACTTGCCAAAAAATAACTAACTACTAACAAAGAAACAAAATACTCACACACAAGCTAAAAATGAAAAAAAAACCAGCTTAGGCGCATTTCGTATGCCACACAAACAGGAAACAGATCAGGCCTACTCAACAGTTTGCAGGCCCTGCACACCATGCATGGGACGTCAGGACGTGCAGCGACGTACCTACTTGGAAGAAAGGGCAAACAGCATGAAAACTGTTACTGACCACTCGGAGAAAGTGTTTCGACGTCCACCTCCAAGCTGGTCTAGTTCCTCGTCAAACATGAAATCAAGCTCTTCTGGCTCGTCATGTCTTGTCTGAAACCAGTTACAATCAAGCAGGATTCCTGCGGTGTCACTTTCGTCAGTGAAAGGCAACAAAATTCCCGCCATAATCTACTTTGATGCGAAGTTTCAACTTAAGATCTGTTGTACTCCCTGCAATATCATTGGACGAAAAGCGTTACTTATAATGACCCAGCCAATCAGTCAAACACCCACTCAATTAGCTTAATCTGACGCAGTATAACACTTTGTTATCTATCTACATAATCCGTGAATATTTTATGCCTGCATTATTTGATCAGCTGCACAAACCGTTACATCATGTGAAAAAAATGATCACCACGATGATAACGATGATAATGAAATTTGCTGAAAGCAATATTAGTATGAAGTGGTAGCAGTAAACCCGGTCACAAACTGACAGAGAATAGTTTGGAAGCAGACCTCAACGCTTTGCTTTGGCGTTGCTTCTTTTGGAATTGTGACTTTGAGGCGTTCTGTTGATTTGCGTTTAACCTCGTGCCAGACACCCTCTCTCTCCGGGGCACTTGACGACAGCACGGGAAGTATAGGATAACCAGCGGTGAGTCTGTTGGCAGAATGATCACTAGCATCTGTCCTGCTGTCCTGACCGGCATCCACCCGGCTACCAGGCGACGACGGCGCTGACTCTGTAATGCAGCGTTTAATGTAAATGCCTACTGTGGACGTTGGCAAAATACCTCATTCAAAATACTTCTAAATACTTTTCACTCGACAGCACAAACAATCATTTCAGAGGCCACTTTCCAACTTCATCTCACTTAGCCTATCAACTCTAAGAAATCAATCACCAAGTACACAAAAAACACAAGAATATAACAACGGCAACTGGAAGTCATCAAGCCGATTTTACATGAACAATAAGATTGGCTGACAATAATAAATTGAGTATAATCAGTGAAAAAAACTGGATAATGAACCATATCACAATAGAATTGTTTTCTGCCGACAAACTGTATGAGACGAACTATACACAAGATTACATTCAAGAATATTCCAACTAGTCGTATATTCTGTCTACCTGTCTCCTGAACATTGAAGTAGATCTGTCCAGGAACGAATTCCGGCACATCGACCTTGAGGCTGGAGAACGTGTTGGGTGCAGTGCCTTCAATGGCCCACCTCTCGGGACTGAGTCTTGGCCGAAGCCACAGCTGATCAGCAGAGATCTCCACCACTTCACTCTCACGTATTGACTGCATATACACACACACACACAACCACAAACAGTCACACACTTCTACACCTTTCATTAGTTTCTCTAATAATTTTGACATTTTATGAAACATATAATTCAGTTCTGATCAGTTCCATATGAAAATTTCTGTTTGCCTACTCTCGCTTAGAGCAAATGCTATCGCACAAGATAATGGTACAGAACCAGTTAAATAGTTCTGTTTAAAGACGAATACATTAAAAAACCTGTAGGGAACATTTACTTATTATATCCATGTAGCATTAAACAGCTGACACATGGGTAAGTAGAACCAAAACCAACCTATTTCCAGAAAAAAAACATAACACTTCACCAGTCTTTTCAAAAACATGAAAATTCACAATAAGAATTGCAAAAGTTCATGCAAATTTATAAACCCTATTCCATGTTATATGCACATCTGGCTCACTTCCACTATAGTCGTAAACTATAGTGGAAGTAAACCACTGAAGACATTCCTGATGACATAAGCTGCAATGCAAGTAACAGTCGACATGGTGCATTTGTTGCATATATGCCATATTCGAGTGCCATACAAGTGACATTAACAACTATAATGATACTATAAATGTTCTTATTTAATTTTACTATTAACTAACAAAAAAGTAGCAGTATAAAACATTCCAATATCTACAGCATTTTGCTGTAAGTTTATCAGTCAATCAGTAAGTAATGACAACAGACTCAGTCATACTACATCAGTCAGACCATTAGCTCTTAGCAACAATGACTGCTGAGAGCCAGAAAATCGTGGAAAATAAAACCAAGTTGACAAGAATTCACAGAAAAGCCACTGCTTTTGTGTAAAACGGTTTCATGAAATTTTACCATGGAAAACGTCACAGACGTGAAATTGTGAATTAAGTTTGTCCCTACGGAGAGGAAAACAAGACAAAACACTGACCTCGACGATGAAATGAACGTCGTGTGTGACTTGTTGAACGCGATGAAAGCTGGCAATGAGTGAAGCAGGAATCCAACCGTCCCGGTCCATCTTGCGCCGCAGGAAGAAGTCCCGCTGTAGATTGTCCTCACTGAAGTAATATTCTCTGCACATGGTCCATGCAATTACCAGCAACTTTTCATTAGTTTCTAAACCAACAAAATGTGCCCGAGGTTACTGGTAAACTCCAGATTGAAATGAATCACAGATACATTGCAAATGTGCAGGGTTGGCCGATTTAAATCAGTGCGATTTAAATCACTGATTTCAATCGCGATTTAAATCAATGGATTTTTTCTTCAAAAAAATCGAGTGATTTAAATCGCACTGACGATTTCACTTACCAATGAAAGATTATAATAAACACGATGATATGTATTGTTTTATTCTGCCCATTACTCAACTTATTCAACTCGTCCACGACTGATTTTAGCTTATAGTCACTGGTTCAGGAAGTTTAATTCTGTGCAACGTGCAACTCACAATGAAGTTTAAATTGTTTAATGCAACAACAATGCACAACAGCACTGAAAAATACAAAAAATTTCGAAAAATCCAAAAATCTGATTGAAATCCAAAAAATCTGATTGAAATCCAAAAAATCTGATTTTTTCGATTTTCTATTAAAAATCATGATTTTTTCCAACCGTGCAAATGTAGTTTTTAGCAGACTTAAGTGTCCAAAATAACAACAGTCACTGCACTGGCGCTTGACATTGTCAGTAAGGAGAAAGCATTAAGAGACAAGTCTGCATGCGTGTTTGCAAAACAGAACAAATAAGTACGGGTGTATGCAAGCTACCTTAGCAGTGAAATGATTCCCATTACAAATGTACACAGTATGTGTAAAAAGCTGAGTTCACATTGAGAGTTGGCCAATGAAGTGGAACACACGTACTCAGATCAACGGCTGTGGCTTAATGTTGAAAGACAAACCCAGCTGATTCTGAAACCAATTAGCTCAATGACTGCGAACAATAGATGGAGATTAAGAAACACACAAGATTCATTTTCTTGAAATTGAAATTAAAAACAAATTATATTATTGACACCGATAGAGAGTGAGAAAATGAGACAGTAACGTAGACATACATCTGTTGCCTGAGGTAGCTGATGACGGAAGCATCAAAGTATACGGTGCCGAGAAATGGAACGGTGTTAACGTAAGCCGTCGCATGCGGTATGGCGTAGTAGCTGTACTCACTAGCACCTACACACAACAGTTTAACACCCACGTAACCAAATGACTCAGTACTTGGTATGGCACCGATTACTTGACGTACCAGACTGGCATGTTTCAAGTTTTTAGTCACAATTTTCACGAGTATGTTTACCGTGCTAGGCCGTCCTAATAGGCCGCAATACATCCATTTGTCCCAAAAATGAAGGAAAAAACCAAAATTGTTGCAAATTTCCCAAGTTCTGTGCCAATTTTCAGCTCACGTGATCAAACGTCGGGCGAATGGCCGCACAACATGTCGACATGATTTCTAATTACTACAGCCACTCACTATTGCACTTGAAGTAACTAGTTACACTGTTGTACTCAGAACATGTCAAATTTGGCAAATCTGTGCACACAGTTTTCTTTACAATTTGCGCACAATTAAGAATGCTGCACGGAATCAGTCTTATCTCATCTGAAGTATATCCTGCGCTTGAAGACAGAATTGAAATACATGACATCAAAACAGTATTAATATTGTTTAACTTCTCACAGAGACTGAATGAATAGAGTACACCAATATTTCAATCAAAACACAACTAACACAACAGTGAATAATATGATAATAGCAATATTTCAACGGACGTAATAATTTCAGACAGAGATCGAACATGTAAAATATGTTAAACTATAAATTTACCGAATGCCGGCTGATAGATGCCAGCAAAGCGAGGGCCGGCATTAACACCAGTCCAGCGACCACGACCCCTACCACCACGCCGACCACCACGCCGACCGACCTCAGCACCACGTGGATCAGGACTCACTGACCTTGTACCAGCGGCACGCCAGTTCTTTGAGTCTGAACCTGCCACGGATCAACACATCATTCATCACCATTCAGCACAAGTCTGTAAACTAGAGAGAGATCAGTGCTGTAACAGCACAAACCTTTCACTGGAGTGGTGCTGCTAAGCAGACCAACGGACAGATGCAGAAACATCATCTGCTGCTTCAATGAACGCAATAGTTTCAAAAAGGTAACAAATGAAATATGGTAAAATATCAATTTTAATTAACAGTACAACTGTAAGTAATACCCTACAATAACACAACTGTTTTTTTAAACATTTTACTGCAAGATGCATGTAGCTATGTACAACAACAGAAGAACGAATAAAATGAACGCACACAGGGACAAATCACGCAAAAAACACAGTGACGTGAACAAGACTTTTTTCAAGACCAAGAATTCCTTCTCAAGACTACCAGCAAGACTATTTTCTTGTCCTGAAGGTGCCTCAAGACCAAGACAATGGTCTCCCGAATTACACGCCTGCTTAATGCTTATAAACAACACATTTCTGTCACTGCCAAACAGCAGCAATGCACAATGAAATGCAACGAATACAATTTCACCAGGTGGCCACTCTCCAGTCATTATCAAATTCGCTGACTTTTCTAGACATTTCAAGTAAATATTTACAGAGTATCGACCCTCGCAACAGTAGCGATACAAAACGAAATGCACGTTATTTCTCACTCCAATACTCTTATATAGTGTCACAGCTACAACAACTGTGTTCTTCAGTAGACTCCAATGGAATAATTCACTATTCCTCCCCTCCCCTCCCTTATAAGTATGCCCCCTTAAATCCAGCTAGAGGGTCTGGGTGAGTGCTGTAAGCTCTCCCAGCGGGGTCTAGGGCGGAGCCCCAGCTGAAATCGAATTTGGTGCATTTTAGCCTTAAAATCTGACATCTGGTGGCAACAGCTACAATGATTGTCCTGAGAACCAACTGGTCAAACATTTTGCTTGACTTTTCCTATTTTCCCTGACCACTCTTAAATTCCCTGTCTTTTCCAGGTTTTCCAGGTGAGTGGCCACCCTGATTTCACATAGGCAGCGAATACTGTGAACTTGCCTTTCTTGCTCGGTGCAGCCGATGCTTTTGCAGATGCACTGTTTGGTCGACCTAGGTCCTTGCCGGCACGATCAACCACATCATGACGATCCGCCCTGTCCTTCCTTGGAGATTTGTCGTTCTTACGAGCACCGGCTGGCCCATCATCTCGGTGTCGCTGGTTAGCTGTCTCATCCTTTGCTCCGGCCGATGTCTGTTGTCCTTCCACGGCACTCTCAGACGGCTGGTCACGCCGTGCTTGCCAGGTCCTTCTAGCTCGGCTGGACTTGGGTAGCTCAATGCTGATAGGAACCCACTTCTGCTTGTTCCCTGTGACAACATAACACTATATCATTCAGCAAACAGTAGTACTGATAGCCAGTTTACAAAACTATTCCAACAGAGAAAAATAAATGGAATACCTCACTGCTCATCTAAATGCTAAGATATAATGTGCATAACTAAGAATCGAAGTATGTGACATGAAAATTAAGTGCTTCGATGCTGAGGCTTGATCACCAAAAAAGGCATTCAGTCTCATAACAGCGGGGACTGCACACCCGGCCTAACTTGCACTAGCTGGCTGATCAAACAAAAATTAAATGCAGTAATTAACCTAACATGTAACTGTGATTTACACACCTTTCTTCTTTGCTCCTTTGCCGTTATCGCTCCTGTCTGCAGCACTCTCCTTATTCTCCTTGGCTGAGTCCTCACCACCAGAGTCAGAAGACGGCAGCTTGTGAGACGCCGTGGTTGCAACTGCTGCTGCCGCTGCTGCCTCCTGTGGTGTTGGATCCAGTTCGTAGCAGGCACTGCTCGAGCCATGAACAGCCGAGGGTTCCATTGGAGAGTCGGCCCACGCTCGTCGCTGCACCGTGCTTGTACTTGTGCTCACACACTGTGTAGCCAGATCAACCAGTGACGGTGGATTTGTCATTGTGGTGGCATCCACAGTTGTGCCAGTAGCCCTTTCAGCCGCTGGCTCAACAGAATCTGTCACCGCTGCAGGGTCATTATGAAGCTCACTGGCATCAGCTGCACCCGATGTGCACTTTGTGGATGGTAATTTATTCTACAAAAAAATGCACTCCTTCAATCAACAATCAACATATTATCACCCAGTACAAATGCTAAAGCTGAAAGTAGCTGAAACGAATACTGTCAAATACCAGTCATAGACTTGCAATGAGCTAATATCACTGCTATAAAAGTAAAAAAAATCAAAATCTAATCTGATTCTCTTATTAAGTGGATAGCACAACCAATAATAAATATTGGCGGATTGTCTCATGTCACACAAATGATTTTTACTGACCATTTTTGGCAGGACGCTCCATAAGAAGTGACCTGGATCAGCTCGTGTGTAGCAAAACAACTGATAATCTAAATCAATACCTTAATCCAGCTTAATCACTAATTTGATTCAGCTCTGCCTGCTGTGCTTACACACAACGTAACTCCTTACAATCCAAGCAGTGCAGACTAACTTGATACTCCAGCCAGATCAGTCGCTTACACAGCATGAAATAATATAGTATGTTTATTGATTATAACCAAATCTTAACTGCATTATGACGTAATCAAGCAAATCCTCTCTACTGACATTATGCCACACAGTAAACTTTGCTTCAGTTAGAATACAGACACACAATCCTGGTAAACAATATATTCTGTTCATAAAACCTTTTTCAGTTGACAAAATCAATTGCATGTCCACCTGTAGCAGATTAGCATTTAGTTTGATTACTGTGCCTACATCATGCTGCACTCATGCCGATTTAAAAACCTACACTTGAATATTTGAAAAAGAAACACAGGATAGAAATAGGTCAATTGAAATGTACGTGACATAGTGTTTTTCAAATCAGACAGTTGAAACATAATTAAAATTAACTCTTACAGAAGAGGCAGGAAGACCAAGTGCTGGCCAGTTGGCATTGTCCCCAAGTCCCGCATTCTGTACACAGAAGTAACAGAACAATAATATTCATCAATGTCTCAGATGCCTGCCACTGACTGCGTAAAGTAACAACACATCTGTTTCGTACATTTCAACAGCAGCAGTACTAGAAGTACCATATATACTCGAATTTTTGCCCTAAAAGTCAGGGCGGGGGAGGAGGTCAACTTACACACGGGTCAAACAAAAATTTGTAGCCAGTCGACAAGCAATGCAGAATGTAGTGTGCTAAGTTGTTGTTGTTATGTATTAAATGCTAATGTCGATTGTGTGTTATACAATGCCACCTATACATGTTGTTTACAAGGTTGTTTATACTAGCTGCCATGTTAAGTCAGGTCTGTGAACAGAAAGTAGCACTTAAGAAGGACCTTTACATATGGTATATGCAAAGCGAATAGAATACACAGGTTAGGCCTAAATCCATTTGCCCCACTGTTGATGACAATTAATGCATACTTGGCTATGTTCCGTGCAACGAAGCCTATTTAGAAATATTTTTCAAAGAAACCTATCAGGTTTACAACTCAAATAATCTCCTTCTCTTCACATCTGTGCAGATCGCATACTCTGAAAGTGACTCAAACCTGTCGTAGTGCTTTGATCAAAGTGTACAACGCTTGGCAAGCTTGGCCGAGCACTTTTCAGACGTGCTTCTGACGTTGCCTAAAGTTGGGGGGTCGACTTATACATGGATGGGATTTTCACCTCAAAAGTTGGGGTCAACTTATACACAGATCAACTTAAACGAGTATATATGATAGTAGTAGGAAGAGGACCAGCAGCAGCAGTAGGGATAGCAATAGTAATAGCATTAGTAACTGTAAATAGTTACAATTTTTGTTTCACCAACCTACATTTATGGAGTTACTCCTGATTAGGCTGGTCAGGACTGATTTGGCAGCTTCCTTTAACAGGTCAAATGCAACCAGTTTCTGTTTATAAGTCTATTTTTCAGCTACTCCACATTATTATCATAATAATGAATTATTTCTCGTTATTTACTGCGAGTAATATCAAACTGATTGTGCTACTCAGTACTCACTGTACTCAGGCATCTGATAAACCAATGAAAATACAACACTCAACATTTAACCATATAGCTAACACACCTTATTGCTCGTGCTAATTGGTGACGAAGATGACGATCTCCCTTGAGCAGAAAGTATTTCTGAAATACAACAAATGAAAAAACAAATCAAAGTAACTGAGAGATATTCAATGTTGAAGCATGCCAACATGGATCTGGAAGCCGTCATTTGATGAAATTTTTAAACATATACATAACGGTGAACGGTGATATTTGACGAAATAAGATGTGTAAGATTTTGCCAGATAAAACTGAATATAATTCCATGTTGGATGATTCAGTTCAATTACAGTCTTGGGGAACAATGCAAAAATATTGCCCATTTCTATTAAAACATATCTTCTATGCGTTGTTCAAACTCCAATGCCCAGGACTAGAAATGAGTACAACTGCACAAAAGTGCATTATACATAGTCAATTCTGCCTCCAAAAAATTATTTTCAGTGAATATGCAGTTACACACTGAACCAAATTCTAATTTCAGTGCGATATCCCGGATGTTGGCTGTCCACCATGTTGGATGTTTCGCCACTTTTGTGCATTTTCTTATAGATTTAATGTTACTTGCAAGAGCTGCTTTTAACACCTGCCGCCGACGTATAGGCTATGGATGCCATTCGCAAACCACATTTGTAAACTTTATTCGTAATCGTATCGTTGACATTAACTGCATCGGCTTTTATGGACACTGCAGCACAACAATGGCGAGGTGAGTACTGCGTGATAGCGGAAAGTGTTTACGGATACTTTGGCTAGAATTTAGTTCAGTCAACGGACTGAAAATAGGACCCACCATTCTGCCGACAGAGCTGTGCAAATGCACATGACTATATCTGCTAGAGCAAAGAGTTCAAACCACTTGTAAGTAACAATTAATCATCACTATTTATTAGTCAAAATGAACTTAAAAACACGCTGTTCACATCCACACTCACACTCTCAAGCTTCTCATTTCTCACCTTTGTTATTATTAACCGGATTGGCAGTAAATTTCAACCATGGATTGATCTTAGGGATTGGTGCTTCAACAAAAATCTTATTGTCAAAAATTTTCGGCTTTGTTGACGAAATAACGGTCGCAGACTTGGACTCGGATACCAAGCCGCCTACAGTGTCTCTGGTGTCAGTGACTGGGACCGCAGATGAAGATGCCGTATCGTCTTTCGTCGCCGCCGAACCACCGGACTCGCGTCCCACGTCCGGCCCGCAGGACTTGGAGCGCAGCGGCGGTTCAGCGACCGTAGTCTGGAACGACGACGTGCTGGACGTTATGTCCTGTAACGTCGTGTCGTGCACGGCGGTCGCCATGTTAAATTGTCGTGCCCCGTGCGACGTGCAATATGTCAGTCCGCCGTGCGTCGAATCCGGCTGCTGGCGCCGCCCGCTCGCCGCACGACACCGCCACACAACCAGCGATGATGTCGGCCGACGTGACGATCGCCTTGATGCAAATGTCAGCAGTAAATCACCGGTGAATTAACGACAACGTTATCCTCCAAAACGTCAACAAACACAACACCGAACTCAAGAACACAAACAAGATGGTCACGTACACCGCTTCACTGCCCCGCTGTATTGATGAATAAGCTACTACCGTTTGCGTTACTTACTGTCATGCATGCATCGCGGTGGCTCTGTCGTGTCGCCGTAGTTGCTTAGCAACATTGTAAACAAACAGGTGCTGTCACCCTGCGCTGTCACGTTCCAAGTGTGCCGACGGGAGTGCAACTAGCGAGATATAAACTTATGTAGGCCTACGTGGTCGAACATGTCGGATAACAGTAGCCCAGATGTCGCTAACGATGAGGACTTTTTCGACGAGCCTACGTCAAGCAGACGAAGCGCCAACGTTACGACAGCAGCGGCTGAACGTCGTCGTTCGTCGTCGGTGTCTTCAGACGCCAGCAGCACTACGGAACGTAGCCGTCGTCGTGGTTCCAGCGATGAAGCGAATTCCGACCATTCTTCAGAGGCAGAGCGGAGACATTCAGACGAAGAAGAGGAGCCACGAGGTCGAAGAACGAGCTCATCAAATGTGAAAAACGCGGTTGTCATCCCGTTACCGTCGGATGTGTCGGATGATGATCAGCAGAATGATTCGAAGAAAGCAAAGGGAAGACTAAGGCCAACAGGACGTAAAAAACCAGTACAAGAGCAGCCATCACGGCATAAAAAGAAGCAACGAGCTGGTGAACGTAAGGCAGAAACGGTCGGTCGTGATAGCGGAAATTATTCTAACAGAAGTAGCTCACGTAGTAGCATGTCACCACACCAAAAAAGTGGCCAGTCATCGGATGAAGAAAAACGTCGCTTGGAAACTGCCCGCCACTCTAGAAGACCAGTTTCAAGTGCAAGCGAAGGCCAACAGCATGGAAAGTACAGATTTTTACGAGCTTTATCTGCCCCAGTCAGGAGGCCACAGCAGTCACGACCAATGACTGGGTTTAATGATGGTTCACGAATGGATGTCAAGATGCTACTGGAAAGCTTACTACAGGCGGAAAATGCTCAGTCACGACGAAAGCCTGCTGCTGACACAATCGAATTCCGGAGCAAAAGAAATTACACATTCAACGATCAACGACTGGAGATGATTGAGCGTGAGAACAAGCGGCTGTTGGATAAGATTGTGACCATCCATTACTCTCATCCATCCTACAGTCGGGTCAGCCAGAAGCGTGCAGCCCCACTCAAGCCAACGACTGCATTTCCAGATGTCACACGAGTGAAACAGCTGGAGAAAATTCAGAAGGAAAATTTGGTACGGCAGCAATCATATATAATAAACGTATTAGATTTGAACTTTTTGTCACTTATGGTATAGTTGATTTGATGTATCAGTGTACACATGGACGTTGTGGATAATTTAACATAGTTTATTTTTTTCATTGTTTTGTTCAACTGGCCATTTTTCTAGAATTTCTCCAAGTTAGGCCAAACATTTTTTTTTTGAAAATAGCTCATGAGAGCCGAACTAATTATTCAAAATTACTACCAAGAGCATCAGATCAGTAGGCCTAACAGATGAAAGCAATGAATGGTGGTAATTTTGAATAATTAGTTTGCCAGCATAAAATATGTATAAGAATTAAGGATAGATGTGTGCATTTTAAATACAACTTCTTGATTAATTTTGCTGACACCCAGACAGGCGAACACAAACATGACTGCCTTCTTTTGGCAGAGGTAAACAAATGGCAGTGCTGTCTGTTCAGGAACTGTTGCGACGCATACGGTCAACTCAGCCGTCACGTGACGTATCCCGTGCTGCTCAGCTCGCCGACTACAGTCGTAATCGATCGTACCTTGATCGCGGCTACTACTGCGTGGTGCCACAAGCCACGAGCAGTCGCAGACAACGCTCCGGCTCAGAACCAAGGCATCCTCGTCGTCACTAAAGCTGTACTTGTTATCAGTTGTGGCCTGCTGCTGCACTGTATAAACCTTGGAGCATAAGCTCCATCATAAAAGTAAGGGGGAGGTTTTCAGCCATTTGAGGGAACAGTTTATATAATTAGATTTTAGAAAAAGGAAAAGGGTCGGTAGAAGAG
>Ga0209052_1000385_pt1 | contig 13504 bp, 5 predicted proteins | sample WorMetHEROISLAND_2_FD_187409 | JGI IMG/M metagenome (GOLD analysis project Ga0209052, IMG submission 187409) | Marine gutless worms symbiont microbial communities from Max Planck institute for Marine Microbiology, Germany - Olavius sp. 4 HERON... | ecosystem: Host-associated > Annelida >...
CCGGACCGTAGCTGGAGACGTCGTCCAGGCCGCCCCAGGAACAGATGGCTCGACCAGCTTCGTGGAGACAGCAACTCCTCGCCTGCTGACCTTTGGAGACGAGCCTCGTCACGTAGACATTCGGGGGTGACGCTACGGTCCTCGCCGACTACGCGTTAACGACGACGACGACGATGACTCACAGCTGTCAAGTGTTTGCACCAACGATTCACGTAGTTTTCGCGAAATTAAGTTGCTTTTGTGTGGATTATTTCAATAAAATGGCTGAATTAGTATTCGTTACGATATTTAATACACATATGTGTAGAAAAAAGTTAACAAAACGTCAGTAATTTTAGAAAACATACGATTTTAAGCAAACAAACGAAATTGCTAAACAATATAATTGTGTTCGCCAGGTAGAGTAACATTATTATATTCGATCGGACGCCTCGTTAAATTTTTATTTTAGATTTGCTTAGTTACTGGCGTGCTATTATTTTCAGTGTTTGTAATACGTAACCAACTTAGTGTTCTTTACATTGCAATGCTTTCTAATTTATGCTACTTTAATCAAACATTCGATGATAAAAAAATTTTTGGTCGTTAAATTTTTTAATTATTACCGGTAATCACGTGATTGTTAAATTGTTAAATTTCACAGTTTTGTCAATAAGCTTCAGTATATCTGTTTTGGGTTACAGGTGTGGTGTATGACGAACTTGGTGCAAACTGGAGGCGTTTGGTCGACGTCGTATTTGCCGATGACTTTGTTTCAAAACTCGGCCGCCATTACGAAGCTGTCGTGTACTCGTTCTGTCGACTGTGGAGTCGAATGGTGAAAGCTTATAGCCGCCGCAGATCTGAAGTGACTGATGATAGCTGTAGTTCCGGCGTTGTGGATTCAGCAACGACTGTCTTACTGCACAGACTGAAAGCCGGTACTCAGCTCCGGGCGTTGTGTCGTGGAAAGTGTTTAGGTGTGTTAATGGAAACAGTGAACCCTGATCCTGGCCGGGCTAGTCCAGTTCCTCCGTGGAGGACAGCTGTGGCGGAATCTGTTCTGAACGTGCTATACTTCGGCTGTTTTGATGATAACCGTTCCTCGGATATGTCATCGTCGCTATTCAACTGTTGCTTGTTTGGTGGTAACCGGCACCCAATGACTTGCGGTGGATCGGCGTTTTTCGCAGCCGATAACCACGCCTGTGGTACTGTTGGAGCAGCAGGAGTGAGAACTTCAGAACTTTCAACCAAAGCAAACCCCCGCTCTGTAGCTATGACGACTAGTGCTGGTACTTGTGAAAACACACCCGTTGTTCGGAACCGACGCCTCACTACTTCGTCGGGACTACGCTCTGGACATAAGGCTCATTTGACGTCATGTAGGCCTACCAATGGACAGTTATTGGAAGAATTCAATGATCGTCGTGAGGATGTTGCTTTATATGACGCTAAGCTTGTGAGAAAGTTTGTTCTATTGGTCCTGCGATGTTTGGACATTATCACCAGAGAACCAGCTGATCAGTGTATGCCTCATTTACTATTTTCATTACTATTTGTTTGTTATTTACTATTCTGTTTGCTGTTATTTACATATTATTGCTACTGGTTGTGTGATGCTTGGACATCATAACTAGAGAACAAGTTCATCAGTGTAAGCTTTTTTGTTTATTACTGTTTTTCTTGTCTTTTCTGCAACATTGGTTAACGCTGATAACATATGGTGGTTTTACTGGATTTTGGTTTCACTAAATCCGACTGCCATCAGATCTGACTGGATTTACATCGCAAAATCCCAAGAGAGCCAGAGCCAGGGCTGGATGATATAAACATGGTTTCTGCAGCGATATTTGTTTGTAAGTACCGGGCTAGCACCAACGTATACCATATAGAGTTGTACAATCTTGGAGTTATGCTGTTGTAGAATTGTTCTTGTTTTTTTGCTTAATTTAGACCTGTTTCTTCCTTGCTATCGTAATGTTGGTCGGATGACAGTCGGGACATCGCATCTCGCCTATGAAAAGTTTTGCCCCACGAATTCCCTTTATTATTGCTATTATGGTCTAGCATGTAGTAGTTATGGAAAGGAAGCCAGGTAAACAGCCACTGGGAGAAAGAAAAGGAGATCTATAGTATTAAACCATTCACCAAAGGCACTGGTTTTGCTTCCACCGGGATTCAAGCTCAACTCTGCTGCTTAGCCATCTCTCACCAGGGTATGTTCGGGTTGCCATATTTTGCGTGTACAGCATAGCAGGAGACTGCCACCTTAAAGGCAGTCTTTTCTGCTGAACTATTTTTTGCTCAGGGAGGCAGTTCGGCTTAGTTGGTAACGTCATTTGTCCGCCTCGACAAAGTTAATAAACGTCGGGCCTGGTTAGTACTTGGATGGGTGACAGGCGGGTAAACACCATATTGGTATGTAACCAACCACCCACATCAACTCAGCCTGGCCATCTCTCCGTGGGTAGGCGCGATGAGTACCAGTGAAAGCTGGGACGTAGACAGGCACACCGTGCGATGCACTAGCATCCGTGGTCTGGCGGTGTAAACTGGTGTCTGGCTGAGGGCTAAAGAAACGGAGATCAGCGCCGCCCTAAGGGCTTTGTGGCTCGGGAAGGACTTTACGGTTTTTGTACGTGTTTGCTCAGGCAAAATGTCAAGTTCTTGGCACCGGCTGAAGTCACTGAGCCGCGATGTGGAAGCTCTGCATTGCTACAGCATCGTTGACCTGTTCATCGACCAGGATGACTTCCTCGTCGAGTCTCTGCTTCGTCTGTCCAATGTTCACTTCTCTTGCCGGTCAGCCGCATGCTGCTGCTGCTGCCACGTTTTCTTTTCTATTTACATTTGTAACGCTCATTTCTCGTTTCTTTGTTGTAACTAACCTATCAGTCATTTATCACGCTGAATGTTTTGTGTAATATCTTTAGAATGTTGTTGTGTTGTGGTTTGAGCGGCAGGCAGAGCAACTGTGCATATAAAGTATATTTTCGGACCATTCCAGTCTGGGGTAACTCCACTCTGGGGTTACGGCAGCAGTGCATCGGTTAATACAAAACCTGAAAACAGCAGCACGATGAGATGCGATAAATGATTTGCAAGCTAGCAGATAAACTGAAGGAACTGAAACTGATTAAACGGAAGTGAAATGAGTAGAATGTAAAAACAGAAAACGGGTCCAGTAGTAGCAGCAGCAGTAGACTACAACGGTAGTAGTAGCAGTAGTAGTAGTCATCAGCATCATTGCAGTAATCGCAGTTGTCGTATTGATGGCAGTACTGTATATAGTTAGGCAGTGGCGTATATATGGGATGCAACATGCCATGCCCTCTTCCTTCAATCTGAAAATTTGCACAAATTTGCTTCCTGAACCATCATTAGTCATGTATCAGTTAACAAAAAGGCTTCAGCTTCTGGGGGATTTCGTCCCAGACCCCCGGGCCCCAGTGCTTAAATTGAAGGGGAACGCCGTTCCCCCACTTCTGGGAGATCTGCAGAGGAACTCGTTCACAGTGTGGTTTGAAACTTTCTGTCACCATTTCCTGTCATCATTTTCGTAAAGAATTGTCACAGAAGCCAGATTTTATGGCTAAAGTACACCAATTTTAATTTCGGTTGGCGTTCCGCTTCAAACCCTGCTGGGGGAGCTTACAACGCTCCCCGAGACCCATAGTCGGCTGGGGAGGGGACACAAGGTCAACTCAGCCATCCATCTCGCCAGGGTAGGTAAATCGAGTACTGGCCTGCATGGCTGGGGTTAAGGCGGGGCACGCTCACCTGTGTCAGGTGGCAGGTAACACTGTCTGATCCCATATGGCAGGTGACGCTCCGTAGCTCTGTCGTGGTTTCTCCATATAGAGCTATACATACCTTTACCTTTTTTTACCTCCTCCCCAGACTTCCCCCTCAACGCCTATGGCGCCTCGCTCGTTTGTTAGAGTTTGCCACTTCTTTTTCCACAATTTCGGCACTGCTGGTCCATCTTGCTTGAGTTCTAAATACGCCACTGTGTCATGCTTGCAGGTCGTGTCTGGTGAGTGGTGAGGCAGCTGATGATGATGATGATCGTCTGCATCCGTTCGTCCTGTTCCTGACGTTCCTCGACCGGACCGGCTGGAGCTACAGTCTGCTGCTGGACTTCGTCATGTCGCCCGAAACCTGCTTCCTTCTCTATCTCGTCCGTACTCTGAAGAACATCGCCGGCTGTTGGCAACTCTGGACAGAAGTGTGTCGGAACTACGTGGCACCACCTGCCGAACGGACAACGAAGGAGAACGATTCGCGGACTGGACAGTGTGACCGTGCGGCAAACGGTGGAGACCGACCTGCGTCCACCGAATCTTGGCCTGGCGACGGCAAAGCGACGCACGCAGGACAGACCGGCATGGCGGCGACTCGTGGTAACGACAACGTCGACCTTGACACGCTGCTGAAGGGAGAGCGTGGCAGGGCGGGTTTGCGTGACGCACGAGTTGGGCAACGAAAGCGAAAGTACGAGACTGTCGATGTGAGCGCACTGGATGCATTGGAGCCAGATAACGAGTCACAGGATGCTGAAGTTGTAGAACATGTAGAGCACATACTGCCTGCGTGCTGTAGAGTATCTTCCACGGCTGATATTGAAGTACGGCACGTTGCTATTGTGGACTATTCGTCCAGCAGCGACGAGGAAGAATTTAATTCTCCCCACGTTCCACCGACTTCCGCTAGAAATTCTAGCTCGCAAGTCTTGCCGGCTGACACCACCCGGAGTAAAGCTGTCGTGAACAATTGGCCCGTTGATCGTCGAGATTTTGTAACCTCGCCTGATGGCCAGAAAGACGAGACTCTGTCCTTGGTTAGTAGGAGTGATGAAGGGTTGATGGGAAACTGTTGTTCTGAGGCCGGCGAGAACTCTCGGAGCACAACGTTACATCGAGCGGTGGCAGTTCTCAGTGAACTACGGCGTGTCGTTTCTCGTCTTGTCGCTAGAAACGTGTTTCCGTTTAATGTTCAACCCCTAATTCGGCACTTGCGCCGTTGTGAAGTTTTGTACGCTGGTAATGAAGATATGATGTAGCAGAGTTATTCGCTCGATGGCTGGTCTGCATTATCGATTTTGTGATTATGATCATTCAGACGTTGATTGCTGTAAATAAGATCCTATAGGCTACATAATATGTCTAATACACTTTGTGCTCAGTGGTTAAAGTAGCAGTTTGTGTCGGGTGGGGGGCAGGACGCGGGACGAAAGGCTCCCAGAACGACGGCGTCCAGAGGGTGCGGAATGGGAAGGGGTTAAAGGTATCCCCCTCCACATCCGCCTGGGGGTCTGGGGGCGGGTCTGGAGGATCCGTGGTGAGCTGGTCAAGTGGATTGTGAGGCAGAGTCCCAGACTCCCGGCCGAAAATGAATTTGGTGCATTTTATTAGTTATAACACGGTCCTTTTGCAGGTAGAAAAAACCCAATGTGTTTATCCGTAACTATTCTGACACAAATGAACCGATCCTAAGAATCAGTTAAAATCCACAAATCAAGCATCATTATAAGAAATTTCAATACTCTCATGACTGTTATAAACGGACTGATTGGAAAAACGCAAACAATGTGATTTTTGATGGCATATGCAGCATTGGCAATTTGGCCCAGCAGTTGGCAGGTGGCTCACATTCTAGCACGGGCAGAGGGGCTGAAGTCGAATCAGCGGGGCTTGGCTTCCACAACCACTGCAGGCCCGTAGGTAGTGGGGATCTTAGAGATCTGACCCCCTCTAATGCCGAAAAAAAGTGCACAAATATTATTGCAGTAAGCACTTCGCTTGTGCGTTGAGACCTGCACGCATTCAAGACTCCCCTCGAACATGGGCTGCCTACGGCCTGCATTCTTTGTGCTACATGGGCGCCGCAGTGTGTGTGGGCCACGCTTTAATTTTCATTGTGCTTCCTCACATTTTCCTCATGACTCGTTACAATGTCGGGATGCTTGTCTGGTCTCTGCAGTAAATTTTGCTGTGAGCTGGCACCGGATCGTGGGCCAAATAGTGGCGTGGCAGGGGGAGCATGCACGGGTGTAGCGATAGGGGGTATATCGGTAAACCCCAAAATCATGCCGAGTAAATTTTTTATGGAGTAAATGACGTCAGGCTATTGAACTTGCATACCCCCAATATCAGGTGACGCCGTGACACAAATTTTATACTCCCCAAAACAAATGTTTACCTACGCCCATGGTACGTGGAATACGGGCAATTGCCCCAACCCCTACATTTCAGCCTGTTGCAAAATTTTCTTCCAGAGATAAAAAATTGGGTTGAAGAACCCCCATATTAGCGGAATTTACGGACAAAATCAAACTTTTGAATTTGAGCACCCATAATTACTTTGTCGGAAGTTTACAGCAGTATAGACAGCTGAAGCAGTCAAAAGCTTCATGAACGAAATATCACAAATTTATGAAATCACGTAGCCTAATGTGTTGACAGAAGTGCGTCCGACTACGGGTTTACGTTCAACTACTAAGACGTAAAATTGCGGTTTGGCCGCCAGCCGACCGTGGAAAAAGAGGATACCGTAAGTTAATAAGCCAGGGTTTATTCAGTTTCGTTTTCTCCTTGCAAGTAGCAACTATGATACGTTACGTATTGACCTAATTATCGTGGACCAATCCGAAGACAGTATTACACTTGTAAACAAAGTTTGAGTTGTTTGATATTTAACTATATTTAAAATGGAAAAAATACACTTTATTAATGGAGACTCTGGTGGCATATTTCGTGACATAGGAAGTTTTGAGGATCGCTTTAAGGCTTCGCGTGTTGTAAGTTGATATTAGTCAGCGCTGGTGGCTTTGTTTCTGTAAACACTACTCGGCCTCATCGGCCCCATATGCCGCAGTGATCACCGATCGCTGAATTCCGGGGTTAAAATCACCGATTGGTGATTGTAACATGATCGGTATTTTAACCCATCGGCGATTCTGATTTAAGCGAATAAAGTCACCAATCGGTTATAGTAGGTGTATGAACTACGTTCACCGACAGACGAGTTAAATGCACGTATAATTATTACTATGGGTCTGACTAATTACCGCGTCGGCCAAGCAAATTGCCTTGTATAGCGTACTACAGTGAAAAAAATTACGTTATTATTGAAAACAATATTTGTTGATGTAATTAGTGTACAAAATACATAAGCTTATGTCTGTTTCGCCTTCATTGAACACAGAAGACTTTGTTAACCGCGTCGACCAAGCACGTCGCCTAGACCGAACTACGACCGCGCCGGCCAAGCAAATTGTCTTATATAGCATACTACAGTGAAAAAGATTACGTTATTATTGAAAACAATATTTGTTGATGTAATTAGTGTACAAAATACATGAGTATGGGTAAAAATAGGTCAATGATGGTTACAACTTTTTTTCAGATTAGGCCTACGGTGTTGCACCCGTTAGCCGTGTTACAACACGGAAACCATGGTTAGATCTTCTAACCATGATGGAAACTGAACGCGTCGAGGCATCTTGCATCTTGTGATTTTCGGCAGTGTGTTTAAACGGATCGTATCATCGACTTAATGGACCACGTTTTGCAACACCTGGCTGATTTGGTTCCCAGGTAAAAGTTGGTGGGCTTAATTCCGTCGCTTTGAGCACGGTCGACGCGGTAATTATGTGGTCGACGCGGATGACACGGTATTTAGTCATACCGTATTACTATCGTTCTCTGAGTGAGAGGTGGGGCTAGATAGATGGACTTGATTTAATTAGAAATTTACTAGGAATTAGAAATTATTAGGCTTGGTGATGTCACATAGATTTCCCTGTGTTAAAGTTGGCAAAGTGTAATCAGTTTTTTGCGTATTTGTTGTCATACTAGTGATGGAAAGAAAAAGCATGAAAACAGTTAGCAGTAAAGTTCTGTAATTCTATCTACATGCACAGAAAAGTACTCACCAGTATTTTTCAATCTACAAGGTCTAAGGGTCTGCCTCACTATTCATAATCTTTATTAACAGTAAAGTTCTGAGTAACGTGCCTCTACCAGGGTAACTGGAACTTTCCTCCCGGGAGCAAAAGTACGTTGGAATGAATGTTCCATGATTCCTGTACCATTAGTAATCTAAGTGTGCAGAGTAAGGAACTGAGGATTAAAGAGAAGCTTTAGTTCTGCTGGGTTTCGTGGATTTCTAAGCCATAAGCCTACTCCTTGGCCTATACATTGCTTGCTGTAAATGAAGCACACTGAGGCCCTTACGTCGATGATGAGTAGGCCTAACTGCACGTTTCAGGACCGATTCTGTTAATTAGTAAATTAGTCTCGTGTTTTTTTTCTGCCCACAAATGGGCAAAGATGCAATATCCTATATTTGTGGGGCAAACAAAGTAGGCCTAGACAAGATTTAATTTCTTAACAAATGTTTGTTTAGTATAGTTTAGCTTTTTTAGTATGTGTTTGTATTTCTGTGTTACTGTGGTGTTTTATTCTGATTTCTAACCAATGTGGATGTACGTGGATCGGTAATACCGATGGTAGTTGTTACCGTTACCGCAGAGTTGGGCAGACTGTTTCATACAGGCACTAAGCGGTGATGAACAGTATTGTTATCTCTGCTTAAGAGATGCCAGTAATCAGTTGTTTTCTGTATTATTCTGTTGTGTTTGCTGTTTAGTTTGAAGAGTTGTGCAGAGCATTTCGTGAAAATGTTCCAGTCGGCCGGCACATCAGACATTTCCGAATGTACACAGACTGTTTTGTGGCATCTGAAGCCGTGACCTGGTTTCATCGACAGTTGCAGAACACTAACGTTCATTTTTTTGTCACGGTTCCATCTCGGTAACTATCACTGCAGTATTATGCTTCCTATGTCTAGATCCATTAAAAATCATAATTTATAGTTAATCAGCATGAAAGTTGATATTTGCAGTACCATTATCTCATGTTTCATGGCATGAATGTCCAAACATTTTAAAGCTTAATGAATAAGTATTAATATCATTAATACTGCTGTTGCCGGTACTTCAAAAATTATGTAAAATGCTTTAGTTTATGTAATCAAGTCAGTGCAGTGGTAAAAATGCTTTTGATCTGATTTTTTGGTCAAAAACTCCGAGCTGAAAAATGAATTGATTTTAAGGTCTGTCCTGTTGGCTGCCAGCTTATGAACACATCTGATCTAGGCTGTGTAGTGTGTATCATGTGTAGAAAGTGGTTGCATGCAATAAGCTTTGGTCTATCACTGGTGCTTCAGGTCACAAGTGGTGCGTATATTTGACATGTTCTATCAGCCATGGGTTCGTGTTTTCATTGACGTGAGAGGTGCCCAGTATGATGCCATGAAACCAAAGTTCACTGACAGCCGCCGGCTTTTCAGGTTTGCACGATGATCTGTTTCTGCATAATTTTGTTGCGTTACCATTCAGACCTGTATTTGGCCAGATCTGCTGGCTCTGAAAACCATTACAGAAAGTTTTCTTTCTGGAGTAACTGTAGAATTTGGCTAGTTTAACTGACTTTGTGACAAATAACGTTAATTCTGTTGTGATGGAATCTGGTTGGTGATCAGTGATCAACACGGCAGTCCTGTTCCTGCTGTTTCATTTGTAATAGTTGTATTTAAGTAAGAAAAATTATTGCGCAGCATCAGCTTGTTGTCGAATCTAATCTGAGGCCCAAACTAGTAGTAGTAGTAGCAGCAGCAGTCGAATTTGCTATGCACATAATGCTGGCCATTTGAACACGAGTTACTAGTTCATCGTTAGAACTGTAATCAACATGTCGTAATATCAGCTGCTTGCCATCACGTGCATGATAACGTGCACGGTTCGTGGTTCAGGTTGAATACAAGATTTGAGTTCTCCGAGCTGTGCAGCACACTTTCCGATGACAACTCAATATACAAATCTCCGTCAGCATCCGTAGCAGCAGGCCCCACAGTGGATTCGTCCCACGCTATCAAGTCTACTGCGGATCTGCAGCCACGTGGCGGTTCGGCGAAGGTGTTCAGGAAATTCTCATCGGAACCTGTGCTCGTTGGCAGTCGCCAGCGTTCACGGTGCGGCTTCAGAGACCGACTGCAGGCCGACTGCATGGAAGAGGAGCAGACTGACTGTCAGCATCGTAATACTTCGGACAGTCCTGTGGAAAACTCTCCTCCACATATCCTGCGCGCAGAGAGGAAAGCATGTCACAGTCGCTGTCTCACACGGCACAACACTCGCGTAAAGTCACGTGGCACCAAGTTTCGCCGGCCGCTGTCGGACTGCGGTGCTGATGTAAATTCATCTTCACCGTCGAGTGAAGCCGCTGCACGGATGACTACGACCACACCAACAACACTGCGACTCAGTGAGGACGAGATGAGATCTGTGTGTGTTGACGTCGTGCTGGCAAGGTAACGAGGAAGCACGCTTGTTTGCAGATGCAGTCAATAAAATCTCAAAAAAGCTACATAATCATTAGATTATGTGCATAGAATCATCACGTGAATAAATGTCGTAGCAGAATAGACATAGTTGCTGTTGTACTGGTACAGCATGTCTGTCAGACCGTGCTTATATGGGAGAGGCATGTGACCCAAAACGATGAGGAATTCCACCTGGTTTTCACAGTCTTGGAACACGTCCATGATGTCACTTGAGTCAGCATAGTAACGCTGGCATTTTGCTGCTTATTTTGGGCAAAATAGAAGCAACTGTTCAGTTGCTTCTTCCCCGGTACACATTATGGACACATGGAGTGGTGATCTGGCCAATAAATGCTTGATAGAAAGGCGTGGAACTTAGTCTGTTCAGGCTCAGTTGGTTGATTGCTTATTGTGATTGTCGTGGAACACTAGGAGGCGACCTTGTATTGCAATAGACATCTATCTACTTAATAACATAAAACTAAAACTTGAGGTGGTATGTTATCACCGACACACCTAACAAATGTGCACTTTATATTTATTTATTAAATGTGGATTAACAGTAAATATTACTTCTGCCCTGTGAAGGAGGTTGTGTTTTTACCTATGACTTTGTGTCTCTGTCTCTCCTCAGTTACTCAAAATTTGTTCAAATTTTCATGAAACATCATGTAAGGCTGGAGCATGTCTCTTTTACCTTAGGCTCAGTTTAGTTTTGCTATTGTACTTGTAGTTGTGGTAGTATTTAGTGTTTGTCATAGAGTGCTAGACTGCTAGTGAGTTAACTTTTTCTACCGTGGATCAGAATAACAACGTGCATTTGGACAATGGACATTGTTCAATGGACATGCTGGTCCATCCACCTGGAATCTTTTTCGGAACTTTCTTAGAACCTGCTCAGTCGAGGTTTTTTAATGGTGACTGCACTGTATAAATTGCTGACTTACTTACTTACTTACTGTCAGTCGTTATACATGTATGACTGAATGTGTGTTTATAGGTTATGTGAAATTCTGCAAGTTGATGACGTTGACAAAGCGATTGGAATCAAGTCTCTTCTCAGTGTCTCATCCATTGCTGACCAACTGCTGCCATTCTGCCTTGACAGCAAGCACACTGAACGTAAGTCAGTTGTATGGATTATGATAATCTGTAGATTAATCTGACGTCAACTCGGCAATGTCACTCTTAACATCCAGACAGTGGGTGACTTTACATTTTGACTTAAAGACTTTCTGACTGCTAAAGTTCGGACTTAGGCCAGAGTTTAACTTTGCTCATCGCCATGTTTGTTTACAAATGTTCACTGTTTTGGCTCAGCAGAAGTTGAAAAAGTTGAAGTGGGTTAAGTCTCACAGAAAGTTCCACCCTAAGCCTGGCTTAAGCTATCTCTTCTATGTAAATTTGACTGGCACATCAGATTAGTTAGGTTTAACTTCAGTCTACGTCTGTAATTAGACCATATTTGTCGTCTAAGACTTTCATTGAAACTTTTGCTGAGTGGAAGCAAAATCACTTCATTTTTTGACTTAAGTCTGGTCTTAGACCGAACTTGAGCTCAGCTAAAGGCTAAGTCAAAAAGTGAAGTCACACAGTGTCTGAAGACTCACGTTTTGTTGCTCGTACTCATTTGATATTCTGTATTTGACACAAGTATAATACAGTACTCAAGGTGACCACTTTGGTGGAAAATGTAGAATGTCGAGCAGTTTTACAGCTGCCAGGGAAAGATCAGACAGTTGACCAGGAGTCTGCTAATAGTTCAGACAGAATTTGTTGGGGGATGGTTGGGAAACTATTTATTGTTATCTTCAATAGAGAGCTGCCAACTCACTGCTGCAGTTTAGATGAGAGGCAAAGGCTCAGCTCTTCCGCCAGTCGTTTCTGGACTAATTCATTAACTGCTGCCGACAGTCTGACAGTAGTGCCACAACACGTCTAGTTTAATTTTGTTCAGTGCCCCTGCGACGTCTCTGATGTGACAGTGTCACTTTAATCTTTTTCATTAGTAATAATAATAATAATAATAAACACCAGTGTTTAATATCATCGTATTTTTGCATGCTCAGCGGCTGCATCTTGTTATTATGCGGTCGATACATGCATGCCGTTGGTATCATCGTGACGTGGGGGAGTGCTGCAAATTGCAAGGGAAATGTCAGAGAATTTCCGATGTCTGTACAGAGATTTATTACATGTGCAGATGTGGTTGTAGCAGTGAATTGCACAAGTTTGGCACAATTTGCAGCGTTGCCAAAAAAAACCCCGGTTCTTCAAAGCCCAACCCGGTGGGTTTTGTTTTTTCTTTCGGTGGGTTTTTAGGGTTAAACTCTGGTTTTCTAGAAAGGCCCAACTTGGTGGGTGCTGGGATTTCTATGGGTTTTCAGTTATTAGAATGAGCACTGCTAGGTAGATACTCTTCACATCAAATAAATATAAGACTGTGCAGTTATATTGTTAGTTTTATTATTAGTTAAAAGCAGTTTATATTTTTATAAGTCCTTTAATTACAATTTAATTAACCATAATAAAATATTTCATTATTAGTGGAACACAAAACTAAAACTGGGTGAAGTTTGGGGTTGGCTTTAGCCCCCAAAAACCGGTGGGTTTCTTTGGGTATCTGCCCAGGTGTCTCAACACTTAAGATTTGATATTTGCATCTTAACAAGTGATAGATCTTACCTAAGTTATGGTTATGTTGTGTATCAGGATTGTCAGCTGGTGACATTTGGCCGAAGTGGCTCAACGAAGCAATGAAATTGCTCACTAATTGTAAGCGTTGACATTTCAATCAGTACTAGTAAAGACGGAGCAGTAATTTTAGTTTAGTTTTTGTTATAATTTATTTTAGTTCATAGGTTGTAATCGAGTCTGGTCTAGACTGGTGTGGGTTTTGTTCGAGAGTTCATTAGATAGTTTGTAGCTAGATTGTTATTTAGTAGCGTTCAGATTAAACTGGTGCTGAGCCAGGCTGGTATGTGAATGATCTACATAAAGAGGTTGCAATTACACTGTGTCTCAAAAAAAACGTCCCAACTTTGAAACGGTATAGCTCAAAATTACAAGGAGCGATTTAGATGAAATTTGGCAGAAATATTCAGAATACTCTAGAATAGAGTTTGTATGCTTCAGT
>Ga0209052_1000386_pt1 | contig 13501 bp, 9 predicted proteins | sample WorMetHEROISLAND_2_FD_187409 | JGI IMG/M metagenome (GOLD analysis project Ga0209052, IMG submission 187409) | Marine gutless worms symbiont microbial communities from Max Planck institute for Marine Microbiology, Germany - Olavius sp. 4 HERON... | ecosystem: Host-associated > Annelida >...
AGACCAAGGTAAGCTGGAGCCATGCTGGACAGTGACAGGTAGACCAAGGTAAGCTGGAGCCATGCCGGACAGTGACAGGTAGACCAGGGTAAGCTGGAGCCATGCCAGACAGTGACGGGTAGACCAGGGTAAGCTGGAGCCATGCCGGACAGTGACGGGTAGACCAGGGTAAGCTGGAGCCATGCCGGACAGTGACAGGTAGACCAGCCATACCGGACAGTGACAGGTAGACCAAGGTAAGCTGGAGCCATGCCAGACAGTGACGGGTAGACCAGGGTAAGCTGGAGCCATGCCGGACAGTGACGGGTAGACCAGGGTAAGCTGGAGCCATGCCGGACAGTGACAGGTAGACCAGGGTGCAGGTCATCTTGAAATCCACCGCCACCGTACCAGTGCAACTCATCCAATAACTTGATGAATTAGTTACTTACCAAAGTTGACGACATCAAAAACTTTTACAACTTTGTCGTCTGACACAGTGCTTGCCAGTTCACCATTCACACTCACGGCCAAATCACATATTGGTCCTGTACACAGTATACACAACGACCAAATAGACTGCTAATATATACCGTAATGGACAGACAGCAAAATGTCACAGATCAAACAGCAAACAAGAAAGTTATCACTGATAGACAGCACATGTCAGCCAGTTAAACTACAGAACGTAAATTAGACAATTTCAGAATTATTGGGTTAAACATAAATTTGGTTGCTTTAATGGGAATTATGCACAACTGTCAACTGCAATGCACCATTGCTACATACCTTTCTAACTAAATGAATAACCTACGCAGCTAAAAAACAATAGATCTGCTTGAACTACTGTAAAACATGCATTTTTTGTTCAACACAACTTTTGCAAATTTCACAAATAGGATAAAATTGTGAAAATGAACATGCCAAATTATACAGCATGCCCATCAGTCAAAAATTTATCTCCATCGAATATCAACACCTCTTGTAACAATATTCTATTGTATACCCAGCCCTGAATGTAGAAAGCCACGGCTTACCACTAACCATTAAATCTATAAATTTGCACTACACAGTGAATATGTACAGTAATGCACAATTCTATTCAGATGGCTAAAGTCACTTTGGACTTCACCTGGCAAAGTACATGCAGGGAAAATGCCAAATTAAAATGAAGTGAATTTCTGTCCTGCGGTGCAAAATTAACATGCAGTAAAAGTATCATGTCTAACAGTGATGAATAAGTAGAGAGAATATGACACACAAAGCTTTTACAAACCAAGATGACAGCGAAAATGTTTGACAAACTCAATGCCTTGGTCCTCATTCTTCTTCCAGAATTTCAGATGACCATCAACACTGGTAGTTATGATAAAATCTGTCCTGAAACATTAACAGATTATACCATAAATATCATGTGAAACTGCCATATGTTCAAGCATCATGTTCATCAAATCTAGTTTTAAACAATTCATCAAATTAAACTTTTAAGTACCCAGTAACTACTAACTTATACATAACTGCATGATCATTTTGCGTCCGCACGTTTTCTATGCTGAAGCACAGAAAGTAGCAACAAGTCTGAAATAGATACACAACTCTCTAAATAAGAAAGCCAGTGCTAGTGGGAGATCAGCGATCTCGCAGTAACTGAGCAGAGAATTACTAGCAGTTATTACCACACTTACTACAGTCATCACATTATTAATGTAATAAGGCAGCCAGATTTCCTCACTGCACTGCAAAGACTGTGGTTAGAAATGAAATAACACACTTTGTTATCACTTACTGCACCGTAAATGAAGTTTATTCGATAACACTTCATGCTTAAGTTTGCGTTTTATGGAAAACAGCTTTGGTTCGAGCTGGACTCTTGATGCACGCCAAATAAGCCTGATTTAAATACGTGACAGTCTCGTGGCATGGTTCATAGGCCGTCTCTGTCTACTGCGAATACTGTCTACGCAATAATGTGTCTACCAAAATGATGTGTCTTTCCCTAACTGATCTACCTCTAGCAATATTCACATGGCGACACACTAATCGCCGATTTACCGCTAGAATTATTGAAATAACAAACCACAGTCCTCACTTTGTAACGAACAGATGTGAGATGACATCACGGTGCATATAGCTTCGTTCGTACGACTCTGCAGACGGGATGTTGTCCAAATACACTTTTTCATACGCCAGCACTGAAACAAACAGCAGAATGTACAACGAACAATTCCACGAGGGCAGTGCTATTTTCCACAAAAAAAGCTATTTACAGTGAATATGCACTGAACCAAGTTCTATTTTCAGTGCGACATCCCGAATTCTGGCTGTTCAACACGTTGTATGTTTCGCCACTGCTGCGCAGTGCAGTAACAGCGATGTCACATGTACTGTGTTTCATGACAAATAAATTGCCTGATTGATTGATTGATTCTCAGCCTGCATCCCGAACCCCATACTTTCATCAATGTTTACTGTATTATCGCTCAAGATTATCGATAATTTATAGCATGCAAAAACTAACATTTCCTCTTTTTCGGCTGCGAAGCCTCGCTTGGCAGAGGTCCAACCCAGTCCTCGTTACTGTCGTCATCATCAGCATCGTTGTCTCTACGCTTTATAGCTTTTTCTGCCATTACCGGTCCAAATCAGCTAAATCACAAACGTAAACAAAACAACGTGACTAACAGTGCGCAACGATAATATTTTACATACTTATCAGTCCGCTCGTTTTCTATGCAATAAATACAAAGCGATTTCTTTTATATTCTAGTTACCACTGACCACCTTTAAGTTGTTGTTGTCCCTTTAAGGTGGTCAATTTGGTCAATTTAATTTGGTCAATTAATTTGGTCAATTATCATCTGCTTAAGTAATAATTTACAGTCTGAGTCAACTTCACGTCAAGTTCACAGCTCAAGCTTATCTATGGAGCGATTTGTTTACGTTTCTGAGTGACGTAATGCTGAGTTAAAATAGTTTTTTAATCTCATTTATTTGCAAGTCATCAGCATAACATGGCGTGTAGATATGCGTCTGTTGCTGTTCAGTTGGAAAGACTGTTGCAGAGTCATACTCGTAGCTGCAGGCCATCCGGACATCGACAGTATTCTACGCAGGTCAATATACTGCATGGTCATAACATTACCATCTTAGTTGCCACTTTTGACTACATTGGGGTAGATTTTAACGTCCATTTTTTGACAAATGCTAAGAGTACATTTCAACAAGTAGCATGTACGTGCTTTCTGCAAGAGTTTTGATAGCTGAGGTCAACTCAACCTCCTACCCTTAGTGGGATGGGAAATGAGTGGTGGCTTTCGGGCAACTTGGTGAAGACCTAGTTTGGCTGATTGGGACGGTGGCATGTCTGTAAAGTTTGTAAAGCGCTTCTGGCCACAAGTCTATCATGCAAGCAGCACTATGGCAAGTACCAGTCCTTACCTTCTACATACTGTTTTACCACATGTATATCAGTTACAATTACAGTGATAGATGTGTGTGTTTAATAATTTTTTCTGTACAGGTAGCACGATATATGCGGTACTTAGCAAATTCAACTGAAACAAGATTATCGACATTATACAATGAGTGGCAAGTACTGAAGTCTGAGGTGCCAAAGGGCTTTGAGAAGTACTTCCCAGGTGGTAAGAAGACACAGGGCAAAGTCGAACAAGCTCCAAAATCTGAAACTAAAGGTTTGTATAATTTGCATTTGACATGTTGCAGTTTTCCTCTACCATATTTGCAGGGTTCAGTTGCATTGGGGTTGGCCCACTATAGCTGAGGTCCACTATAGTTAAGGCCCACTATAGCTAAATTCTACTAGCTACAGTGGGCACTGTGGGCTCCGGACAAAATACTTCACTTGAAGCTTTGAGTGAAATAATGAAACAAACACTCTCTCTACTATATATGATAGCATGTTTAAGGTAATGTAGTATTTGGGATGTAGGGTTATGGTTAGGGTTACATTAGCTATAGCGGACCTTACTTGTAGCAGACCATCCCCATTGCACTCATTGAACACAGTCATTTGTTGTGTGTTTTACGTTGCTTTGTGTATACTTTTTATTGTGTCAGTTTCTTAGCTGGTTACTGTATCATTGCTCTGTTACTTACCATAAGTGTAGCTCAGTTGTGTAGTGGTTAGCGCACTTGGAATTTGAGCTTGGTGTCCCGGGTTCGAATCCCGGGTCACACCACTATTTCGTTGAGTAGCGACCTTGGGCAAGTTGTTTACACACATTGCCACCCCAGTTTCTCAGCTCCAAGAAACTAGGGTACAAAAGGGAGTTTTTGGCATCTATGTGGTTATGGTGATTAAGTGCGGTAGAATGCTAGATTAAGCTAAGCTTTTAGCTAAGCTTTAGAGCACATTATAATAACAATAACCTAACTACTTTACTTTTACTTTTTTTAATAAATGCCCAACATTTGTTTGAACATTTGATAAATACCCCCACCCTCTCTCAGCATTTATTTTAGACCCGGCATTTGTACAAATGACAAATACCCCACTACTACAGCAACAACAGGTACTACTACTACAATGACAACTACTGTACAATAAGTACTATTAGTACTACAACTACAAATACTCCCTGGGTGTTTGTTGGAGACCCAACATTTTTTGTACAAATGGCATATATCCCCTGGCATTTAGTGGAGACCCAACATCTATTGGAGTTCCAACATTTATTAGAAGTTTCATGGTAAACTAACTTTTCTTATTAATTGATCTCACTTTGAACAAGTGAACATCCGGTGACTGTAGGTGTGCTATAACCAATTACCGGTAAGCCTGATATCTGAATGTAGTTAGCCAGTAAGTAAAGTTGTGTTAAATTATTGTCGTGTTACTGGTATGTGTTTGTATTACAGGTCCATCTAGTTCACAGCCTAAAGAACCGGCCAAAGAAGCTCCTCCAAAGGAAGCTCCATCAAAATCCAGTGGGTCCAAGGGCCCAGACAAAAAGTTTGAATTTTCCTTCAATCTAGCTAAGTATGTGTACTGGAACGTCTTTCATGTTGGTTTTTTTTGTTAAATTTTTTTGGCACTTCTCTAGTGCAGTCTACGCCTGTCTTTTACGTTGGTCATAATTTGCATTACCTTCAGAAATGTTGGCTTCTTGACTCAAACACTATGTGCCAGCAGGCCCTGTTATGAGTACTGCTGTTACGAGTACTGCTGGCATACTGGACAAGTCGGTTAAAGGCGCTGGCTGTTAATAGAGCCGGCCTAACTTGGGCTGCATGTTAGCTTAGTTGGTTATAACAAAAACTCAAACCGCCAAAAAAGGGATGAGCTCCCAATCCCATGCTATGGACCTAGCTGTCTGCGCAAAATCTTTTTTCTTCTTCTTGTTCTTCATGATTTGGATTGACAGACTCATTTCAGGTTTTGAGGAAATTGTATGCTGATTTCAAAAGAAAAATAATCAGTAATCAAGCGTCTGTGATTCAGTTAATAGATCTCGCTAATCACTTTGTACTCTGTGTTTCGGTTTGGTGCACCTGAAACGTTTTGTACAATGTTAGTGTGCGGGATTCGGAGATAAAAATTGCAGTGAATAAGTTTGTGATGAAACTGTTGGTTGGCAATGTTGCAGGTCGAGGTCAGTTGGTGATCCAAATGATCCAAACAATCGGCTGTTTTTCATGGTGCTGACCGGAGTGACGGTGATCGGTCTCTTGGCTTTCTACCAGGGACAGTATCGGGAAATCACGTGGAAGGACTTTGTGACAAACTACCTGAGTCGTGGAGTGGTCAGTTGCTGTTTGCATTGTAGGAATTAATCGAAGCCGTATCTACAGCAATGACAATTTATCACACAGCTGTTGCCTATCTTTTTATGTTTCCGTTGACTGGTTATTTATTTTGTATAATTTGAGAGGGTTGTATGACAGAAAAGGCATCCAGCCTGAATAAATACTGCCCCATCAATCGCCAACACTTTGTATTTTGAGACTGGTCATGTGGTTTCAGCTATTTACAGGCCTCATTTCTCTGGTATTTGGACTTTAATATTGAAAGTACATTTTTGGGGGTGAAAAATTGAGGCAAAATGGGGAAAGAGTTGGTGTTGTTGTATGTGCACTCTTAAACAACTTGAATGATGATGCAAAATTTTATTGAAGTCGAATAAAAATTGCGACTGTAAGAGCAGGCACTGACAGTTGATTCTGTGATGTGTCCTATGCGGTGTTGCACGTTTGTAGGTGGACAAGCTGGAAGTTGTGAACAAGAAGTGGGTTCGACTTAAGGTCGCTCCTGGTGCACAAGTTGATACAGTACGTATGTCATCCTCTTGATAGTTCTGTCATTTGTGTACTTTGTGCACTAGGATAAGTGGCTTGAATGCCGCAAATTTGCCTTGTTTGTTCCTGTTCTAATTTTTCCATGAATTATGTGTTACTGACCTAGAATTAAGTTTTTAGTCTTGGGGTTAAACATAGAGGAAGGTAGAGAATGAGCTACAACTGCTGTAGTGTGCGGTGGGTTTTATTGGGAAAACTAACCCCCCAAAAACCCATCCCAAACTTAATCCAATTTTAATTACCTGTTCTATTAATAATGATGCTTTTCGTTACGGTTAAGATTTTTATCTTATTTTTAGATTGAAGATTTTTAAACTTTCAAACCTATGACGTTGCAAATTCTTTGATATTTGCTTGATGTGGACGGTATCTAGCAATGTTCAGTCTAATAACTTGAAACTCATGGGTTCAACCCCAAACAATTCAGAACAATAGTGTTGTTACGGTTATTGAAACCGGTACCGAAACCGCGTTTTTTTGCAAAACTGAACCGAACCGAAACCGCGGTTTTATGACTCTGTATTGACGGTTTGGTTTTGAAATGGAGCAGCTCTGGTGTCTTGAACGTTAACAGTAGGCTGCAGCCTGCAAGTCTTCTCACCCACTCGTCTCGCCGGCGGGTGTTATCGTTGGGATCAAAGGTGAGATCGCCGGCGGCCCTGCACCCCGCGTGTGAGGACCGTCGGCGACTAACTAATTAGTGTCAATGTTAGTGTCACTCAATGAAGCGGTGTTTGTGGCCGGGACGCTAGTGATGCAGAGTTGCACGGGCGACTCTAGTTACTTAAAAAAGTGAACCGAAACCGAAATTGCGGTTTTTAGCTCAAAACCGAACCGAAACCGACCGACCTTAGCCAGTATGAAACCATAACAACACTACAGAACGTAGTGGGTTGGGCTTTAGAAAAATGTTTTTTTCGACCCTGAGCGAGAACCGTAGTAAATGCATGGTTGTTTGGTGCAGGGTGCCGTGTGGTTCAACATCGGCAGCGTTGAAGCGTTCGAACGAAACCTCGAGAACGCTCAGCTCGAGATGAACGTTGAGCCTGCTAATTTTGTCTCCGTCGTCTACAAGTCCGAAATGGAAATGTAACGCCCAGTGCTTACGTTAACTTTGACACTCGGTGGCTTCGTGCCGGGGGGGACGGGTCGGAAAATGTTTTTCTTACCCAAAATTTAGGAGCAAAATTCAAATTGCAGCTGTCTGTTGGAAAATCGCAATTCCCCCCCCACTTTGTTAACCAATGACACCACTTTTGACACTACAGTGTAGTGCTTGTAACTTCTTGTGCCTTTGTGCACTTTATCAATTTATTGTGTATTGTATTATTGTATTGTATTGATAAAAAACTTTTAATGTGAAGCCAATCAGCGTGAGCCACAGATCCGTCTAAACGGGCAGTTATAGTACTACATTCACCATCGTGATTTGTTACTACTCAGCTTGAAAGTTGGTACTCATTTTACTATCCCACGGAGGGTAGAAGGCTGAGTCGACCTCCAGGGTGACTGGTTTCATACCACGATGGTTTACCCGCCTGCAGAAAGTCAGCCATCCAGGTACTAACCGGTCCCAGTGTGTAGTAACTTCGTTGATCAAACACAATGCATTACTGCCACCATGCTTAAACCATCTGATGGATTTTGTTAGATGGTCAACTGCATGACTCCCAGGGAAAGGAAAGATTGGGGGTCGAACCACCGGCCAAAGCATGCAGTTTCAAATTTGCTGCTGCCACCTGGCGAATAGGGACGAAAATCAATTCCGCATTTTATCAAATTACTTTGGTGCTTGTTCTGTTTCAGCTAATCAGTGTTGTGTTTTTTACATGATATCGCCCTGTTGTGTGATATTGCAGGGCTAGCATGGCCGGCTCGGCAGTCCAAATTGTTCTCCCGCTGGCGTTCATTATTTGGCTGATGCGTCGCTCTGGAATGATGGGCGTAAGTTACAACTTTTCTTTCTTTCGCTTGTCACACTACATGCTACAGATATGTAAGATAATTTACATTTTCTTTGCATTTTGATTTGCGGTTCGCATTAGGCACCTTTGTATGAATCCAGGGGCAATTAGCCAACCATCTTTTCCTGGAGTATCGCCATTAGGGGGTTAGGGATCTGGATTAACAATGGCATTAGCACATATTGTTGGCAATATCTAGTTACTTGGTTCTTTGTAATGTAAGACGTAAAGTCCTTTCGAGCCACATGTCTATAGGACGTCACCGATATCCATTTCCTTAGCCCTCAACCAGACACCAGCTTACACTGCCAGACCACAGATACACGGTTAGTGAATTGCACGGTATGACTGTTTGTGCTGCAGCACTGCGCCTACCAACAAATGTATCTAGATGCTGAGTTGACCTGGGTGGCTGGTCAGACACTGAGATGGTGTACATGCATGCAGACAGTCGCCCATCCAGCTGCTAACCAGGCCCGGTGTAGACTACCGTAACTTTGTTGACGACAACAAATGCGTGACCGCTGGAAACTACACTTTTCTGCGTAAATTTTTCCAAATTTCAAGGGCCTGGTTGGCAAATTTTGTGGCTGACCACAGCAAATTTACATAATTTCAATTTGGAACGTAAATGAGTTACTTGAATTTTAATAAAACCGACCAGTATGCTCTCATTTGAGAGATTCTGTCGCCGTGGGCTCAAGGTTGACCCATATTTCGAAAAAAAGTTGTTCAGCATCAACAGACGGTACTGATAATCACCAGCCATTACCCTCAGAATTCCACAAAATTCTGTGGAAACGTAGAAATTCATTGGAGAAGGAAAAATTCTGTGGCTTTGCTCAGAATTCTGCAGTCCACAAAACATTGTGGTCCCTGGTGACCTGCGAATGTTGCCAAGACCACCATGTTGCCACTGAGTTGTTGAGAACCTGCACACATTGTGCGTGAGTGCAGGGTGGCCGGCCGGGGGCTGGAGGTCGTACTGGTGGCGGTATTTTCGGCTTCGGTCAAACGACAGCAAAGATCATCAAGGACGACGTCGGCGTTCGCTTCAAGTGAGTGTCAGTTGCGGCTAATTCTGTTAGCTATACGCTACTGTCCTCAGGTATACGTACTATTGCTGGTTTTCGACTGAGTGTTATTTTCGTGCATCGCAGAACTGTTACAAATGTCCCATGGAAACTAGTGAAGGCTACGTGCTAGATTAAAGTGACCTGCCAGTTCCAGTGCAAATCATGCATCATATGATATAATGCAATACTTCCTTGCAAGAAGTATTGTAATTAGCATCGCAATACTGTTTCCACCAAAATATTGCTGTTGCAATACTTTTTGCTGGTAATGCTAACAACCCTGAATATAGATTGTAGGTGCAGGATATTAGACAAAGCAGATGATCATATTTACTATTTCTCTTCCAGTCCTTCACACATTAATTGCTTGACGTCATAGATTGTGTTATTTGAGTATTCCAGCATTTTTTATTGTTGCTGTTTATTTGGTATTAAATTTGTGCAGAAACATGCATTTTCTTGGACATTTGCCACCGTTAGTATAATCGGAATTCATGGCTAATTAATCATTAATTTTTGTAACGTTAACTGCTAAAACATCGTGGTTGTTACCAGTCCTAATTTCAGCAGATCATGTTAGTTAGCATACAGACATTGGCGACAGAATATATGTGGACAATATCAATAAATACTAATATCACGCTGATATTAGTCACATCCTATTATTTGCAGTTGTGTCCTTTATGATTTAAGGGCGTGTAAAAAGCAACAGAAATGAACTGAAACCTGAGTTCAGATAAGTTGCATCTAAGGAGTGTAGTAAACGACAGAACTAATTAAACTGAATGAAATGCCAGTTTAGACATTTGCATTCATAGGAGTGTACTAAGCAGACAAACTGAACTGAACTGACCTGACCTGAAATATGTCAATGCAGTTCAGTTTTTTTCTGTTGCATTGTATTGACTGTACGTTTTAGTTCATTGTGTGAAGTGTGCTAAGCGAGTTCAGTTCAGTTCAGTTCATTTCCTTGCTTTGTACACGCCTTTAGAGTATTTTTTGCCATTTTTGTCGTTGCAGAGATGTCGCTGGGTGCGAGGAGGCAAAGCTGGAAATAATGGAGTTCGTCAATTTTCTCAAGAACCCGCGCCAGTACCAGGACCTCGGTGCTAAGATTCCAAAGGGAGCAATTCTGACAGGTCCTCCGGGGACAGGGAAGACCCTGCTGGCCAAAGCCACGGCCGGTGAAGCCAATGTGCCGTTCATTACAGTCTCCGGCTCTGAGTTTCTGGAGATGTTTGTCGGAGTCGGTCCCTCACGTGTAAGCAGCTTTTAGACTCTTACAGATTTTGTACTGTATTAGGCTACTGATGTCGGACTTTAGTTGGACCATAACTGTGTTGGCTGGAAACGTAAACTAACGTGATATGTTGATTGCGAAATGTTGATTTTAATCTAATAATAGTGTTGGATAAATACAGTTGGTGTTTTAATAATTATCTAATATACAGATCTATTACAGACTCTTGTAGTTATTGGTCTCTAAAGGGGATGGCACATGATTGATAAAGTCGGCCAAATTTGTGGGTATGATTCAGATGACCGATAAAATTATTGAACCACAACACATAGCCAATTTTATTGTTCATAACTTTGTACGACATCAGCTTCACGAATACAAAACAGCATATCACGAAAAAGATACATGGATTAATTTTTCTGCATATAATGAACGAAAATAAATATTATAGAATAACCAACCAAATAAATAGCTAAATCGAATGTATAAATAACAAAAATCAGTGGATTTTGTTGATCGTTTGTCATTTCCTTTAGTTAGTAGGAGGCATCCCTAAAAGCATCAGCGATGCCAGCTATTGCAAAAAATGTTAATTTAGTGTGATCTGTCCATCCATTGCTCTATAGATTAAGAATTTGTGACTTACCATTGTAAAATTCGTAAAAATTTGCGAATTTGAACAAATTGTTAATATGTGTTAAAATTCATTTCTGCATATCTCTAGTAACCAGAACTTTAAAATTCCTAAAAAATTCGTGATTTTTTTTTAAATTTGCAAAACTCAAATTCTCAATCTATTCATTCATCTGTGCTGTCGTGCTTGGATGGAATGAAATGCAGGTAACGAAATGTATTTTGCACTGTTACGTGACTATGAATAGATAATAAACGTGGAAAATTTTGCTTTAAAATTCTTACTGATTGCTAAGAAAATTGCAGAAAATTTTTTGGTGATACCTTTTTGCTGCACCTGGTGGTCAATAGATCTGATATTTATGTTGTATTTACTGATATATGTGCTTTGCTGTTAGGTTCGTGATATGTTTTCGATGGCACGCAAGAATGCGCCGTGCATTCTGTTCATTGATGAAATCGATGCAGTCGGTCGGAAACGTGGAGGCCGAAGTTTCGGTGGCCACAGTGAACAGGAGAACACTCTGAACCAGCTGCTCGTGGAGATGGATGGTAAACTGACGCTGTTTGCTCTGTTGAGTACAAATGTAACAGCTCTATTGATTCATAGTTATAGTTCGATTTCAAGACATTCTCCATATCACACGCAGTCTATAAATAGTAACACTCATCTGAAGTAGTTGCCATTTCTTTTTTTGCTACTTGCTACCGATCGAATAAATTTACGTACCAAACGGTATAGAACATGCCCACTGGTTCCGGTTTATGGCATTTTCTATACCGTTTGGTACGTAAATTTACTCGATCGGTAGTAAGTAGCGAAAAAGACGTGGCAACTACTAGCAGAAATTGGAACTGGAAGACTTATTATTATGATGCATTTCGGGAATGGTGATAAACCGAATTGATTTCGCAAACCTTAATCTACACTTGTAGCATCTGTAGGTTTGGTATAATTTGTGATGCTGATATTGTAATTTCATTGCGTCCTCAGCAGGTGACAGTGAAGTTACTAAAAATAGAACTACCGGCTTTATTGATGATGGCTGGGACATTGATACAGCAAATCTTAATCTATGTCTGTTGTAGCGTCTTCAATTTATTATAATTTAAGAATTCTGATATTGTAATTTTAGCACATCTTCAACAAGAGACGATCAAGTTAATAAAGAACTACCAGTGGAATATCTTTGAATGATATTACTGTTTGGCTGCTGCTGCTACTATTACTGCTAATTGAAGCCAATACATACATGCGATTGCCCCACTCATGAAACTGGTCACAGCAAATAAAGTTATAAAGTCAACTATCACCCATTGAAACAAGATTTTGTTGTATATTGTTGATGCTGTCACGTTTTGTTCAAGTTTACTCGGAGGTTATTTTTGCTGCCAGGTTTTACTCCGCAGTCGAGTGTCGTGATTCTTGCGGCAACGAATCGTGTCGATATTCTGGACCCCGCGTTGATGCGGCCCGGTCGATTCGATCGGCAGATCTATGTCGGTGCTCCAGACATCAAGGGCAGGTTGGTGTATATCATTTCTGTTGCTCTCCTGTGTTGACAGTGCAACATTGTTTTCTGTTTGTTCCAGTGTTATCTTCATAGTTGTTGTTGTTTTGATTAAATCTGTCATTAATCTATAGATGATGCAGAATTAAGTATAAGAAGAAGATTGCGTGAGAGCTCATCCCCTTTTTGGCACTTTGAGCCAGCAAGGGTTAAACCCAATCCCATTCGGCTGGATGGCCGGCTCTATTAACAGCCAGCGCCTTTAACCAACTGGGTCAGTATGCCAGCAGTCCTGGTAACAGGGCCTATTGTTACGCAGAACTCAGCGGATTAAATATAACTCGTTTTATATCCCTTATATTTGTGGCCAATAAGCGGATATGTGGATCTTTAAATGTTGCAATTTGCTGGTCATTTGTTTTCTGTTTTTTAGTTATTTTTATCATTATTCATCAGCGCACAAAGTTCTGTTTTATAAGATCTAGCCAACTATGCAGTAATTCTGGAAACATTTGGCTAGTAAAAAGAAGCAGTAACAGCAATAATATATTGTTTACATTAAAATGCATCATCTGTGTTTAAAAATCTGTGCAGGGCGTCCATATTTAAAGTTCATCTTCGAGTTTTGAAGACGCTGCTTAACAAAGACGATCTGTCGCGAAAAATTGCTGCCTTGACTCCTGGTTTTTCTGGTAAATATTCTTTGCTGTAACGTTATGCTTTTCTTAGAGCTGTGAAAATTAACGTGTAATCACGCGATTCATCATTAAAACTGTTTAATGA
>Ga0209052_1000388_pt1 | contig 13476 bp, 9 predicted proteins | sample WorMetHEROISLAND_2_FD_187409 | JGI IMG/M metagenome (GOLD analysis project Ga0209052, IMG submission 187409) | Marine gutless worms symbiont microbial communities from Max Planck institute for Marine Microbiology, Germany - Olavius sp. 4 HERON... | ecosystem: Host-associated > Annelida >...
TCCTATTAGTGATTAATTGTAACCTTGGCCCTATCTCGCACCGTTTCCGAGATATGGCCAGTTATTGGTTCAAAATCGCAAAATTTTCCTACCCCCCTCTCATTTAGGGCCCTCGATTGGGGTGACTGCTATGGAATTTTGGGAAAAGCATTACAGATCCTGAAACTAGAGTCTTTGGGCAGCCGATGGTGAAGATTTGATGATCCTAGCTTGCACCGTTTTTGCCTGATCCACCCGTGTGACGGACAGACAGACGGACGGACGGACGGACAGAATTGCGATGGCTAAGACGCGCTATAGCAGTTCCTGCTGTCGCGCGTAAAAACGTTACAGCTACAGGAACCCATAATACGATACAGAATACATAACAATCAGACATTTGTCGAGCGTCATTCACGGGAAACTGTACAGGAGCCCTGACACGCTATTATTATGGCAACATAGCTCCAAGTTCCAACTGAATAATTCGCCAAGGCGTATGTTTTGCATGTAAAGTCGTTATGTGGGTGGCAGATGTCGGAAAGACCTTCACACTATGCTGCAGTGGGGCGTCAGGTCACTGGACGAGCTGCGAGACGTCGTCGACGAGACGTTGGCCGACGAGCTGGCGTGCATGGTGCGGGAGAAGATGCTACGCATCCTGGCCGACGTCGCCGACTTCGAGGAGGCTGCCGAGGAGTTCGAGCGGACAATGGCGCAAGGGTCGGCCGCGGCGGCAGGACAACGTAACCAGCCAGAGACACCAGCAGCAGCAGCGCCTGGTTCCAATGAAGACAACGATGATGTCGTTCCGCACAGTCTGTCTGGTAAGTCCGGCTGTTGGATTCGTGACGACAGTCCGTGAACGTAGACTAAGTGGTACCGAGAGTTAGGCTTGTCACAAAAAGTGAGATGTTCAATTTTCACGCAGTGTAGAATCTACCGTAATAGAACGACTTGTGAAGTTATGGACTTCAGTATATAGGCTGAGCTTTTATTGTCCATATCCAGTGGTGTCGTTCTATTACTGGATATGGACAATAAAGGCTCAGCCTACTGAAGTCCATAACTTCACAAGTACAAGTAAGTACAAGTACGACGAATAGCTTTATAATGCGGTCGTCCTGCGTGTAACAGGCCGCACTGCGGGTCTTGCCCGTCCGTCCGTCTGTCTGTCTGTTCCTTACGGGCGAGCTCCGAACTCGCAAACAAAATGACTCGGAAAAGCCAGTGTGCCAATTTTCACGTCGAAAGGGTTGGGGCTAGGATTGCACAGTGTAGTGTATACATGTAGCCTGGCGGACGGCGGCATAGTATGTCGACATTGAGCCGAGCTTTTTTCTAGTCTTGTTACTCTTTCTGTCGCTGTATTTGTGGTCGGACGTACGTGTGCTGTGTAGGTCGTGTGGGTCGCAGTAACATCGAACAACAAGCCGAGACGGGCGAGTACGATTCACTTGCTGCTGATCGACTCGTCAACGACAAACGTCGTGTGAGCAGGATGTCATCAGCGCCGGTGTCTGCGAGCGGACCCAGTTCACCGGACAACTGGCTCAGTCACTACTCACGCCGCTATCTGCAGCCTCAGCAGCCGGGCGCAGGCGTGGACGCGTGGCCAGTCAACGAGGACGAGGACGAGGACGGAGCATCGACGTTCCGCAGTGACGGCAGCAGCACGCCGGAGCCACCGCTGTCGACCAGACCCAAGAACCTCGACAACCATCCCAAGATCATCAAGGACCAGCTGCACCGCAGCATCGCGTCACTCGGCGCCACGACGCACGACGTCAAGTTTCTCAACAGGTCGTGGACATTCGCAGCGCGATAAAACTTGGCTTTGCCTTGGTTCAGTCTCAGAGGTTGAACTCGAGTAGAGCGAGTTAAATCGCCCGACGTCACCTTCCGCATTTATACCACGCTGGCACTCGTAGCCTACTGCCTAAGTGTACCACACTGTCTACAGTGGGATAACGTGTCGATAACCCACCGCTGGAGTCAAGCGTGAACAACCGAACGACGGTGTAGGCCACACGACCGACCGTCGGCCAGCGTAGAATAAGTGTTATACCACTGTCTGGAGTGTACCGGTATATATAAGTTCGTCATTTATCCTACTCCAGAACGTGGTTTAACAAACACGTAGTTATTACAGTACTTGACTTATATCTTTGTTGCTTCCGGCGAAATACAGGCGAGGCGACTCGTCGCTATCCAGCTGTCCTGTGCTGCCGCCTCCCATCTTCTTCTAACTGTGTTTGAAACCTGCGGTCTCTAGATCTTTTCCCAGGTGTTTTTGGTTTCTGCTTTCTCCGTGGCCTTGCGATGTTTCGCAATGCTGTCATCATTTCTTTGCAGCGTACTTAATGTACGCAACAACCTAAATCACGATTTCACTGACCTCAAACGCGACATTTTCAACAAAGTTCGGCACTGTTCGTGAATAACTCGTTCTTCCGCGAAAGAATTGTGAATTTCTACCAATCTGTTTTTGTTCGTCGACTTTCTAGCTTCCAACTGCCATTCTTCCCGAAAAAAACTTTCAAGACTCTGTAACATACTTTAGTTTCATCGTCACCATCTTGTTTTGCAATGTGTTTTGTTTCATTACTCGGGCTTTCACGTGGAACGCCTGTGGACGATTCTCGTCATCGTTATAGATTTGTCTAGAACCAATAGAGGTGACTGGACCAGAGACCGAGGCGTTATTGATGCTGGCAGAGATACAAGCAAAGACAAGAGAAATGGCATTGCGTGAACTTTTGACTCACTCGTCACATAAGATGCTATAAAAAATTTTGACTTATTGATCCTAAGTGAGAAATGACAAAGTACATCACTGGTCTTACCTTATCCGTAAACTGCTTTGACACAGATTAGCAGGCAAAATAGTTTGTGTGTTATCAGGATAATCTAAGCCAATAGCATCATCTACAGGTAAATGTATGTCTCAAATTTAGGCAAACTTTCAACATACATGACGTACAACAAAAAAATATCAACGAAAATCTTATTCTGAAAAGATGCACAGATCGTTCACAAATATCGCCGTTGCATTCTTTACGAACAGGCATGAACAAAACATCGTTAAAGTTATGCGTGAATTTGTAGCAACAAATAAACAAAAGCCTCAGATGCAAACCAACGAGCTCAACATACTGTGCACGCCAATTAATTAGAACTATAAATGACAACTTCAGTGCACGTAACAACAATAATCGTTACAGCAGCGGTGCTCAATCTTCGTGAACTGCAGGCCAAACAACAGTCTTGAATTGTGGGCCAGACTAATGCAGAATGCTGTTATCATTAATGACTAAACAGCAGACATAACCGCATCATATATTTTAGTGAGCAAAGCGGTGTGTTCCCAACTTTCTGCACAAATTTGGAGCTTCATTTCACTTTAAAAAACAAGTTCAAAAAGCAAGAAATACAGTAAATGAATTACTCGCAAGGCAGATACTTTTATAATTCATATTTCTGGTGTTTCTCTAGGAGATGACGGGCCAGATGTGGCCCACGGGCAGTACACTTATGCACCACTGCGTTACACTGTCGCTGCAACGTACAAAATGTCACACACAGTAATACACAGAACACGCAGACGCGGAAACTAGAAAAACAAGCTCTGAGAATTCGTAATACTTTGAAACTGAGTTGACCTCACAATCACAGAAGTCTACAGTTGACAGCACAACAGCATATACAGGGTGGCACATAAAAATGTGGAACACGCATGCTTTACTTTGATATTTACGTAGACAATTGCTCATTTGCAGTTTTACGTTTCTGAATCACTGGTTCATCACGCATCTAATGTTAGGGATACCGGTTTATAGCGATCATGCGATTGCAGCATATTTCACATATTTTGCAAAAATGCGCATATCGCATATTTTCCCACATATAATGGCATTTTCAACATTTGTAATATTTATTTATGCATTTGGAATATCTATTTATGCAAAAATTCGCATATGATCGCATATTTCCGCATTTGCGATCGCATTTTTCACCACTTCTGCGCATTTTGCCCAACGTAAACACACATGCACGCGTCATTTACGCCACATATTTCCGTAATGCCACATATATGCAGCATATATGCCGCATATTTTACCGCACATTTCGCCAATTCCGCATATTTTGCACCAAAACGGCCCGCATATTTTAAGAAAAATTTCCGCTATAAACCGGTATCCCTATAATGTGTCCACATGGATGCAAAATAGATCAAGGTCAGGCCAAAGGTCACGGACGGCGGCGACGTGGCGTAGAAGTAACGTTGGTCTCTGCCAACAAAGCTACTCTGTGGACAAATTCAGAAAATCGCTAAAACCGGCAAGTATTAACAGAAACGTGGATAGCGGTCGACCGCCGACGGTTTGTGTGGTCATGAACATTGGCGTTCGTGCTGAAATGATCTACAGCCAAGAATATCAACCGAGCAGACACAAATCTCAAAATTATCTCACAGCAAATGGCGCTTCTTATCCATCGGACGAGTGCATAGCAAAACTAGATTTGGAGTCGTGCGTGATCTATAGAGTATACAGAATCTTTGTGCCACCCTGCACATCATCAGCCAAACGTCACTTGAACATTATGGGACAGCAAACGTTACTTCCATAGTACGACAACAGCAAGTCATCAACACTAGAGTTAAGTCTAAGAAATCTGACAACACATTCATGCAAGTACCGCTTGTGAAGTCTATCTAACTCTGCAGCAGAAAGGAAACATCAAAAAACATCCATCACTCATAATTAAAAAAAATAATTGGCATACGAAATTATGCAGATACAAACGGAAACTGTGCAACTTCACTGAATTTGAGGCACAATTAAAAGCCTTGTGATATTAAAAGGCACGATCTGACATTTGTGTACGTTTTGCCGAGTTGTTGCAATATTTCGACACAATGACAGCAAATGTGTTGATACGAATAGAAGATGCATTGTACCCTGCGACTGACACAGTTGATACAAGACCTCAAACAGCAACACGCGACTTTCACTGTCAGATTTCATTGTAGTCAAGCTGCAATTGGAATAAATTTTACAGACATCTAATAGAAATCTGCTGGTTTTTGCACTTTACATTTGATTTCAATACATGAAGATTTGTTCCTCATCTGTAGTAGCACGAAACACATAAAATCAAAGCTTAGCCTACCCGTGAAACGCTGCATTGAAAGCCGACACAAGTCACTACATGAGTTCAACAAAATACAGCTCAGAAGTTTAATGAAGTAGTAATAATAGTCAAATTCTTACAATTTTTGTTCTAAATTTCAGACAACGTCTACTTGACTGTGGAGGTAACAATTGTAAAGTGCGTAACAATGAAACAAAAACCTACAAAAAACTTGTCAAAAATGACTGTACAAATTCACTGTGAACATGCTACAAGGTGGTCCAGTAAAATGCTTTGGTCAACAATAATTCTTGGTGCTTAACATTTGACTTTTTCCACTAAACGAAGAAAAACTAAGATTTTTACGGTTTGAGATTTAGTGGACAATTGTACGGAAATATTGGTCAAACAGTTAGTTCCAACTAAATAATATTGGCAGTGAAAACAATTTTGTTGTTCCACCGTGTAGACAGATCCGTTGGTCACAATGACCGTAAGAAGCAAAAGTTCACAATCTACACAGCTACTAGCCTGGAATCTATCAAATAAATGGCATATATAATACAAGCCGTCTGTATCGACCACAACTGGCAAAAATACAACAAAATAACAATCAGCCACCCCTGCCAACTCTATTATAGCAGACTACCCATGACATACTTTCTATATGCAAATAAAGTATCTAAATTGTCAGAAATGCACTAAACTGTGTGATTTTGCACAAAAAAGGTTATGGCCACGAAAAAAAATGATGCCATATACATTTTTGAATCAAACTAACCGTTTTGGTACTGCAAAGTCGGCAAACGTAAATTATTATCCAAAAAATCCTGTGAGTGCAGAAAATTGTGCAATTTTGCACACACAGGTTTAGGCCCCCCAAAAGAATGCCAGATAGACACTTCTGAATAAAATAACAGTTGGAGACAGTGAAGAGTTAACACAGAGAAGTTGGCGGAGGTGTGAGCACTGTCCAAGTGTCATGTGTTTAGGGCTCATTCAGTTCAGTTCAATCTGCTCGTCCAGCGCATCACGCCTATCTGTGGCAGCAGTGGCCGGCACCGAGACTGAAGCCTCGTCTCGGCTGCCGCCACAAAGCCGCTGTTGAACCCAAGCACAGCCGGCAAACGTCGGACAGAACGGCAGGAACTGGTTGCATGCGCGCCGACGTACTGCCGACATGCAGAACGGCAGATTGTACGTCGACGACTTGCCGACGTCGACTGACAGGCTGCTGCCATGGACGATACCATCATCATCAGCATCAACATCAGCGTTGTTGTCGGCAGTCTCGTCAGCAATGTCGGCCGCTGAACTGCTTGGCTTCACGCCACGCTCCGCCTCACTCCCTACGTAACAGTCATCACAGACGTCCGGCAATTTAACCCGACAGATAAAGATTCAGTTTGATGAAACACTGTGATTCTATTTGAGATTTAATTTAAGAAATCTGTGATTTTATTCAAACTTTTTTTCAAACCACAAATCGTTAGTTGGTTAATTAGGACCCCCTAATTACCAATGCGTTCTGCACAGGCTGTCAAAGTCCTCCTACTCTGCAGTCTGCATGGAGAATAATGCTGAGCTGAACAGCAAAAAGGGTGACTGACAGTGACAGCCTCTGATGAACGACTGTTTTAGATGTTAGATTTTAAATGTGACACATACGTTAATACACTAATCAACTTTTGAACTAAAAAAATACACTATACATGTTTTGTTAGTGAAATATTCGGGATTTGTTTTCAAAAGATTTGAGATTTCGCAGAAAAAATGATTTGAGATGTCGCCCAGTGATTTAGATCATTTTTTTTTAATTTGCCATTTGAGCTTATGATTTGATTTCAGATTTGCTGATCGCTGCTACACACCAACAACCGACACTCCAGTCTCTGCTAGCTGTGCGGACACAGAAGACAACAGCTTGGTCTGTTGCCTGGGAGCTCATCCCATTCTGTTGCACTTTGAGCCATCGAGGGTTAAACCCAACTGAGCTAGCGTACAACCACTCGTCTGGATGGTGGGCTTTGTTAAAAGCCAATTCCTTTAACTAATTACAACAGTATGAAAGCAGTCCGAGTAACAGGCCAAGAGAAGGTCGTTTAATCGTCTTTCAAATGATATCAGTGTGTCCCGTAACTCAACCAGTCAGTCTTAGGATTCTCTATTTTAAAAAAATGGAACGAAAATAAAGCTTGTGTAATGTTGGCAAGTGGGCCGAAACAGGCCTGAATTTCCGGCAGAAAAATGAGCTGCACCAGGCCGAATGGTTCAGGCCCGTGTACAGGTGTGACTTGGAGTAACAGGTGTACAGTGTACAGGTGTGACTTGGAGTAACAGGTGTACAGTGTACAGGTAATGACATACCTGAAATAATGTTGTCAAGCATCAACGCCGTGAATCCACCGACAAACATGCTCGTCATTCCCAGCAGGTTCAGAGTCTGATCCATCACCGGAATTCCTACACGCAACAAATACTATTACGATTAACATCAATATTAATATAATTAATCACTTTGAGCACAAATCCATCGGTGCTTTTATTCTGAAACCAAAAGGAGTTGTAGTTTGTTCCACCAAACATGCAAGTGTTACCAACTTCCCGGTCCTTCCTTCAAGTACTTGTGCACCCACCACAGTTAAACTGTAAAAATATGTTGGCCAGTGCCGACATATTAAGCGGCCGTCCGCCTAGCAATGCACACGTCTTGACTGAAAGTCCACTTTTACATTGCCACCACACAAGATGCTGTGTTTACTTGAGATGTGAGAAATTTTCCTGAAGGTTTCAATGTGTAGGAAGCTTGACCTTTAGCATTTTAAACTAAAAATTGGCACAACAGTTACTCCTGCCATGATAAACGCCTATTCCAATTTTGTATTTGCCATGCCTTTTTGTTTCTGAGTTAAAAGCCCATACAGCACACGCAAAACCCACAACAGGTCCTACTGGGACGAGCAAATAACATCAGTAGATGCAGATGTCATACCGCTGTCGATAGCAGTAGGGTGTTCTCGCAGCCACAGTGGCAGTGCCATGCCAAACATGAGCGACAAACCAACGATGAAGAGATTTCGATTTGAGTTCAAGTCGACATGTTGCAGCTGAGAGATTCCAGCTGCTGCCACAGTACCTGACAGTTCAGTCAATCGCACAGGACACATTTATATAGAGAGGACAACAGTACTTCTCTACCTCATACGTCGTGAACTCAGCCTGGCCATCCCTCATGGATAGGTAAAGGAGTAGTGGTGATGGTAACGGCCACCACTAGTGGCCAGCCATCCGGCGAATTGTAAGCTAGCATAACTGGGTTTAACCATCACTGGCTCAAAGGGGACGATCTCAAACACTATCATCAGTATGCTGATTTGAGCAAATAGATCAAAGACTGTTTTTTTGTCTTTGTCTGCTACGGTAGTCTGTGGACCAAATCTAACAAAATTGCTAGGAAAGCTCGTCTTTGGTATCTAAGCGTATAACTGGCACTTAATGAAAAGAAAGAGCTCACCACAGAGAACTATTAGCAGGCCTCCAATGACTGGCTCCGGAATCATTATGAGAACGGCCATCCACTTGCCGATGAGTGAAGCAGCAATCATGACAACGGCACTGATTAACACAACGCGACGACTTGCCACCTACAAAACACACACACACACACACACACACACACACACACACACGCAGAGATTTGACAATCGTTTCTTCATCTGACGTGATAACATCACTTAACATATACAAATCTCAGCTGATGCTTCTATGCCAAATCATATGGTAGTCATTAGGACATAGCAATAGACAGCAGCAGTTTTCCAAACCATTTCCTGAATCTAGCAACTTCTGCTATTACTATCTGTTATTTCACAGCTCAGTCCTTCATGTGACCTGAACATCACGGAGTTCATTACTTCTGCTCTTTTCTGTCCACTGCCTTAAAACAAGACGGTTTCCCATGACTCTCACAACAACTGTACTAGTTAATTAAACAGTGGACGCGACTGACTCTAAGCTATACAGAATGCCAAAAAGCCAGCAGAACATTGTTTACCTTGGTAACGCTTAGAACACCGACATTGTCTCGAAATGACGTCAAACCAGTGCCAGCTCCAACCATTGAAGCTATCATGCTACAAAAACCTTCCACCAGTATTCCTACAAGCAACAATGCAAATAATAACCAGTCTGTGTCATAGCTGATCTCTACATAAAAAAGGTGACATAAAAAAGTAATTTAATTTTGTTTTAATAACAAGAAAAACGCTACTGACAAAGAGTAATTCTTCGACACATCAAAGAATATGCTAAAACGAATACATTTTATACAGTGAAATGGCGAAAGATATTTATACCGCATCCGTTTAAACAAAATTGAAACACTAAAAATGACACAAGATAAAACGAGTCATAAAAATTCCTCACATGTATACAGTCCAGTCCACAACTGACATGTACAAACTCTTGTAATGATGCAATGTCATAACTTTGATAATCAACACTGCAGATAAATGCAATGATATTAGAGGGTCGAGAGGCACAGTAGCCGGCACCTGGTTTAGACTATTGCATATCAATAAGGCCTGGCTTGCTATGTATCTCACACATAGTATTAGAGCAATTGTATGACTGATAGAGAACGCTACATTCAATTTTGTCCGTATTCGATAAGTTGAATGTGTATTAACTGATTAATAATCTACGAACTGAATTTTCAGCCAAATAATGCGGTAAACTATCAATTAATCCAAAGTCGCACTGCATCGTTAAATCTGACGAGCAAGTACTGGTGCCAACGGACTGACCTCTGTTGACAGCGTGCTCTGGAGGCAGCGGTATACCAGCCAGTCTTGCACATGCACAGTAGTCATCCACCGACAACACAATACTGGCCAGCATTGCTAGAACCATGCTCAGAATGCCGGGAGTGCTGAAGGTTGGCAGACCCCACTGGACTGTCACACATCATCAAATCATCAACACACATCTTACTGACACCTGCTGCTCAATTTATTATGCTCAACAGTTCACCTCCGACAAAAATGATATGCTATGTCATCGGAACATATATGTATGACTTTTACCAACTTCTGAAGGGGAAAGTCAGTGAGTACCCGAAGGACCAAGTGATCAGATTTTGGTGGTGGTCTGGATCCGGAGCCAAAAATATATCAAAGGAAACATACTCTAAGCCTGTAACTTACATTCGGACAATGAGCATTTTCGTATGCTGCACCAGCCTCCTGGAACAGTCTGTCACCCTCAGTTCAATAACTATCTGACAAAGTGTGTTTTAAATGGAACTTTAAAACATTTCTGTATTGCCGAGCTTTAAATCACTGACTTATGTTTTTTTTATAAATGTGCACATTATTTTAGGTTTTAGCTTATGTCTTGCATTGTACACGACTGGTCACTTCTGTAAGTGGTCTATTACTGATAGATTGGTTGCATTATTTGTTAGGTGGCACCAGTACTTTTTGCAAAGTTTGAGATATCACTCGTAGTTTTTTTGCATAGTTTCTGTTTTGGCAGACTATCTGTCAGCGTGATCTTCATGTTACTTTAACTTCGCTTCTTATTCAGTTTGAAGCAAATTATTTTAGTTAATTTCTAATACTAAACTAGAATGGCACTTGGAGAGCGCAAACCTCCACCAACGCTATGTCAATTTTTTCCGTTGTGCTCACCAGATGGCAGCACTATATTCAACGGAGGTTTGGCCTATTTGGCAATGGTAAAGAATCCTTCAATCCTATCCTGGATCCAGACGCTAATCCGGATCACCACCAAAAATCTAATCACCTTGGGCCAAGTCTGACCATACCTGAATATTTCAGCCATATCTGCCTGTAACTTTTTTGTGTAATCCTGCTAACAAACCAACAGATAAATAAATAAATAAATAAACGTTGGGTATCACATAACCTCCTTGGTGCAAGTAATAGCCAGTGAAGGCTCACTGGTCAGTGCTTAACCAAGAAGCTAAGATGACAGAGAGCAGATGAGGCTACAGACAGCACATGTCAACTCACACGGGTAAGGGACACGGAACACAGCCGCTGAATGAAGTCCCGTGATCTTTGTATCAACTCGTGCCCAGTACGACCAATGACTCTCATCCCTCGGCACTGAGTCAGACACTGTCAGTAGAATCCCAGCCACCAGACCGCCAGCTATTGCCAATGCCATCTACACCCAGCAACAATCGTCGTTCCATTGCATCAAAAGCCAGCACTAATATACAATATACTAATATACAATCTATCAACAGACAAATCAATCAATCAATCAAAACACGTTTATATCAGGGGCATAAGAAGCAGTTTGACATTGGTCCGGCAAATCCCTTCCCTCCCTCCTATCCACTTCCTTCTTTCCCTTTCATAGTAGTAGGGCCCTCATTTTTTCCTCCACTCTCCATCCTTCCCCTTCCCTCCATTTTCGCCTCCCTCCCTTTAGAAGTAGGCACCTTAAATCCGGCTAGAGGGTCTGGAGCGGAGCCCCAGCGGAAATCGAATTTGGTGCATTTTAGCATTAAAAGCTGACATCTGATGGCATAAATTCTACTAGAATCAATTCACGTTCACGAAAATTGATATAATATGTGAACATAAAAATTCTTGCTTGTCAAATTATTGGTCCGGCAGCCGCCGGGTCTGCCAGACCCGTTCCTACGGCCCTGTATATAGCGTCAATGCGTCATGTCGCAAACGAATCAGAGATGCACACGTCACACACACAATAATACAACCCTCTAGTCCTACCAATACTGTGTTTTTATTTGTTACAGTTTCTGTTTTTATTTTATTTCAATTTGTTATTATCTATTTATGTATTTATTTTTTGATTGTATTTTGCTTCATTTTATTCTACTTTTATTTTATTTTTCTTTCAGTTTATGTATTTATCTATTTAATTTTTGTCTGTGCACATCTACTCTGAAATGTCATGCTATGTGCACACCTAGAAGTAAGAGCAGCAGTATAGTCAGAATGCCAGTGTACGTCAGCAGCAAGTGTTAACCAGCCAGGAGGCAACAGACTGTGTACAGGCTGAGCCTAGAAATGGACTCAGTCAAAAAAAGGCCAAAACTAGGCTAACAAAATCAACGGGAAGCACCGGATTTATCAAAAGAGATCAACGTTTTCAAACAATCAGGTTCGCCGAAAAAACGAACTTTAATTGAAAAATGGCCGTTTAATCGTTTTTAGATGATGCGAGTTTGTTCGATAAGCCAAGCCAATAGTCAGCTGTGGAACGCTTGATTTTTAAGAGATGGCAGTGAAAATGCAACTGCTGTAAATAATAATAGTTGCTGGCAGTGCAGAGGTATTGAGCCACGTTGGTGGGCCGGCGCTGGATGCGACGAGAGGACGGTACAACGGACGGACACTCAAAGATGACGAGTACAACACGTACATGACCTTCAGAGCTGCAGCACACGCCGGCAGACACGCAGACACCCAGACAGACAGACACACGTACAGACGGACACAGAGACGTACAGACAGACGGACAGCTGATCGGTTTACGTCCTGTGAATGTTTACACACGCAGCGGCGTAGGCAGCAGCAGCAGCAGCAGCAGCAACGTAAAGCCCGCTTTACATCCAACGCAACACATAGCAAAACGCAAGCACAGACATCACTTCTCTATAGTTTGATTTGTGTTCTATTTATTTCTATTGCTTTGATGTCTTCATGTTTTGCAACTGCTTAATTGTCTTGCACGTTTTTTTTTTCGTATTTTTATAATGTGCTTTACTGCAAGCACGTGCGTCTGACACGCGTCCAATAAACTGCTTACTTACTTACTTACAGCCTGCCTATCTGAACTCTGTTCTTGAACATTACACTCCAACTCGTACATTGCGTTCATCTGACACTAATTTACTGTGTGTGCCTCATGTCCGTACTTGTTTTGGTTCTAGAGGTTTTTCCGTAGCTGCCCCTACCATTTGGAATTCTCTCCCTCTTGATATCCGCAATAGTTGTTCAATAGCTTCTTTCCGTCGTCAACTCAAAACTTTCCTTTTTTCAACCTCTGGCCATCTTTAGTGCCCCGCCTCACCCCAGCACCTCAGATTCGGCGAGCTTCTTGCCGACAATATTGTGCGCTTTATAAATTTATTTACTTACTTACTTACTATCGTTGCGTGTTGCCTGCTGCGTCGCATCCGTCTCTTGCTTAGCGTACTTTCTCACGTTCATTGCGTTCGCTGCGTCCCTATCTCGCGTCGTCTGCAAGGTGCGTGCGTTGCGTGGGGTGTAAGCCAGGCATAACGCAGCGCAGCGCTGGGCGGGCCGGGCGTCAAGTCGTGGGTGGGCGCCGTGACTGGTGAGCTGTGTGACTTACCGC
>Ga0209052_1000389_pt1 | contig 13472 bp, 7 predicted proteins | sample WorMetHEROISLAND_2_FD_187409 | JGI IMG/M metagenome (GOLD analysis project Ga0209052, IMG submission 187409) | Marine gutless worms symbiont microbial communities from Max Planck institute for Marine Microbiology, Germany - Olavius sp. 4 HERON... | ecosystem: Host-associated > Annelida >...
GGCCTAACCTGAAGTAAGTTCAGAAAAAAATGGACCACTTTAAAAGTATATGTTTCCTTCACATGATGTCATGGTTTGTTGGTCTGCTGGCGTAGAGAAATGTTGTAGTTGTATTTGACACGCTGTGTGCAGAACGCCAGTGGTATGAACGCCAGTAAGTCAATACAACGTATCATCGAGGTACTGGAAGCTTGTTGAGACATGCCTACCACCGCTGGTCCACTACCACACACTGATTGCTGCTGTTTGTAATGTATTCCAGTACTGCTGACAACTGCGTCAATTAACTGAATGGGATGTGTGATCAGTCTGTTAAGTTTGTGTTGTCGGTACACCGTATCATTGAAGCTTGCTGCCAACACAACCACGAATGTCAACACGCCTCCCACTCTACAAAATTTTATTCAAGACACCAAAAACCGTCAGAATTTGGGACATTCTCCAATTACTTGATTCAGTAAGTACAACAAAAGATGAACAAAAATGGTGTGGTGTTAAAAACGTAGGAAGTTGGTATTCCTTTAAATGGAGACAGTCAAAACTGGAAGGCTGACAAATCTACTGGGGTACAAGAATGTCATCTGTCATCATTTCTACTGGGTTAATAACTTTTTTTGAATTTGCCAAGATTTTCAAGACAAATCTGCTGTTTCAGGACATAGGAGAAGCCGCACGTTTCATGAATTTCAGGGCAAGCGGGAAGCCTCCCTGTGTCAATTGTTGATCACTCGTTTGTAATATTCAATATCACTTATTCACTGTTGCTTCTCGACACATCAATGAATTGAACACCTCATATTCATTGTGATGCTTGGGCTTCAGCAACTTATTATTAGCTTTAGACTGAACATTTGTCCTGGTTTCTGTGTCACAAATCTCAGAAGAAAGACACTCGTGCAGGTAGTGGTTAATTAGGTGAATAATCGTAGGTTGATTTAACGAAAGGCTGCAGTTAGTACTTGATTGTAGCTGTCCAGTTAGTGCATTAATTAATGCATTACCCGGTAATTTGTTAATCACAATTTTAAAAAAATTAACGCTGTTAACGATTTTAACACAGTGACAAAAATTACTTTGCTGTAGATATATAAATTCATCATATTACAACCTTTATGTACTGATATGTCGACGTTTTGGCAAGCATTGTTGCCTTCTTCTGAACGATTTTTGTTGACTGCCGATTTCACCACTTTCTCAGACATTTGGAGTTGCTTGTTTTCTTCTTTCACGGCTATCTCATTGTAGTTATACATTGCCGAAAGTGTCTCTATGAGTGTTAAATACTAGGCTTGCCTCTGTTTTCTCAGAGCCAAGTTGATATGTACATATAGAATGTATTTGAGGGCAGTGTAACAAACCGTATATCATATGTATTTGTCAATGTGAATATTTGTTGTATATCATTATGCTCTCTCTCTATCATGCCTGGTCAGGTGGTGTGTCACCACCCAAATCCGCCCCAGAAAGCTCCACAGGCATCGTGGATCCGTAGATACTCTTTGGTCAGGCCATGTCTCCCTCCGAGCCTGGTCGTGTGCAGGGCACTGGAGGGCCAGATGCTTCGCCATCTCTTCAGCGCCGTTGCAATGGGGGTAGGTGGCAGTGTCCCAGCATCTGATAGTATGGTGTAGGTATGCTTGCCAGGAATAATTTTGTTGCCAGTTCGTCAGTACAGTAATTATGTTAATATGTTATGTATTATAGCCATCGGGTGCATCGTTTTTAATGTTACTGTAATAATTCACATGATGATGAAATGAAATGCATTGCATGTGTGAATTTAGCACTAATTTGTATGACTGTGACATTCGTCTGTATTATACACATATACAGCATGCTGCACTAACTGCCTTCACAACACTTTGCTGGTTTTTATCTTTGCGTGTTTTCAGCAATTTTGTCCTACCTATGTGTGTAAACTCGGCTGTCTAGACAAAGCATGCGTGCAGTCCAGGCCAGGCCTAGACATTAACTTGATACGAAATGGGCCGGGCCAAATTGATTTAGTACTCTTGAGTTCAAAATTTTCAAATCCTCGAGGTTGCCCCAAAGAAGTGCATTTTTATGAACAGATAGCCATCCGGTCGCTTTTATATGATATCAGTTTGTTCCGTAAACCAACGGTCAGTTCTGTATCTGTGTCGTGCATGCGTCTGCTAGCCGTCATATTTATAGCATGTTGTATGTATGTATGTAATATTTAATCACTGAAATGTGTCCAACGTTTTACTGTTAATTGACGTACAGCATTAGGCAATGTTAATATCTGACTGGCATTGGTGGCTGGCTGTAAATAGTGTACGACCGATATAATGTTACTGTTAATAGTTGCTAGATGTAATTCATGCGTGACTGTCTGTGTACATGTTGGTTGTCCTGGGCAGCTGTTCAATATTCTTTTTTTATCGTAACTTGAAATGTTGTACACAGATACATAAATGTTTTATGATTTTTTTAATAAAACAGTGTTGCGAAAGTTTGACACAAAAAATAGTCATCATCTGATGTTGATAAACAGACAGCACGTGTTTGGACAAAGCCTGTGATTTTGAAGATACACTTGCTAGAACTTCAGTTAGAATTTCCAGACCTGGAAAGTTTTGGAAGGACACGGTAACAGGAAGTCCTGTAATTTTGCCAAGCTTTATGTTATTTAACTAGCTGGCTAATAAACTGTATCAACTCTGTTCTGAGTCCATTAATGTGCTCAAAACACTAAACCACTGGCCAGGTTCTCCGACCATGTTGGCAGATTTATTTATGAAGTAAAAACCCAGCACAAAAAAATTGGTCATTTTTATCCAGTATGTCGGTCCTAGAAAACCTGGGAATTTTGCGGGTCTTGAAAAACAGTGTTGGCAAGTCTGTCACATCACATCAAGTGTTCCTGTGCAAGTTGAGACCACAACAGTCAATTCTCACATCCAGAAATTTTAACTGATGCAACACAATACAATACACACCCTGCGACATAAAGAACATTCCACTAAAGTTTTGTCCATATCTTCAGTCTTCACCAAATACTGACCGATTCTAAGAATTCAGTGACACTGGACAATTTGCAATAACGTGATTACGAAATATTTCACCACACCTTAACTGTGTAGCTACTCGCTACACTACCTGGTAAAATATAAATGTAAGAAAAGCTAACAATAATAGGAAACAAGCATTTTGGTAAACGATTAAAACAATTCAGACCAGCCTAACTTGAGTGAATGATCCCTATGATGATACTGTTTTCGCCGAAAATTCCGCCAGTATCCTCCATGAAACGCATTCTTTGAACTGGTGTAAGTTCTTAATCAACGCCTTGTCTTCGTTGCTAAGTGGCATGTTATAGTAGGTATTTGGTAACTGTATTAAAATACCGGAAATGTGTCCAAAACTAAACGTAATTTAATTTCAATATGACATTTTTTTCAGAGGACAAGTTTTGCATGCATTTTTCCTGACTGTAATGATCTTGGCAAATTTATATTTCACATGGTAGTGCAGCGACGCAGTTAAGGTGTGGTGGCATATTTAATAATCACATTATTGCAAACTGTTCACAGTGTGCCAGTAAAAAAAAATTAAAATCGGTCAACATTTGGCAACGATATGGGCAGAAGTTTAGTGGCAAGTTTTTCATGGTTCACGGTTCAGTATAACAAATTCTTGGATTAGAGTAAGTTTGGCACACTTACTACATAGACTGTAGGTCTTCAAATCAAATGAAGGTCTTATTTTCTTACTGCATCCCATGTATTGCAAGAGTTTCTCAGGCTTCCCAATTCCAACAACGTTTATATAGCAGTATAAATTAAACAATCATTAATATTTCAAGAAACATCTCGTTTCATCAAAGGGGCATGCTACACAACACAGGTGGTGTTGAGTATGCCCCAGGATCACCACAAGAGATAGCAGTGGGAAGTACTGACCTTCTGATAAACAACTAAATCATCTGCAGTGAATCCCGTGTGTGCTCTTTGCTAAGTTGGCATCTGCATAAGAGGCAAGTAAAACCAGCGAAGATGTCAGCCAAGTGCTGACATACCATACGGCCGTCTACCTAGCTGTCCAATCCTTAACGCTAGCCTGACCATTTTGAGCTGAAAATTGGCATTCCAGTTACTCCAGCCCCGGGAACGTTCTCACCAAGTTTGATTTCTCCGTGCCTTTCAGTTTTCGAGTTTGAGCCCTTATGGCACAGACAAGCAAGGCCCATATTATGGCCTATTTTGACGGCTACACAATAATATAGCTAGTTACAGTGTGCAAAAAAAATCCTAGCAGTTTTAGTGCTGCAAGGCAAGTACAGTCTTCTTATCAACCCTTCTGACTACAATAATGTGCCTGCTGCCAGAACTTCTGAACGAGTACGGTACAGTGACTGAGTGAGTAGTTTCTTAACGGCAGACTGATTGGCACACAAGAGTTCTAACAGACAGCGACCGTTCATCACTGTACAGAGATGCTCAGCTGACGACGTCATCGTCTTTGTGAAGCTCATAAATCTACCACAGAACATACAACGTTCACATTTACACGCACGTTAACAACTGCTAGTCACGAACAGAGCCATTGTGTGCACAGTGCTAGCAGCATTGCATCCATTCAAAGTTGTCTGCCAAAACAGACCGGGCCAAATCTAGCAAGTTCTTGAATTAACGTTACCATTGTCCAGCAATACATTTTGTCACAGGGGAACAGGTTCATCTCCCCAAAATAGGGTACTTTCAATGCAGCAGTTAAAAGGCTAAGGGTCGATTATAGCTCTTAATGGTAACCCATCACAGAGCTACGGAGCCGTATTGGATCACACAGGGTTACCTGCCACTCGACACAGGTAAACGCGCCCTGCCTTAATTCCAACCAAGCAGGCCGGCACTCGATTTATGAGGGACATTCAACAAGTAATGAGAATCGATGTATTTTTCACAACCTATATATCAGTAAAATGTACATTCTGTGCAAAATCATGAGTTTGTTGATGTGATGTCACTGTAATTTATAACCTCATAGAGTGTTAAATGAAAACGATTCGCAGCGTCAACATAAACGGCCCTGAATCTTACATAGCGGACAACACGAAGATGGGATTTCAAATTACGAAACAGATTATAGTTACTGGGGTCAGGTCATTACTCATTACTGTATGCAAGGTGATCTGATTGTATGAAGCCAGAGTTATGAACAGCTTGCTGGGTAACTGAAGACTGAGTGCCGGATTTACAGCATGTGGGGCTCACTCCCGGGCTCCCACACATCATGGACCCGCACACAACTAGTTATAAATGTAGCAAGTCACCTGAACATAAGACTCCGACAACGTGATCATCTGTGGCAGGATATCAACAGTATGCAGATCCTGCAGCTCAAACCATTTGCCACTGCCCTACAGAGCCACATCAGCCCAGCTCAACGCATTAACTAGAGTTACACACAATACATGCCAACGGACCAATTACGGCGAGTTCTGCATAACAGTAGGCCCTGTTACAGGGACTGCCGGCACACTGACCAGTCGGTTAAAGGCGCTGGCTGTTAAGACAGCCGGTCATCTGGCCAACTCGGGTTGTACGCTAGCTTAATTGGGTTTAACCCCCGCCAGCTCAAAGCAACAAGGCAAAAGTAATGACCTCCCATACAACAGAGCTAGGTGTCTATGCGAAATCTTCTTCTAACCATCTAGTATTTTTCTCTCAGCATTCCATTCCACTCCTCCTGGATGGCCACTCTGAAGAACGACCTATCTCTGCACAACCTCACCGATGAGGATGCTATCGAAATGGCCCTGGATAAGCCGCTGTGGGGACTATTGGCAGCAAGCGAAGCTACGCACTGATGGTGCATGCCGAATAATGATAATGTGATGATGATTCCAGTCGAGTACTACAATTCTCAATATCATAGTCACTACAACAGAATACAACACGTCGTGATGTGCATTTATTTCACTAGACGGCTGACGGCTGGGCTCAGCTTAATAAAGTAAAGAGACTGGGCCGGGCAACAATAAGTACAGAGGCCTACTGTCTACTCTACAGTATCCACAGGAATGTAGCTACAATACTGAACAGTGTCTGGTTACGTTTTGCAGCATATGAACGAGGGAGGCCCAGGTTCCCCATCATGTACCACATTAGCTATGAGATCACGGATCATATCTAATCTATGTCCTGTCTGACTCATGTAAGCAGTGCTGTGACAAGTACGTATGCTCGACACAATGTCTGGTTACCTTGTGCAGTATGTGAACGCGGTAAGTGCCTTTGCCAGGCCCTGGTTCACCGTCATGCACCACGTTAGCTATGAGATCGTAGGTCGTGTGCTTGTGCTGACTGCGCACGTCCACTGACAACAGCTCACCAAAGTCTATTGCTCTGCACGTCCACACACAGCCAGACTACACGATCTGTGCCGCTACCCAGAGCACACTGTACAATAAACTTGGAGTCAGGCGTGATACTCCAAATTTACATGTAAAAATTTAAATCACTTAGTGACTCCATTTTGCCCAGCATAGACAACCTGCAGCTAAGTTTGGTGACCATGGCATATTAAAATCTGACCTTCAGCCCATCTCTATCACAGACAGAGTCAGACATTCAACGGAATCATCTGTAGTCACAGAGACACAATGACACTGACAGACAGACATCACCGCTTGACAAACAGTCATTAAAAAGGTAAAGGAAAAGCAAAGTCTACATACTTGCTATATAGTTCTGCATTCACGAGTCAAACTCTTGAGTAGCAGCACTTTAAATTACAATCTTCTCAGTGGCAGCTGATTTGCATGAGCTAATCATACCCAAGCACAATATGCAGCCTTGATATATGATATGACAAATGATTTGCACTAGAAAACAGGCAGGCAAGCTGCCAGCTTAATCTAGCACATAAACTAAAAGAGCTAAAACTGTTTTAAATTGAACTGAAATGAGAGAAATAGAATGAGCACTGCTATGTAACAAGAAGCTAGCTACGGCTTCGAGAACAGAACGTCAGCTTTGTGCTTTCGTCTCGTCATAACGTCTGCACTGGCAAACAATTGGACCCACGGTGCATTGCAACAGACAAACATACCAATGCCCCAATGAGCCACACTAGGCTTAAAACCCACAGCTCTTAAACTACTACTCATTTCCCATCCCGCTGAGTGTAGGAGGCTGGGGTGACATGATCAAACAGTAGGCCAACCTTCTTGCAAGGTAATACAATAAATACATGTACGTTCATGTTGTTTTTAGCTCTAAAGAAAAGTTAGTTCAGGTATATTTTTCACGTCGATCCCCGATTGTCAGCACACAGACTGTTTGTGAATGTGTGAGTGAGTAATGTCGACCAGTTAGGCCTACTCACTTGACTGGGAAGTTGACAATCGTTGGGTTCTTCTCAAGAATGAACGTCGTCTTGTTGAATCTCTGCACACATTTCACACGTTGCAACGCATGGATAAGTTCAGTGAACTAAACAAATATCAGATTAGAACGACACAGTGACCACAAGTCAGAAAAACAGTTACCAGCAACGCACGATAAACAAAACTACAGCCAGATGCTGGGTTTTGTCAGTTCAATACAAGCAGAAGACCGGGAAATGTTGGCCCAGTGCCAAGATATGGAGTGACGATCCACGGAGAGCTGGGAAACCCTGATCTTTCAAACTAAAAAATGGCACACCGGTTCCCTGGGGAACGTGCACACTAATGTTGGGTTTTCTGTACATTTTGACTTTCGAGTTCGGAGCCCATATCAGACAGACAGATGGGCAAGAGCCATATTGCAGCCTACTAGGACAGCCACACAATAACATCTGCCATCTGACATGGCTAACAGCACATTCTATATAACAGCTCCATCTGCTTATTCTATCATCACTCATAGACTCCGTCCATATAGTGTCAACCTTGCCGTAGAGGATGGTGAATGGAGGAAGTTGTGTGAGAGTCTGAATCAAATTTGATGAAAAATCGACAGACAAAAAGAGAAGGACACCTTGTCATGCAAACTCATTTTTACCATACTGCTTATCTAATTGCACGTGCTGGTAATTGCACTGTACACTTTTTTTTAATTTTTAGCCTAGTATTCATGTTTTCAATCCAGTCATCAGCTTAACACATCATAATAAGGATGTTTCATTGACATTGTGTTTAACAGCGGTGTGTCTGTTAATGATGTCAACAAAGAGTAGCAAAATTTCTCTACTTTATGCTAGATAACGCAATATTTCTGTTAAATTAGTGTGTGTTACATTGTACTTTATTATTATTTGCAAACCGTTCTATGTATGCACGTACGCCTGATGTGTATTTCTTTTCAATATTATTACTTACTTACCTAGTAACATAATCGTAATATGTTTTAGTCATATGTAACGGCGAATGCGTTTTGACATTTGTTGGCAATAAAGAAATGAATGAATGAATGAATGAAGACATGTGAGAGTCTGAGTTGACCTTGATATAGAGAATGATAAACGGAGGCAGCTGTGTGATCTCAAATCGTTTGAGCGTTGAGTCCTTGTACGTCTTATATTCCTTCTCAACGAGTCCATTGAACTTGTTGAGAATGCCAAAGAGTGGTACTTGTGGAATGATGTTCTCCCTCATCTCGTCGGGATACAGTGGAGGGGCTGGAAGATCACAAGTCAAGTACATGAACGTTGTCTCGTCCATTCGCTCTGCACACAACACCGGCTGGTAACGATTAAAAACTTTTAAATAGTTACCTTCACAAAATTAACCATTAAGTAATCGTTAATTTTGATTAAAAGAAAATGCACTTTCTTGTTTAGCAAATTTTTCAGTTGTTCAGCAAGAAGCTCTCACAGATTCAGTGAGAACACAATCATTGAGTGTTTGCATGATGCTCATTTGTTCATAATCATAATTCTCCTCGGGCAATGTAGAGATTTTTGTTACTGATTGCCTTCAGACAATACGAGATGACGATAGGATGGGCATCAACCTACCATGACAGTCTATCTATGACACACGTGCAAAGCTTCAACTTCAGATTGTGACAGACTTAGTTCTACAAGACACTCTGAACATGACAGACTGATCAGCATCAACAGTCAATAGTACCTTGTGGTGAGAATTTATCTTGTGTTTAACTGAAATACGACACAGTTAACTTCTTAACTGTTATCTTATTGGGCATTCTAATCTATACCAAACTCAACCAAAACCAAGTTCTTCAAATTTCTTTTGCAAAAAGACAAAACCAACAACCAAAAAACTAGCAATCAAAAAAATGAAAATATTCACAGCCCGAAACATGTTACTATGTGTCAAGTTAGATATCATGATCTGCCATTTGCTATTTCTCAGTTTAATAGAGCTTAGTATTCATCAACAAACCTTTGTACTCATCAGTTGCAAGAAGTTTGTTTTTCTCGTCTTCTTTCTACCCACAAATACAAACAGATACAATACTGTTACAACGCCACAATATGAGTCAAAAAAGAGACCACACTCCATATATCTGTTAAATACTGACCAATTTTCAAGATTCAACAATTTAACTGACAAAGGTTGTAATTTTGGCAAATTAATACAGATTATAAGTTTACGTGAACACTTTGTTTCTACCATGTCAATTGGTGGAACTTTACGAGAGTAGATTCTCATCCTGCCACGGAACGTTCTACTGATGACCGTCTCCCTGGACTTCTTAGTTCCTCCGAGACAACTGTGCAGGGTACTGAGAAACCACGACAAAAACTCCACACTGTCTCCTACAGACAAACAGACAGATACACAGACACACGGACAGACAGACAGACAGACGACAGACACACACTCTCACACAGAAGCAGACAAACAAGTGTGCAGAGGACTGAGAAATCACAACAAAAAACACACTGTCTCCTGCACATACACAAAAAAGACAACTAATATTAGCAGGAAGACACAATTAAAGACTAAAATACAAACCACAGAGTTCAAGACCAAGATCAATACTGCAGTTTTCCATCTTTGGACCAGAATCATGGTATTGAGACGACAACTCTTGGTTAGTTATGCTATTGCTACAAAAAAATACATAACTTGTTCACTGCTCAGCAATGTGACAAAATTCCCAGACATTTCCCAGACACTTTGAGGCACTCCTAGAGCGGGCAAAGATAACGTTTCGGTTAACGCGAACTGTTGGTTAGCTAAATGATTAGAAACGAGGAACCCGCTCTTAACAATGTTGCCCGTGTAACTAAGAGATTAATAACAAAATACAACCAGCATTGTCGTGGGTTAAGAAAGTAAGGGGCAGGAAGTTGCAATTGTCCGACAGACAGACAGACAGCTGCAAGCTTCCGACAAAGAAGATTGCTGGTACTCAGAAGTTTGAATCTTGCCCCTAAATTCCCTCAAACTGGGAGATCTTCAGCCTACAAATTTTACCTTTCGAAGAAAATTTTCAGACAAGAAATTTTTTTACGACAGGCTAAAATTCATGGGGCGCAATGGGCAACTGAATGCAAAGGTAATAGCAATAAAGTTACGCAATGCAATCTGACAAAAATGCACCATCGAAAATATACGCCATCACCAAGCTACTGAACACTGGTGATGAGCCAGACGCATGAAGTTACACATAAAACAGTTTTCCTTGACAACATTTTCCCCTGACACTTCCCTGCCTTTTGCACAATTCTCAGACTTTTGCCTGCCGACCAGCTGCCAATCTGCATTAAGTGTCCAGGTTGTCGAGGCAAGTGATCAGCCTGGTACAAAGTACATACCTTGTTCAGTGATCTGGAACTTCTTGTTGCTGCAGCGGACAACGGCCTGCAGCATCTCGTGTGGACTCACGTGTGCCTTGAAGTTGCGCGAGTTCCACAGCTTGCGGATCAACTCGCCAAACCTCTGCACCAGGATGAACATCTGATCACCCGGAGCTCGCCTGATGTCTGCGTAGTTCTCCTCACGCAGGAAGTAGTTGCGCACAGGAGCGACGTGAGATAGTGCCTCCACATGTGCCAAATCACCACAACAATGTTAATACATTTACATCAACATACACAAATATTTAACTGCTGCTAAAACGAACACTGCTGTGCAGAAACAGATCATATGATTAGTTTATCAGTTTATGCCGTAACTAATTTTTCTTAAGGTATCCCACCGAAGTGCATTAAGTTGATAAATTTCATTTCCTGTACACTTGGTAAAATGCTCTGTCTTCTGGCTGTTCCTTTAACAGTTTGTAACGTTTATCAATCATCAATGTCACTCAGCATCTGTAAACTTCTTCTTTGTCTGCGTAACTTACCAACCAGTGTCATATTTTTGATGCAGCTTAGTAACATTGCTACTGCTGCTACATGGACACTACTTTTAGTCTATGTGTAACAATCCTGGTTTTACATACATATTCCAGGTAAGTCTTGTCCACAATAGCGCTGGGGATAGCCAGAACAGGCTTTATTCAGGCTGCACATAGAACACTGAATGTAGTTTTCCAGGACCATTCACACACTTTTTTCATGTCTTTGCCACACTGTTTAATCGAGTGTATATACCCATCCTATCGAACAAGTCAGATTTTTGAATACATCTACAAAATCAATTAATGAAACCACAAAACATGTGGCACATAACATTAGATATGTAACACAGTTGATAATTACATCAAACAACAGATCAATGAGTGTCTGACAGTAGACAATGATGATGTATGTAAAGGCCGATAACATGTACACAGGTCTAAAATGCAGCAACCATTTGGTTTATTTTCCACGACTTTCCAGGCCTGGAAAATTTAAATTTCAAAATTCCATGATTTTCCAGGATCTGTGTGCACCCTGTTTATTACAGGTCAGATGCCCTTACCATCACTAACAGCCTCAAAGCACCAAACAGAAATTAATTAACAACACTAAAAGAAAATACTAAGAAATACTAGTTAACAAATATAATGTAAAAACAGAAGCTAACCTGTAAGATAACGTTGCAGTAGTCATTTGCTTTTATGTTGTTTAAACCAACAATTCCTAGAATAAAGCAACTAAAGCACTGCAGAAATATGTCATGAAATATAACACAATATGCTCTGTGCAGGCACATGCAACTAAAGTGATAAAATTCAATCATTAATCACATGATTAATTACTTTTAATCATGTGCTAATCAGCATTTTAATGCGTATCTGGTTTGTACTGCAGGTAGGTGTCATAAAAGGACAGAACGCCATCTTGCTGCTGAACATCGGTCTACTTCACAGTGTAAATAGCATCGGTGATGCAACACAAGTTTGACTTTAAGACTTTTGTTTTGATGGATAGTTCTGCTGGTTTCTGGTGACCTTTGTCGACAAATATGGAAATGATCAAACACAGCTAGATAGCCGTAAAAGAGGAAAGCAAACTGAAGCCAAGTAATGTATCGTCACTTCATTAAAACTTCAACTGTGCTACTTTTTATAATCGTATTAATTCACTAATGTGCTTTGAGTAATGCATTAATTGGACAGCTCAAGGCAAACAACGAAACAAACAAAACATCTGTAGACAGCATAACACAGCACACGACATACCAGGCAGGTAAGTGGAGCCATCGTAAGCACGTGATAGCTTCGACGTAGTCTCGATCTGACTAATCTGCTCCGGCAGAAACGTTGGGTTCAACACATACTAAAACACATCGGCATTACAATGATAGCATGTACAGAGACGTAATCATTGTACGGACCTGCACATAATGTAAATGCTGTAATCATGTGCAACTGTGCATGTAGAATCACAGCAGAACTCGCCTGAGACATACACACAGCACAATCACTGACCAGCCACTACAACAATCAGCAACTTCACATTACATGTCTCATTCTGCCAATTTGGAGACATTTTGAGCACATCATAGTTCAGCATCGGATAAATCATGCCTTCCGCCAGTGGCCACAGAACCTATACGACAGCGATGGTAAATTCTGTGCCACTTTTAAAATAAACTACCGGTACCTCATAAATTACAACAACATCACATCCAGTACATACTCAGAGAAGCAGGGACTGTACTGGTATGCTTTGCAGATTCTAAAGAATTCTTCAGTCTAATACAACGAACTGCAAAACTTTTGGAATGCCCCTGATAGTCGTGGTATGGGCTGATGACTAATAGGATGGCCACAGAATAACAATAATAACAAGTCCAAAATAGTTTGGGAAAAGGCGGAATCACTCCTCGTTTCTATTCACTAGTTTGCAGCAGCAATTTGCAATTGCAAGTTTTGGCTGAGGGCTTCGACCCCCCAAATCTCCTTTCCTTGGGGGTCAGGGACCCCTATGTAACACAGTGTGTCACTAGACCTCTCTCTCTCTCTCATTCCCGGTCAGGGGGGGCGGGTCACCGCCCCAATGACCCGCCCCAATCCGTTCCAGGAAGTCCCAGAGGCGTCGTGGGTCCGTGTTGAACTGTCCTCCCGGCCAGATGTCCCTTCTGGCCTGGTCATGTGCTGAACAATGGAGGACCAGGT
>Ga0209052_1000391_pt1 | contig 13463 bp, 10 predicted proteins | sample WorMetHEROISLAND_2_FD_187409 | JGI IMG/M metagenome (GOLD analysis project Ga0209052, IMG submission 187409) | Marine gutless worms symbiont microbial communities from Max Planck institute for Marine Microbiology, Germany - Olavius sp. 4 HERON... | ecosystem: Host-associated > Annelida >...
AAATAAATCTGCATCAATAATTCAGAGTAACCACTGTACAAAGATATAAACTCAGTAACTTAAAGCCTTAAAAGCTTTAAAAACAATAAAATATTGCATTATTAGTGGCATATAGAGTTTAAACTAAAATTAGGTTAAAGTAGAAGTGTGGGTTTTTTAGGTGGGTGTACCCACCGGGTTTTTTTTGGGTACATACCAGGGTGTCTGAACCCTGGTTTGAGCAGACATAGCACTGCGCTATAATTTTTGTTGAAAATTTACTTTATACTTAATGGGGATTTAGACCCATGCCCCGTGCGTGTATCTATGAAGGATATACCTGCAGGCTGTACAACGAGCTGTGCAGATGCCTGCAAACTGCCCAGCTGTCCAGCATCGGCCATGCACTGGTAGACGCCAGCATCGGACATCAGCAGTCCCAGAATCCTCAGAGTACGTGAATTGACCACACGAACGTAGTCGGTCAGGGTGAGGTTCACGCCGTTCTTCAGCCAGTAGATCGTTGGCGGCGGGCTCGCATAGACGTCGCAGACGAACTCGTGGTCCGAATTCATTCTCGCGCGGACGTTTCTCGGACGCTGGCGTAACTTCGGACCGACTAAAAGATTTCGCACAAAACCAACAATGTGCATGTTGGATGACGAATTTTTTTTCTTGAATCTTTCTGGCTTTTTTACACATGCTCAGCATGAAAAACAGCTGATTGAAAACATACAATAGTAGAGAATAAACTATACTAATTCATCGAATCACATTACAATCCATGATCTTTTATATACAAACATTTCTATCTATGACTTTATTCAAAGATGAGCAACAGCAGACAAGCTAAAACTCTGATACACGTGTAACGACTTTGCAATGGCGGTGATCATATAGCAAGTCTTCTTTCTTCTTCTTTCTTCTTTGCCGGGTGGGTTATTAGCTCAGCGCTGAGGCCTTACATGATTGGCCCAATGCGCAACCCGGATATTCAACATCTCTCAGAGGCCTTTGCAAGCCTCAAGAGAGGTCTCCAATGCAATAAAGCAAGGTCCTCATACTCTAGGTAATGGGGGCCTAGAATTTCAAGTCGCTGGTTTATGATACATGTGTAACGACTTTGCAATGGCAGTGATCATATATCAAGTCAGCCTGCTCGAAATATCAGCATTCAGTTCAGTTCAGCTTATTCATTCCATTCAGAGCAAAATACGTTGCAATCACAAAAACAGTACAACAAATGGAGTTTATAAATAGAAAAGGACTAAAAGGCACTTAAGTGCACTAACATTAGTTGTGTAACTATAGGCCTAGACAAAAACAGTAACATGCAAAGTTACTAGTAGCATTGGAAGAATAAACTAAAATCGACACATTTGATAGTATATTCAAATCACAGAGACCAGTAAAACTAGTAGACAAGGTAAACACACATTAACAAATCGTTCACTGAAAAAAAACACGATTTGGCATGGATATTACTATGTCTCTTGCTCTGTCTATTGCTATGTCAACATATCTGAAAAATGTCTTCTGTAAATGCTTTTAGCGATACTGGTTAATGACATGACTAAAGGGCATGACATACGATGATACGATTGACAAAATTGGCTGATTTTGTTTGCCAATAAAATCTGTCGACAAACATGCAAAAATCGGTCCATAAAATCAACTAATTTTGTCATCCAACATAGAACAGGTTCCATTTTCGACGATAAAATTGGCCAACTTTTTTAAATCTTTTTTTGCGATCTGCCATTGTGTATTCCAGAAGCTAATGTCCCAAAAAGTTGCAAACGATAAAATTTCCTGCGTATCATGGTTCAACAATTTTATTGGCCGATTTTCTCGGGTAACTAAACCACGCCCACAAAAGTTTGCCAACTTTATCGATTGTACGCCATCTGCTTAAGAAGATCCTAGAAAGTCAATCGACCGCCGACAAAGTACAACACTCCACCGTACCATGAACTGTGAGCAGTGCGTGAGCGTCGATGAAATCCTGCTGGTTGGAAGCTCGGCAAGTATACAAGGCCGAGTCCGGCTCCATAACACTGTCAATCCTCAGACTGCTTACACCGACAACTGAAAACCTGCCGTGCTCTCCACTGCAATGACAAACAGTACAACAATGCAGCATTAAACTGAGTGTTTGTGTACCTTCTCACTAGCCGCATTTCTTCTGAAAAAAATGGACAATTAAAGGCTCAGCCTACTGTAAGTATGAAGACATCTTCACATTCCCATTATTATTAACCGTACAGTTATGCCATCTATGATGGACAAGAGATGAAAAGCGACACACGGCACTATTAAATAACTGACAGAGAAGAGGGCCAATGATGTCAACATTAACAAAGCCACAAATGTAAGCTAGAAACACCAAGCCCGGACATTACTAAATGTTGCAGCATACTTAACAACTAAGGACCAAGGTCGATTTATCAATGAAGGAATTATGGAGAGAGATGTGGGAGGTTAACCCTCCGGTAAACTCCATCACCCGGAGGATGCGCCCCTATGCCGTAGTACACCAGTGTGTGGGCCATTCTCCACCAGTGGGGTTACTCACACCCACTGTGCATCTGTGGTCACACTCAATCTATGTCGCACATCGTGAACGACTGTCCAGTAAACAAGTTCGAAGGTGGTCTTGCAGCCCTTCACACCATTTCTGATTCCGCTACAGAGTGGCTGCGGCGATTCAACTGCATATGACAAAGAAAGATCACCGGGGTCTTTGCTGCAGCTTTGGTCAAAGACAAAAAAATTGGGTGTGGGCAATACTTTACCTACATGCAAAGTTTTCAGTTCGTATATTTACAGTATATCTTAAGATATCGTTTGACAAAAAAGCACTACTTACAATACCCACCAAGCCGGTCAGTCAGCCACCCCGGGGCCAGTTGACCCAATTAGACACCGCAGAGCCTCAGCCATAGAGGACTGTGAAACATTACACTGTGGGATACAAATGATTAGAATGTTAACATGATTCTCACTTGAGGTCTAAAGCTGCTCCGTCTTTGAGCCAGATGACGTTCGGCTTGCCGCCGTCGCTGTCACGTCCGTTAGCAGCGCAGAACATAACGACTGTAGCACCTTCCACAACAACTTGATCAGCCGGCCAAACGATAAACTGCGGTGAAACTCCCTGATATGTTGCTACAACACATGCAAGATCACAATAAACTGCGGTGAAACACCCTGATATGTTGCTGCAACACACACACAAGACCATCAGCACTTCACACAACAAGAATATTCAATCAGTGTTTCACACTGATATAAAACACTAAATAAGTAAGTAAGCAAATTTGTAAACAACAGAATGTTGGCAAGTGCTGCTGAATACGAGGCACAAGTGGTGGAGTCGGGTACCAAGAAGACCTGAAAGCCTTAACCAGCAGCGATTTCTTTTCTGGAGTCCTTCCAAGTAAGCCACACCTTTGGGAGGAGATCCTCTGGCAATGTCCGTACCAGTGCAATCGATTGCCAGGAAAGACTTGTCCTTGAAATGACCCATAATGTGTCGAGTGGGTTGTAAAATTCTACTCACTCAATCACTCACTCACGTTGGAACTGCTGCAGCATTCTTCTGCCATCCAGACAATTTCCTGTCCCCAAATAAAAGGTGTAAAACATCGAAGAATCGAGGTCCACACTACATTGTTGACTAGATCTGCAACCAATGTTTCTCTACTAAACAAATGAAACAGCTAACTTACACGGATCGCTGTTCTGCACAAGCAAAGCTGTCCTGCTCAACTTTGACCGATCACCACTCACAGCCTTACATCTGCAACACAAGCACCAACAATAACATTACTCAGGCTTTGCTTTTTGAATAACAAGTCTAATTCTCAGCAGTTGCTCCAAGTAAGGCAGGCTCCCAATAGTAGCATTTCTTTGGAATTGTGGAAGGAAGAAAAGTAGGCCGGTTAATGATTAAAATACAAATAACACATCAGCAAAGTAAACATTTTGGCAATTAAAGCTGGACAAGTAGGTTAGTTTACATAGCTGATACTGCAGTAATACCAAGCGCCTCTGTATCTTCAAGTGCCGCTGTATCTTCGGACTCCATGGCGCTATATAAATCTTGTATTATTATTATTATTATTATTATTTTACCCTTGGTACTCCATTCCCAAGGGAGCCTAAAAATTGACTAAGCAATACAAAGGTGGGTACGATCGTTAGTCCGTGCTGTCAGCGGCCGGCAAACTGTCATACAACAAAACAGCATTAAAGCGCTGCACCGAAACAGAAATCCTTTGAAATAGATAGCTGGTCTCTCTAGCCTCGCCAGTATTAATGGAGATCCTCCTTCCAAGATCAGCCAGGAGGTGGCAAGCTGATGCATTGAAAACGCCCAAGGTCTCAACCGCAATTGACTCAAAGATGTAATAATAATATTATTATTACTTTATTTTTTTAATTATTATTATTATTATTCAATGAATCTTAAACACAAAATCTTAAACGAACCTGTAACGTCCAAAGTCTGTGAACTGGGCACTACGTATTTCCAACGTTCCATGTTCGTCATGCACCAGGATGTTAGCACTGTCAGTAGACAGCTCTCGGTCATCCTTCACCCACATGATACTTGGTCGAGGCACGGCGCCAATCTTGCACGAGAACAGCACCACGTCACCGAGGTACACCGTTGCATTCTGCGGCTCCGCCTCAAAAGCTCTGGCCATATCTAAAACATTATACAATATCAGTGTAATAACGGACTAAGCGACTGAGTTTCTGTAACAACTTCGCTGAGTGCCAATTTTTAGCCGACTGTACTTAATACGGTCTCCCCACCGTGGTCTGCCACCTTGGCGTGGTGGTGGGGCTTATGCACCGATGACCCGGACGACTTTTAATCTGAAGGAGAGGAGCTAACCAAGTGCAGACCGCCTGATAGGAACAACCATACTACACGTCACCAGTCCCAGGTGGCTGGTGATTTTTCGGCTTCACGGCCGATTTCGGCTTCATAGCCGATCACTGTGACCTTATGGTTACATTGTGGTTGCGCATTGGGCCGAACTGATACGGCCTCAGCGCTGGGCAGGTGTAACAACCTGCCCACCCCGAAGGTAAGGTAAGGTACTTAATACGGTCACGTTGGTCAGGCTATTAGCATGCTCTGTCGTCCGTCTGTAATGTATGTACTGTGGCTAATCGGTACGTCATAGGGAATCAGTAATGGTACCGTTGATGTTGGATACGACAGTGGCAAGTTCCTATAGGCTGTTAATAGTAACCATGACACTACCAGCAGCCGCTTGGCTGCAATTTACAATGCAAAGTTTCCGGCTGCACTGCATCCATGTTCGTGGAAACAGTTCATACTTACCACTAACAGTTTCCTCTTCTGTTTAAACAGACGACATTTTTCACACGGCTAATTATTCCAGATTAGACTGGGTTCCATAAAAAGTAGTATCAGTCATCAGTAAATGCATAAAATTTGAATGAATTTCCAACACTATTAGAAAAAGAATAAAGCAAGAAGCATCCAAACTATCAACCTCAGTATGATATGATAAAAAAACAGAGATACATAATTATATCTATTTATCTGAAGCATCATAATGTTGTAACGAACAAGGAGACGAGTACATAACAAAATCTATCAAGCTAATATTTGAAGTCTGTCATCGAGATGCAACATCCAACTACTAAGACTACTTCGGATTTTTTTTACCAACCAATCTTTCCAGAGTGACTCCTATTTAAGCCGGATGACAAAGAAGTAAACTTTTGTCAGTAAACTAGATGGTTAAAACTTGACATACATCATCAAGCTGGCTCCATCTCGTGAACAAATCCATCAATGCATTCTAGAAATATCGCAAAAACAAACTTCCAGAAAGTAGAACTAAAACATTTCAGTAGCCACACATCCTTCCTGACGGCCAAAGAGGAGTATCAAAGGACAGAAGAGCAAATGATCCACAGAGAAAATACAAAAGTTGATAAAGCAATGGATCATAAACTTACAGGCAATTGTGACGTGCGCCTTTCGACTGAGCAGAACGCCGACACCATTGACGGACAGCCGGCACTGATAAACTCCTTCCTCAGCCATGCGAGACTCAACATACAGTGAACCATTCGACAACACTTGCCTGACAGTACAGTACACACATGCTTCAAAGAACTTGTTTTTAATGCCCAACCGGGCTACATTCTGACTAGAATTTTCAAACACTCAAAGTTCACCTGGTTCCATACAATATTAGTTCGTTCAACAGGCTAACTGTCGTGTCCGAAACTGATTTTGATTAGGGCTGCAGATTAATCGCAGTTAACGATGCGATCAACGATTAAAACATTAATCGCGATTAATTTTTTTAATCGCAAAAAAATTACTTAATTATCTCCAGATTGGCCTACACAGCAACAAGTAGTGACGTCATCGTTTTTTGTGTGTTATTGTAATGTTTTTATATGCATAGTTTGCCAACGTTAACATAGCTGACTTGTGAGTGAACATTTGCATTGTATTTTTATATTATTCATGTAAGATGTAAAAATGACATATGGCGTATTTTTGAGCATGTTGCATTTGTGCGATTAAATTTTTTAATCGCACGATTAATTGCGATTAAAATTTTTAATCGATCTGCAGCCCTAATTTTGATGGAAATTGAACCAGCATTAAGAGTGTTGGAGACCGGACCAAGATCAAGTGCAAAGGGTGCGGTGGGGACTAAATGGAATAAAAGCTAGGCTGTAGGAAAAAGTTTGGAATTGGTAATGAAAACAGTCTGCATACAGAAGGGGAATTCTGTATGTCCAAAGAAAGGGTATTCCTAACAGCGGGAGCGGCTAAAGCAAAACTACGAGAACCAAAACATGGGGACAGTCTAAATGCCAGAGATAATAGCAGCACACTATCCCAGTGATTTGTGCCCAATTAATGTCCAACTGATCGAGGACTGTTCAGATTCTAAAATTTCACACGTTAAACAATGCTTAGAACTAGTTGTTCGTACTTGTGCGGTGGAGAAAGAGCAAATATCTGCGAGTCTTGGAGCCACTGAACTGAAGCAGTACGTGCTTCTCCGGCGTCATCAGTAAACCGAGCAACACAGTCCAGAGTCAGCGGCCGCTCGCCGACAACTACTGTATCAGTCGGCTCCACCGTGAAACCAAACTCGACAAAATCTCCTAAAACATGACAACATTCACGATGCAAAAAAACAGATGAAAATACCAAACTCGTCATCTCATCGTTGGCCAAAAAATTAATAGAATTATAATAGACAGTAATAACAAATCAAATGACTGCAGAAAGGTGCACTTCAACCAGGGTTGAAAAAAATGTTTTTTTTAAAACCCAATCCCGGTCAGTTTTAGTGGGTTTTGGGGTTAAACCCAGGTTTTTGAAAATCCCAACTTGATGTGCTTTAGGGATTTCATGAGTTTTAAGTTATTACAATAAGCACCGCCAAATAATGTCCAAATTCATAGGTTTCAAGTTTTAAAAACTTACTGGGGTAACCATAATGAAACATTTCATTATTAGTATTTAGTAAATCAAAAAACAAAATTGGATAAGTTTTGGGTGGGTTTTTTGGTAGGTTTACCCAATAAAATCCACTGGGTTTTTTTGGTATGTGCCCGAATGTCTCAACCCTGACTTCAGTACATCCTCGGGAATGTTAAGTACGAAGTGGCTTCACTCGGACTGTTAACTCTGGCTGATTGTCAAAAACAGCGTACAAAACAGTTTCTACGCAGCTGAAACGTCCAGATCGCTAGATACCATCAAAATGTTACCATTCTCTCTTGGGTCGAAAACGGCTCTCAAAGCTTAGAAAAAGTGCCACCTTATTACAAGATGGTATGTTCAAGCACCAAATTCAGAAGCCAAGAAGAACAAAAGGTGTCATTTTAATTGTATTACTGCAACAATTAATTAATTTGTTACATGTGAATTTAATTAAAAATCAATATTTTTGTTTTTTAAGACATGCTTTTCCAAGTTCCAACAGACCACAGTGGCACAGTGCAGTGCACTGCGACATTTGTTTTTTTAATTGTGCTATAAAAATAGCCTACTTATTTACTTGTTTAACTACAACTCAACTCAAGCACTTCTTTTGACTGACCTTTGCTGCACTCCATACACTACTGTGTTATCATACTTTCAACATATATTTAACCAAAAAAAAATTCTGATTTTTTGCTGGCTAGTCTCCGAACAGTAAGCTTACGAGAATGTAGAACTTATCTGGTCTACAGGTCGGATTTAATTAATCTCACCCTACCAACAACTATAAAGCACTAAAAGTTGATAAAATTAACAAATTTAAAAAAAAAACAAAAAAGGAAATTTGTCCACAGAGCTAAATGGTTACAAGCAGGTGAAGAACTGTACGTCCAGTAAGCTACAAACCCACAAGCCAACTGGGCCGCAATGTACTTTTTTGCCCTACGGCGATATAGCTGTACCATTGATCAGTTGCTCGCATGCCGGTCTAAGTTTGTTGTACATTCGTTTGTGTCTGGTAGTCACACGTAATATACTGAGCGAGTGTCTGATGCTACGTGACAATCTGCTGTTTTTATCTGTTGATTTTTCGCGTCAGGACATTGTGGACCTGGTTTCACATCTGTGTGTGGCGTAGGTTTTAGCTTTTATCTTTTATTTTTTATTTTACTCTTACTTCGCTTTTATGCCACTTTTTATATTGCTCTGTCCATTCTGTCTGTCTTGTACTGTGTGTACGATTTTATAATAAATAAATAAATAATAAACTATCAATGGCATGCAAGGCAGTTCCAGCCACGCCACAGCGACCCAGCTCATAACTACACCAAGGCATCTATTATCACACGGTAAAGGTTTCACACAATGATATAAGTAGTATTGTCTGTCGGACGGCGCCAGTTGCGGGTAAGAGAGGCAAGAGAGGCGCCTGGACGGCATGAGCACGCGCCATACAATAAACAAACTGTCTGGAGTGCACTGTGTTAGGTAAACCGCACAGCTAACACTCCACCCATTCTCCCACCTCCACGCCCTCCCCAGTCGTACCCGTGACTGTGCGGCTTGGAAAGAGAAGACGCGACCTACCAACAGACCATAACCCCCCACCCCCGACATGACCCCACTGAATAAAATCCCCATGACAAAATTATCAGTACTTTCTACTGCACTCCTTTAGAAAAACTATTGTTATTCACGAGTAAAAAGATGCATACATTACCGCAATCTTCCATTGCAGTCTGTATGTCATACCGAAGATTTTTTTTACTTTGATGCCTTTATCTGACAATGTGTTAGAGATAACTGCAAACTGTGTTAGAATAGCTATTTCGTAAGCAAAAGCAGCAGTGAGTTATTCATGAATAATAGATGTATGTTGTATTTATATTGTTACTATTTTACTGCAGCAAATCAAACAAGTATGAACAAAAACCCGTTACACGTCTCCCATGAGTCTGTAGGCAGGGCATTCTTAATGTTTTACTTTCTACAAAATAAACTATAATGATAAGTAGTTTTTAACAATGCACCTGGGATTCTATTCATCATTATTGACAATAATAACCTACCGTAGTGGGGGAGGGGGATTTTGTCCTTGAAGAGGCCTTTAAGAGGGGTATTCTGTACGGGGGAGGTATTTCCGCACTGACCAGACGACGCTAACAAAAGCCATTATCCCGCCGTAGACACGGTGGTATGGACGGCGGCCGTGCTTAAATGACGCCATTCATCAACACGGCAGCCGCATACAGTACAAGTCACGCCAGCCAGCTACACCTGACAACTGATGCCAGAATAATATTCTCTGAAGCTGGAAACGAAACCACCGTGCAAGTGTCATCCCAGTACTCTGCAGTAAATCAAACTGGTATGAGCACTGAGCAGAAAACAACAGCAATGCCTTGCCCAACCAAACTGATCTATACGGTCTGCAGTAGGCACGCAATTCCATCCGCAAATTTACGTACAATGTGAGACTGCATACATATGCATGTGGCTACTACAGTCAATTACTATTTTTAAGAAATAACACAACAAAAATCTAACTACAAAGTGCGTTCACTGTTCATTCCACGGCCGCGCTCGTACTGCCTATTCGAGCACTATGTCTGCAGTGGTATAACGGGTTGATAACTCCACAGATGCACCTAAGCGTGACCCAAATGAATGACAATGTAGGATACATGAGCCACCATCACCGGCCATGGAATAACCGTGTTGCCGCTGTCTGGAGTGTATAAGTTTGTTTACCACTCGGCTATCTCGCTCCAGACCAGGTTTTAACGTAAAAAAACGTAAAGTCCTTCCCAAGCCATAAGGCACATAGGGTGGCGCTGATCTCCGTTTCCTTAACCCTCAGCCAGACACCAGTTTACACTGCCAGACCACGGATACAGGGCTAGTGCATCGCGCAATGTGCCTGTTTACGTCCCAGCTTTCGCTGGTACTCATTACGCCTACCCACGGAGGGATGGCCAGGCAGAGTTGACCTGGGTGGTTGGTTACATACCAAGATGGTTTACCCGTTTTGCAGACGGTCACCCATCCAAGTACTAACCGGGCCAGGCATTGATTAACTTCGTTGATGCGACCAACGACGTTGCCGACTAAGCCAAACCGCCAACTTGTCTGAAAGTTGGTGTATGTTTTAACGTACACAACAATAATGTTGCACACCATTAATCAGATAACCACGCCCATCCGGAAAGCCCTTATAAGATTTCTACCAATTTGCACTGACTCCATCTATGTTACAAAGAATGCTATATTTTAACATCACCTGCAGTCTGTCCGGCCCTCATTAATAGGTTTGTATAGTGTCTACCAAGGGGCTGGACTTTTGCTATTTAGCATGCAGTAGTTTTAGCCACATGCCAGTCCTTAGTCTTACAGCAGCACAGGAGTTTGGTGGAAACGGCATTTAAACTTTCAAAAAGTAGTTCAATGTTGAGCACTCATTCATTGCTCTGTCCAGATTTCAGACAAGAAGACATTGTTCAGCATAAAAAAATGCATTATGCCATTAACACATTAACAGCACCTCTGAAGTTACGACCTAACAGCACTATACAAATCTATTATTATTATTACTATTATTATTATATCCATTCATCAGTTATACTGCAGAGTGCAGATGTTCCAGAAAAAAACTGCACAAAGTTAAATTATGACCATGGGGAGTTACAGGGTCATGCGCTTTCAAGAAATGTTCAGAAATTACTTCATAACGCAAAAATGGCAGAAAAGATAAGCGTTGTGTCGGTCAATGGCTATTCATCAGTTCCCAGCTAATTACATCCTAGCCACTGTTCAAGACTTGCTTCAAATGGGCCATGCCCTTGATAATGTATGATATAGCAGCTGCCAAAGAATATACCAAATTGGATAATTTACAAGATTCATATTTCAGTGGCTGACGAGATGGCAGAATGAAGTCAGGAACATTAATTTTGTCTCCTGCAAAGCCATTGTGCACTGCGTCGATATGTCATCATGTGGCCATCTTGAGCGGCTGCATTACGGGACATGCCCATCATTGCCCGTCCATCTGATGGTCTGTCCCATACGGGATACTAACTCGAAAACAAAAAAAATATGTAAATAAACCAAATTTAATGTAAACGTTCCCTAGAGCAGGAGTAACCGATGTGACAATTTTCAGTTTAAAAGGTCAAAATTCACAGTAAGCCTGGGTGATGGTTAAGGTTGTGCGGTGTAGTTTATGACATCACTGGCATCAAGCGACGTGGTGATGATTCTAGCGAGCACGCACATCCAGATGCCATGAGTGTCAATAAGAGATGTTAAAATGGTAGTATATCAAAACCGGTAACCGTTTGTTGGAAACTGGTTACCGTTACCGTTGTGACGTCATAATCTCGGCCAACGGACCTATGCCTATGCTATAGTGACGTCACGTTTCAACTGCTGTAGAACGCTAGCAGTGGGCCTAATGTGATACTTCTTCGCAAATACTTCTTCGCAAATGAAAATGAAACCGGTAATTGGTAATTTTACCGGTAATCAGTTAACCGATAACCGTATTACAACCTTAGCGTCAATGGATAAGCTCGATCCGATCCGATGTGCAGTCTAGTTTAGCACTGTGACTAGGCAGATAGCCACATAGTATGTTGGCACTGGGCCGACGACGCAACATATTTTTCTAGTTTAAGAATTATACAAACAGGAAAAACTGATCACAACTTTAACGTACCATTTGTTTGTTGCACGATGCTGAAGATGACGACGGTCAAAGCAACATAAAAACAGTGAGCTAAATAGCACTGAGCCGACATCACGAAAGTAAAACAGTAACGCCAGCGACACTATCCACACAGATCAGCTTGTCTGCAAACAATCAATCGATGCACTTTTTATCTGTCATAATAGCAAACTGGCAACATTCTGAAGATTGCTACTAAAGCTACCGTTCGTGCAGCAGTGGAGTATTGGGATATACGTATACCACAAATGAGAGTTTGCCAGTTTTAACATCACCCAGACCACTGAAAGCTACATTAAACAAGTTTTGAACCTAACCTGTTATGTGCTCAGGCGAACTCAGCCTCCTATCCTTCAGGCATGTGGGAACTATTTTTGACTGGGGGGTCAAAACCATGAGGGCCATATTTCGAGGAATCCACAAATCTGTTATAAATGAAAATGATAACAAAAAAACACAGTCATAGACCTAGTTTCAGAATGTAATATAATTATGATGTAGCTTCAACATGTGAGTGTGTATCAGAAAATATTTCTTTCCCAAAAAATCTGGGGGGGTCAAACATGGTAAAGGGAACAACGCAAAGTTTGCTTCAAAGAGAAAGAAGTGTCATGATGACTCTACCACAGACAGAGGTGCCATTATAGAATGGACTAATACAGACCTAGCTGCCACCAAGTGCATACTTAATACGCCACTGCCCCCAGAGGAAGTTTTAGATTAGCACACATACACAGTAACACTCCACGTTGCAAACGGGTTGATTGTTGAAGCTCCCAAACTACCAGCACAATGCTGCTTTTTTGACAGTGCACATGTCAGCGCTGTCTCAATCATAGACAGTAATTAACGCGATCACAAATTCGTGATCATGACGTCAGCAGCAATCACGGCCGCCGTGATCATAGCCGAGTGTGGTCAGATGACGTCACCGCTCAACGCCGACCAATGGGAACGTGGCCGTGATCATAGACAATCGGCGACGTGCTCACGAATTCGGTCTAAGCAAAGAAAAGTAGGTAATCCTGCAGTTTACGGTTATTAATTCATAACTTTTTTTCTAATAAACATATATGTGTCAAATCACGCCAGTTTCCAGTGCACCAAATGTGTCGTAATGTTACACGTCAAAATCATGCGTACCATACTCATAGTTGACGAAATCCACCATTTTCTGTCGTATTTTCCGGCCTTGTATGCTGATGGCTTACACGCCCACCGTTTACGCACATATCTATGTTTTGCGTAAAC
>Ga0209052_1000392_pt1 | contig 13458 bp, 10 predicted proteins | sample WorMetHEROISLAND_2_FD_187409 | JGI IMG/M metagenome (GOLD analysis project Ga0209052, IMG submission 187409) | Marine gutless worms symbiont microbial communities from Max Planck institute for Marine Microbiology, Germany - Olavius sp. 4 HERON... | ecosystem: Host-associated > Annelida >...
GCTAAACCAGCACTGAGGACTCGACTGCAGTCCTGTGTGGGGCAGATTTTTTTTTGTATTTTATATGCCAAGTGATTTGCTGTGTGCGTCCAGGTTGCGGCAGAGACCCACGGTCACGTCGGTTCAGATCTGGCGTCGTTGTGTTCTGAGTCGGCTTTGCAGCAGATCCGCGAGAAGATGGATCTGATTGATCTGGAAGACGAATCGATTGATGCCGAAGTGCTCAGCTCACTCGCTGTTTCGCAGGAAAACTTCAGGGTTTGTTCGTTGCTACACTGCATTATTTTTCACCTTCGACTATGCTTGGCCACGACCATTCGACTACAGGTCTGAACCATTTGTCAGTACCGACTTTGCCAAGCGTGCATTCCACTGTTCCGCTCCAGCCACTCGGATGTCTCTGCCAAAGACTAATTGACAGCAACTCACTAGGAACTTTCCAATCCAGGCTAAAGACATTTCTGTTCTTTCTAGCATATAATTGATAGTAACATGACCTGCCTCCAGTGCCTCTGAAGTTACAGCCTAATGGCTCTATAGAAATGTGATTATTATTATCATTATTAGTCATTTTGGATCTGTCCGTTTGTATGCCATATAACTCAGAAACTTATAAACAGACTACACGGTGAAGTTTGTTGTAGGGGTTGGGCATGGATTAAGAAGGAGGTAGTTAATAATAATAACAGTAATAATCATATTTTTGTATCGCCGTTATGTCGTGTTTATCACAAATGAACAAATGTTTTCATCAAAGCAACAAGTCGTAAAGAAGTGAAAATGGTGAATCTTATTAAACCTTATTAACAACACGCTGAAAAGCTATATGGCGCTGGCGGCAGGTAATGTCAGGGTCATTTATATGCTAGAGAGAACAGAAATATCTTTACCATGGATTTAAAAGTTGCTAGTGAGTTGCTGTCAGTAACTGCCTTCCGCAGAGAGTTCTAGATGGCCAGAGCGGAACAGCGGATTTTGGTAGCAATCCGGATTTTTTTTTGTTAAATTTTGGATCATCCGGAATTCTTTGCCATTAGGAGTTATGGCATAAACTGAGACTCAGTTGTGTTCACCAGATGGCAGCGCCATTCTTGGTGGACGTTTGAGAGCTCTGGTTGCTTCTTGTTATTCAGTGCTTCTCCATCGTAATTCATGGGTTATTAAATGTTGCTCTATGCCTCACTGTCTATCTATCTCATGTTCTTGCTTAACATCCATGAATGATCAATCAGTTAATATGCATAGGTGACCATTTGGCTTTTTACTGTGGTTAATCGCAAAAGTCTTTTATTGTTCCAAAACACCAATCTTGGTAATTGAGTATATGTAGTAAAGTGCGATTTAACAGTTTGGCATAATGCACCATTTTCTTAACACCCAGACAAAGATGTATTTAACGATTGTTTATATTTTTAACACTGTTCATTGTTATTGTGGGTCTGTCATATATATTGTATCCTAAAAGGCAGTTGATGGGTAGCTTTTTTGTGCCAGTTTGATGCACTGTTTGCGGTCGTTCGTTCCAGTGGGCGCTGAGCAAGTCCAACCCGAGTGCATTGCGTGAGACGACAGTCGAAGTACCGACGGTGACGTGGGAGGACATTGGTGGACTGGAGAACGTCAAACGTGAGTTGCAAGAACTGGTGCAGTACCCGGTCGAACACCCGGACAAGTTCCTCAAGTTTGGCATGACTCCGTCGAAAGGTGTCCTGTTCTACGGGCCCCCGGGCTGTGGTAAAACCCTCCTCGCCAAGGCCATCGCCAACGAATGCCAAGCAAACTTCATCTCGATCAAAGGACCGGAACTGCTGACGATGTGGTTTGGAGAATCGGAGGCTAATGTTCGCGACATTTTCGATAAGGTAAGAAGAAATTTCCAACTGTTACAACTGTGTGCTCTTACAAGTAAGTAAGTATTATTTAAACGTCTGCTGGACTTGTGTGGAAAGCCGAAGTCATTTTGCATTTATTTCTACAAAAACACAATTTAAGTTTTGAGTAAGCTTTAATCAGCACTCTTCAGACACCTTGTAGGTTATGATACTGGGGCCTAATTTACAAAACCTCGTAAAATGCACTTGCGAAAATGTTACGAATAGTTTCGTAAACGTTTCGCAAACTATTCGTAACTCTCTCGTAACGTTGTAGTCTATCGTATGTTTTTCGTAATTCTTTCGTAAACTTTTTATACCATAGCTTATTAGCTGACATACGAAAGAGATACGAAAGAATTGCAAAAGAATTACAAATCATTTTACGAAGTTTTGTAAATTAGGCCCCTGGTGCCTGAAACTGGACGTGTTTGGCTAAAAATATGAATATGTGAAGTCCAATCTGGGGTAATTCTGTATAAGTGTTAGATGCATGTGCTTGTCTGTTTTACTTGTTCATTCTAGTCTCATGTATTGACGTCAGTTGCACATCACGTACATAATGCACATTGTTCTAGATTGATTTCTTGGTTCAACATTTGCATACAAATTGTCTGTGTACAGCTGGAAATTGATAGTCTATAAATGCCCTGGGCAGCATGGAAGGAATCCAGCCTGTAAAGAAGTTTCGCTACAGCGGTTTGCAAGAGTTGTATTTCAGGCAATGATCCATCCTGGATTAATTCTGGAAAAATGGCTTGGTAGTCTGCTTAGCAATTTTTATTTTCAAAAGTTGGCAGCTCTGTTTTTTTTCTGCCAGGTAACAACTCAGGGCAAGTTGTTGTTCACACATGTGCCACTGTCACCAAGCAGTATAATTTGCTACCGGCCTAATCGCCAGGAAGGTAACAGCAGTATATGGCAGAGGTGTGGCCTGCCACCCGTATAACTGAGCTGTGTTTGCAGCTCACTGCTGGCTCAGGGCCAGTGAACAGATATGAGCCACAACACGTCTAGTTTAATTTTGTTCAGTGCCCCTGCAACGTCTCTGATGTGACAGTGTCACTTTAATCTTGTTCTTTAGTAATAATAATAATAATAATGAGCACCGACCAGTAAGGTCACAGAGCTGTGAGAGGGTGATGTTGACTATGGGAGATTTCCGCGAGTTTGACCTAAACAGAAGCTGCATGTGAATGTGTGAACTGTAGTCTCGTGCGGCAGCACCCTGCGTTCTGTTCTTCGATGAGCTGGACTCAATCGCGAAGTCCCGTGGAGGCAGCGTGGGTGACGGTGGTGGTGCAGCCGACCGAGTCATCAACCAGCTGCTGACTGAGATGGACGGCATGAGTAGCAAGAAGAACGTCTTCATCATCGGTGCTACCAACAGGTCAGCATGCATTCCACTGTTACTGTTTGGCCACGGGGAACTCTATGCCAAAGACTTGCTGACAGCAACTCACTAGGAACTTTTCAGTCTAGGTTAATGACATTTCCGTTCTTTGTAGCGTATAACTGATACTAACATGACCTGCCTCCAGTGCCTCTGGAGTCGCAACCTAATGGCGCTATAGAAATGTGATTATTATTATCATTATTAATCATTTTGGATCTGTCCGTTTGTATGCCATATAACTCAGAAGCTTATGAACAGACTATACTGTGAAGTTTATATGTTGTAGGGGTTGGGCATGGATTAAGAAGGAGGTAGTTAATAATAATAATATAAATAATCACATTTCTGTATTGCCGTTATGTCGTGTTTATCACAAATGAACATACGTTTTCAGCATCTGTAGACATATTGTTGTTGACGCTTGTCATTTGTATCCCCGGGTGATCGCTAACAGTTACCATACTTGATGTCAATCCTTCTTGGCTTGGGTGAGCAGTCTCTACTAAGCCAAACTACCAAGAGTAAGTGAGTGCGTAAGGTTTAACGTCCCACTCGACACAACATAGGTCATTTCAGAGACGCTCCTCCAGGCAATCACTTGCACTGGTACGGACAACAAAGATTAACAGCAAAATGAATCAAACCAACACAAAAAGCTCAGAATACAATAATGTACTACATACATACACACGCACACAAGCGTAATACTAACTAAGAAAAGATGCACACACGCACAATCTAATTATACCAATACAAAACAAAAAGCCTGGTTTGGGTGCCTCTTATGCCATCCGGCCAGGAAATGGAGTGGGCTTATTCTATACCCCCGGACCCACACTCGGGCCAAACTACCAAAACTGTGTCGAATTGTGTCACTGGGTACTTATTACCTGGTAACACAGTCTGCAAGATTGTCTTCGTTGCCGTTGGAATTCTTGTAGGTTGAATATTTCGAACACGTAGGCAAGATGTTGCATTGTATCTACTTTGCAATGCTTTCTTGATGATGTGGTTTGATCGAAAACTAAGTCACTAAACATTTGTCAGTCGTTAAAATTTTTTTAATCATTAATCGCGTAGTTAATCGTCGATTTCCGCAGCTCTGAACCTTGTTGCAAAAATTTGAGTTTTTTTTGTAAATATGCCATTCTGTTGAGTGTTGAATGATAATATTGATGTGTTGTATGATTATAGACCAGACATCATTGATTCAGCCATCTTACGTCCTGGTCGTCTCGATCAACTCATCTACATCCCACTGCCTGATGATAAGTCCAGAATTGCCATCATGAAGGCCAATCTACGCAAGTCACCAGTTGCTAAGGCATCTCATGCTTATTTGTTTCTTTGCTTGATAGCATATCCTGCTGTGGTGACAGAGATTAATATTGTTTAGCAGTTTGTTACAGTACTAATGCTTCAAATGCCACTAGTAGGTAACAGCAAGTGCATATGGCAGTTACGGCTCTTAAAAGTTCTGCTCTATCAGTCCCTATGGTCACTCACTTGTGGTGCCCTCCATTAGCCCAAAGCATCTCAAGACAATTCCCAGTTTCAAAAAGTATTGATTGTACTAGTAATCACTGTTTCTCGACTTTCATTGTTCGATACTTACTATTAGCAGACGCGTTGCCTGGCATCTAGCCTGTGAATGATCCTCTCTTAACAGCAGGTTTTCTGTCATTCACTCGCTCTTATCTGATACTTGTATTCGGCCGCTGGGAATACCGGAATCCGTATTCTTTTCACCGCATTGTGTAAGGCATTTGTTAGTGCAGCCGTAGAATATGGTGGTGTAATTGATGTCTGACGATGTGTTGCCTGTAGGACGTGGACATAGACTACCTGGCAAAGGTAACACACGGCTTTAGTGGAGCCGATCTGACTGAGATCTGCCAGAGAGCCTGCAAGCTGGCAATACGCGAGTCAATTGAGCAGGAGATCAGAAGAGAGCGTGAGCGCGATGCCAACCCGGACGATGCCGATATGGTCAGCTTCATCATGTGTGATCGTTTTGCAATAACGAAAAATCACTGCATATTCATTCATTTCATTTAATTCACCGTGAGTGTCTGTGGATCATACTTCAAATTTACTCTGTTATAAAATAGTCATCACAGATGACAAACTATCATCCGCTATCAAGTGGTGCCCCTGATTCAACAAAGTGGCTGTCAAACACCACGACGGAGAGATGGAGTGTAGACTTAGGCCGGTTGCGAATGATAAACAATGTGAACCAACTGCGCCTAGCAACCGAAAAGAGTCTCAAAAGTAGCCAGTTACCAGGAATATGAACACCCCGTACGGTAAATTGGCCAAACAGCTACGTTTTAACGATTTTCATTAGCAACCGGCCTAAGTCTACATGGAGACCCCGGTCTCATTTACTGTGAGAACCATTGGGAGTTCCTCATCTCTTCACGGCATAATTTGCCCTCCCATATTAGCATATCGGCTCATCAGGACAACAACAGCATGTTCTGTGCTGCTGCCGCTGTCTTCTCCAGCTGTCCTTCTCAGTGTTCTCAGTGTATGCCAGTTTTATTTTCCATTATATTATGGCTTTTGGTCAGTTTTCTTCCACAGCTTTTTCGTCATACCAATGGCGGCTTGGTAGCATAGTGGTTAGGATGCTGGATTTATGATCGAAAGGTCATGACTTTAACTTGAGGTGGGGTTACTGTCACGTAGTTACTACCTGGATGGGTGGTAACCGGACACTTCCTATAGGTCGGATGTGTCTTGATACACTTCGGACCTAGGTCCGAAGTGTCCGGTAACCGGATGGGTGACTGTCTGCAGGCAGATGGTATATTCAACAGCAAGGTCAACTCGGCCTTCCGTCCCTTGGGGAAGGTAAATCGAGTACCCGCTTGCTTGGCTGGTGTTAAGGTGGGGCACATTCACCTGTGTCGGGTGACAGGTAACACTGTGTGATCCCTTATGCTCTGCAATGGGTATCCCGTAAAGAGCTGTACATGACCTTCAACCTTTTTAACCTTTAATATTGTTATTGTGATTATTGTCTGGCGACATGCAAGCTAGTATCGCACAGATTTATTTGAACGGCGAACGCATAGACTCTGTCCATCAAAGTCTGTCTGTCCGTGACAGCTTGAGTCCATGGGAGACTTTTACTGCAGCAAACTGCAGCGTGGCGAGTATTGATTTTTTTCCCATACACGTTAAGGGCATGCACGTTTTGTATATATTCTGCTTATTCCGTCTATTTCTTATTAATTAGGTTTTAAGGCAGACATTCTGCCACGATCAGTGTGTGCCTTGATTCAACCTCTATCTTTCCTTTCACTCATTAATTCTGCCGAAATATAAAAATTCTGCCGAGCCCTTAATTAAGTAATTATTAACTAATTAAAACTCTTTCTCGACGATATAGCTGTTGCCTTAGTAGCAGAGCTATTTAAAGGTTGATGACGGCTAATCAGTAACTGCAGGTTTAGATGAATGATGTCCGGGTATGACTTAGACCTGTATGTACACCGCATTGCGCGTCGCCAGCCACGTCGACTACCGGTTTGTTATTATAGCGATGTGTTTGTTGTTCGGTGCCAGGATGATGACTACGACCCGGTGCCGGAGATCACCCGCGCTCACTTTGAGGAGGCGATGAAGTTTGCACGCCGCTCGGTGACGGACAACGACATCCGCAAGTACGAGATGTTTGCACAGACGCTGCAGCAGAGCCGAGGCATCGGATCAAACTTCAGGTTTGTTGATGCTTGTTATGCCGGGCGTCCTACTTAGTGATTGCAATCCTCGGATTAAGGACTTTGTAATCCCTGGATCCTGTTTTGGGGATTAAGCTTACAGATTGGTCGTTACTTAATGTCCCTATAGTAAGTAAGTAAGTAACTAACAAGGACGATTATAGTGTCCGAAAGCAACGAGCGTCACTGCGCAGGCACTGTACAATCACATGGGGTCGGGATATGATATGTCAAACAGATGTGTCTTGAGATGGGACCGGAAGACAGCTACAGAAGGTGCGGAAGTGACATGTTCAGGCAGACTGTTCCAGACACGAGCAGCGGCGACCGGAAAAGCTCGGTCGCCGACGGTAGACAGTCGGGTGCGGCTGACGATCAGTGATGAAGACGAGCTGGAACGTAGTAGCCCTGCTAGACTTATTGTATGTGTAGGATGCAGCAAGGCCCCGGGTCCTTACAGGTAGATGTATCCGAACTGTTCTGTTGTGCACCCTTGTGCTGTTTCCAATTATTTATCACTATTAATGGTTGTTACTGTCTTTAAAAACTACAGCGCTTGTCTAGTGAAACAAAATAATTTTTAATTTTTATAATCTAATAGTGGAAAAAGTATTATTGATAACTTTTTTTTGTAATCCTGAAATCCCAGGATTGGGACATTGCCAATTCTGGTATTCGGGATTGGCATAAAAATTTGGGATTCCAGGATTGCAATCACCATTTAGTACCCTTGGCCATCATGACCATATTTGTAACATACAGTGTTAAAGAAACTTCGCTTTCATGTAAATGTATATTTAATCTGTTATTACCTTGGATCACTTTCTTCATTATATTTGTGATCCAATGATTTGTTAGCTACGTACACATTAAAATGGGGATTTATGCACGTAGGCATATTGACTCATTTGGCGTCGCATATACCAGAGCAACCCAACGAATATCTGTGTAAGCTTTTCATCGCTAGAAACAACACTTATGTCACTGATGGACGGGGCCTACGTGTATCTTTATTGTGTTTTAAGTGGTTGGCTAAGAAAGACGTTGTCACTGTATGTTTGCAATGCTGTCACATGGTGCATATGGCTGCCGAAAATTCCTGTGCTTCTGGTTTCCGTCTGTCCCTTAAAAAAACCCGCACCCATGTCACTCCCTGAAATTTTTATTGGACTCCGAGAACTATTTTTGCATTTTTTTTCAGTTTCCTTTCACATTTTTACTGAAGAAACTGTTTGCATTTGGTCTGTTATGCTGTCGTATCTTTACTTTTGTTCTGATGGCTACCGTTCAGTGTGCCACTTTGTTCTTATGAGTTTTTGTGTAATGTTACACGACATATCATGAGATAAAAATTTTAAAAAATATCCACCTTCCCACCTCTCCGTAGCGTCCCTACTTTTTCGCCAGCTCCAATTGGAAGCAAGGGAATTATTTTTTTAGGCCCAGGGGATTTTTCCGTCCCCCAGCGGGGTCCAGAGGCAGAGTCCCGGTAGAGGGTTGGGGACGAAGTCCCCCAGAAGCTGAAACACATTGTCGTTTACTGTAAAAAATTTTAATGGCATTTTTGAACAGTTTACGCATATTAAATAGTATTTTACATTTACATACATGTAATCAAGAAGCATCTACAGGGTGGGCCTGGGCCAGGCCCTAAATAAATGACACCAAAACACCAAACTGGTTTATTATTTATTTCTTATGTAACATATTTGAATTTGCTGGAATATTTATTTTAAAACTGAAAATTTACGCTGTTTTTAGAGATATTGTCCATTTGCCAACTGCACATTTTACTGAGTAGAACTGAACAAAATTTCTTTAGAACTGCACTTTTGTGTAGAACTGCACACTAAAAAAGCCCTGTTTAGGCCTAATGACCCATCTCATGTCTGTGTGTTGTTCAGGTTCCCGGGACAACCGGCACGTGGCGGTGGTGGGGGCCAAGGAGCTGGCGGCGGTGGTGGTGGTGGTGGTGGCATACTTCCTCAGCAGGCTGGCGGCCAATATGCCGAGGAAGAGGACGATCTGTATAGCTAGGCGTTGACATTCGTTGCACGCACGTCCAGTGACACAGTGTGCCGTCACTGGCTTCTCTTTGGTTCAACTTTCGCATACCTCGCGTCATTTCATTCACCGGGATGGATTCCCGATCCATCGGACGGGTTTCCAACTGGAATTTTGAATGACGAATAAGTCTAATTTACAATTTTAAAGAAACTTGGTGGCTGTAAAGAAATTTTGTTTGGCAGTTTTTTTTGTCATTATTGTTAGAATTTGATACTTCGAATTTGGTATCAAATTCTCTATTATGGCAGTAACACTTAATTTTGGCATTATTTTGACAGTAATGAATGATTTTGTGATAGATGGTGTTGTTGGAAATTTGGCATTTTTTGGTCGGTTAAAATACGCTGCATGTGGTATTTTCAGCCAAATAGAGTTAGCAACCGGATGCATCGGTGGAATTCGCCGGTGAATAAAACGACGCGAGGATACATTTTCGACTCTAAATCTGAAATAATGTTGCCGTCGTCGTCCAGCTGTTTATGTACACAGATCTTCGAATTATTTCGAGCATTTCTCTGCGTCATCGAAGACTGCGAGGAGACACTGTAGGTGTCGCGTGCGGTGAGATTTGAACATCTAGGTGGCGTCGGTGTGACAGTGATTTGACAGTGATTTCTGCTAGATGTGTGTCAGCTATTCAGATCTTTAAGATAAGAACTGCGATTGGTGTTGAGGAACGTGATTATTTATGCACTAAAGCACGGCTTGGTTTATGTTGAAATTAAGTGATTACTGTAATTATTATTGATGTGTGAAATTATACGTATGCCAAACACATATTTCGTCGTGTCTTGTCTGGTTTAATGTAGCTGTAACGTAGCATCAACGTGATAGCAAAATCCCAAAATAGTAATAGCAGCAGAAACAGTAGCGTAGTTATGCACTTATGAATATTTCTAGCGTACAGAGAACTAGGTCGTGACATGCATTAGGCGTATGTTTAAGTTGATGGGGACAATTGTTGTGCCTTCTCATCTCTTGGCGTCTAGAGTAATTATGGCCGTCGTTATTGATTGCTACTTTATCTTAGTTACACCCTTTGCAAAAATTTCGTTAAAATCCATTTGAAACTATTACACACTGCATTGCATTTTTAAAGACACAAGTAAAAATTAAATACTCCTGCTTTAGCCAATAAATTTCTAATCAGGACGAGTGAAAGACTAGTAAGTGACATCATGGTGCACTCTGTGGCCGAGTTTCTGCAGTGAAGTCGTCTCAGAAGTCGATACTGTTTTTTGTCTCAATCCCTCTGGTATCAAAAACCAAACCGGTTTGTCTTCGGTCTGAACTACATCATCGACCGAAGTTCAGCGAAATTTCCTTTGTTAAGTTGTAAGATATCGTGCTAAGAAACGTTTCACCATGGACAAACGGATGAAAGTTGAAAAAACAATGCCTATGTTGATATAGGATAATTCGTGGATGAAAAGGGCACATGTTACCACGAAACTGATGAGCTTGAAAATCCAACAAGCATTTTGTTCAGTATTTCCTAATGGATATGTATGTAAGTTAAATTAGTGTGAAAAGATGGCAGTTTTTGAAGACTGAAAGGTAACCAGAAATGAAACTTATGGCGGCCTCTTTTGTTCTGTTGTTTTTCCCAACCGGTTTACATTTTTACTTTTTATTCGTTAACCTTTCTTCTTTCATTCTCTGTGTTATAGACTTAGCTGGTTATCTGTTAGTTTTCAAGCGTACATGAAAATTAGTTTTCTCTTTATATCATATTGTGATTACTTGAAGATTCGATATGAATATCGAATTCGAAACATTGATTTTGCTCCTCACTAGTAGTCTGACTTGAAGGAATGGCCGAATGAGACAAGAGATAAACAAATAAAAATCCTGCGGTTAAAACTGTAAAGTGACTTTGCGACGTATTTTCGCCACCGATTTTGCAGTCGTCTGAAACTAAGCTGACAGTTTTAGCTGTCGAAACGGTGCGTCTGTCGGTTGCCTGTGTATACTCGCCGATGATACGGTGATTCATCGGTCGGTGGTGCGTCAACATCGTAACAACCAAGCTGGCGGCGACGACTGCAGCGGCTGGCGTTGTCATGGAAGACTGGTCTCGCCACTCGTCTCCTGCCTACAGCGGATGGCTGCGGTACGTTGTAAATTAATTAATTTTTTGGAGAACGCCGGATGTAGAAAGAATAAGTTGTGTTAATTTGGTGGGTGCTATCTTCAGGACATATTCAGTTGACTAAACCACATTCTTTTTTTCAGTACAGTACGACACTAATCGAAATTCTATTTTAGTGCGGCCGCATTAACCCTAACCTTAATTCTGTTAAGTAACTTAACCCCAACCACTAACCCTACTGTTACCGAAGTTTCCGTAAACACTGACACAATTAGTCTTAACGATACGATTACGAATATAGTTTATGAATATTGTTTGCAAACGAACGGCGTCTGTATACGTCGGGGTCGAGTATTAGAAACAGCTCTTGTGTGCATTCAACGTTAAATGTATAAGAAATCACACAAGAGGCAAAACATATCATCATGGCGGACAGCCAACATCCAGGATATTGCACTGAGAGTAGAATTTGGTTCAGTGCGTATTCACTGAAAATATCTTTTCGGTGTAAATTGTCCATAATCTCGATATTACAGATGAAAGTGTTGTGTTTACCATAAGTATACGAGCTGAAATAAGCTTTTGTTGGTATGCCACATGGATCTGGGTAATTAACCGACAGGGCCCCAAACTGGGGCATCACACTGATGGTAATAAGCCGACGTTTGATGCGATATTCTGAGATTATGAGATTTTGTGGAAATATAAATCACTGGTACATCGGATTCTTCATTATGTTTTTCTTTGGTCTACACTGTGATCACACTTGGCATGTCAAATTTTTCATTTTTAACTAATTTCTCAGTCCCTATTCTGAATTTTTCTGATGTTCACATTGCTGGGATGAGTGAAGATTATCGGGCCTATCAAATATTATCATTGGGACACTAATAGAACTAGTCATTGCATTATTGGCAAGACAGGCTGTACTGTCTTGTATGTCATTCTCAGGAAAAAAAATGGTAAAAAAGGATTAGGATACCCTGCCACCGACTATAATCTTGTAGTTGAAATAAGCTTGTAGATGTTACAGATGTAGTGAACATCTTTATTCGCCAAAACAGGCAGCAAGACAGACAGAGGACAGACTATATACACACGGAAAAGAAGTACACACAACACTAAAATCATAAAAATGCATACTAATGTAGAACATAGTCCTGAAAGGCTGACCAGACACTGTGAATGGCAACATAAAACACAGATTTAAATAAAATACCATCGTCACAGTTATTATACAAAAAAGTGCAAAACATATTATGGATAAAAACATCAGAGCTATACAGTAGACATTTATAAAAATTAATGAGAACGTATAGACATACATTTTGATGCAATAGTCTTAGATTACAGCTCTGGAGGATTCTCGTGGGTGCCGCAGATGACTTGATTTATTACTGTACCTGTTCTCTTTGCTGTATGGAACTGTAAAAGAAATTCAGAACTGCTCATAAGAATTACAGATCTTCATTCTCTGCTTCAGTTATGTGAACTAGGCTCTAGCTGAACAACAGTGCTTGCATTAGAGTGAGTTATGATAAATACCTTGCTTCTCTGTTTTCTCATCCAGTGTGTTTAATGACTTCCACTTAGTTTCGGCTTGTTAATGTCTGGAAAGTATGTGGATACATTGATTGGATAGTGATAATTTGAAGTGATGCTTTGCTTAATTACTTACAGGTAGAAAAGGATGTATGTAATGGATGGCTGTGCCTCGAGTCTTTTTCAGCACATTTGTAATTTTGCATGACTTTCTGTTCTCATGTTACTAGTCCATACCATTTGTAGCAGACACATATGGACAAATATATTTAGTACATAATGGAGCTTTGTGTGTAAGTAGACCTGTAGCTTACACTCTTTTTCGGAGATTTTTTTTTGAAGTCGGAACGTCTTTGTCACTTTATTGTGGCAAGGCATTTTTATTTAGGCGTGATGCTACTTGATGATGAGTTTATCCCAGATAACCTGGCCTACGCGAAGCTGACAGAAATCAGAGATAAATGGCATTATATATGCAGCAAAAGTAGCCTATATTATATAATGTACTCTTTTCTGGAAATCAGTGATGCTTTGCTTAATCAGTGTCTTGTCAGCCTTTCATACACATCCCTCATCGTCTCAACAGCTATATATGCCTGCAAGACTTGGAAGAGCACGGTCAGGATACGTCAGAAGTTGGACGTCTTCCACCAGCGCAACCTGCGAAAGATTCTGGGCATCACATGGAGAGATCACATGCCCAACATCGAGGTGTTAAAGCGGACTGGGCAGCGAAGATTACAGGACATTGTAGCGGAG
>Ga0209052_1000395_pt1 | contig 13373 bp, 7 predicted proteins | sample WorMetHEROISLAND_2_FD_187409 | JGI IMG/M metagenome (GOLD analysis project Ga0209052, IMG submission 187409) | Marine gutless worms symbiont microbial communities from Max Planck institute for Marine Microbiology, Germany - Olavius sp. 4 HERON... | ecosystem: Host-associated > Annelida >...
GATTTGGGGCAACGCCAAAAAATTATGACCTTTTGACCTCTAGTGACCCGGATATGAATCTAATTTGCATAAAGTGCATTTTGTTAAATAAAGGAGTTCATAGGCAAGAAAATGAGTGGTCATTTGTTAAGTTGTTACATGCCGTTGCAGAGTTATTGCATTTTACATTTTCCCTACCCTTAAGTTTGGCACCCGAATTTCGATACACCCGCGAACTTTCAAATGTGATTTTCTACCATTCAGCTGGGGATCTCAGTGGGCTTCAAAGTTTTTCTGTAAGCAGGGACATAGGTCTTTCAAAAAAACATAGTGGCCCCAACTCCCCCCAGGTGGTACAAATATTTTGTCTAGCTCATGGACTATATATGGTCCAACCTTCTATTGGAGCTGATTGCACTGCTGTATCTGTCCTTCACATGAACTGTGACAGTGGTGGATGTAATGGAGCTGTAGTGCCTGATTGTGTATGCAGACTAGGGTTGCGACATACTTGAGAAAATGCTTTGGGTTTATAGTTTTATTAGGTTAGCCCATCTGAAGATGCACCCCAAACTTTTCCAGTTTTAGTTTCTCGTTCCACTAATAATGAAATATTTTATTATGGTTTTAAGTTTTTAAATCGTTAAACCTATGAATTTGTAAATTTTGGGATATTTACTCGATGTGAACGGTAACTAGCTGTGGCTACTAACTTAAAATCCGTGAAAACCTGAACACCCATTAGTTGGACGTTTTCCAAAACAAACTGGGTTTAACCCCAAAAACCAAAACCCAATAAAACTCACCAGTTGGCTTTTAAAAAGCGGGTATTTCCAACCGTGATGCAGACAGCATGAGTGACTTGTGCTGCTGCAGGCATTGGTTGATGGCAACTGATGCTGAGGACTGCCGGCTGTGGTGTGATCGTCTGAACGTGGTGCTGCATCACCTCCGAGCCTGGCACCCGTACGCTTCACCGCCAGTCCGCACCACTCCTAAACCTGCTCAGATCGTGAAGCAACGTTTTTAATACACTGAAACATGCGCTGTTTTTTTGCTGTTTTTTAGCTCATTTGTCATTGTTTTCACAACTTACACCAGTTATATATTATATACCGGAGTGTTTACTTTTTTCTCTTTAATATGAAGTTGTTGATGCACTTTTGAGGATATTTTTTTTATTTTGGTAGCTATGCTATTGCAGTGCTGTGTGTGTTATGCTGATAATATTATAACTATATTTCTTGATGTACTTATGATAAGCACAGACGTTGTTTTGGAATCTGCATTCACCAAGCACGTGTGACTTGTTAGCTAAGTGCTGCATAGATGTGCTTCTATCAGTAGCTATTACTTACTGTTACTTGCTGTTAGAACATGTTGCAAGGCAATGCTGATTGGTTCCAGCAATGTATAGTAATAAAGATTGATGAATTAGGCAGAGGAACACTTGATGGGATTATCTCAAGGAACATATGAATAATTTTGGCCTTTTCTGAGGTTCTCAGGTGTGGAATCAGTGGCGAAAGAGTTAAGATGGCAACTGGTTACTCTGGGCTTCCCTAAAATGGTCATGTGAGAAATGGTGTGTGTACATATTTTTACGGTACTGAAAAAAGTTGACCCAGTGTACATGTTATCGACAATGTCTGCCGTTTTGTACATAGATTTTTGCTGATAAGAACTAATGGTAAATATTTTGAATAGTTTAATTTATTGTTCAGTAAGATATGCTTTATGTTTTTCTTTGTGGGTATAATAGTTGTCATTTCATAGTTAAATACAGTAGTTCTATTCATTTATTGGTCTAGCTAATGGATTTCTTAGTAGATAATGTAAACTGTCATAAGGCCTTGCTGTATCTTTCAAGTACTAATGTGACATTTGTTGATTATTGCCTGATCAAACAAACTACTGTAGTTGTTGCACTGCATAATTATATCATTATAATATGCAGATAATGCTTTTAATAACTTATAACATGAAATTTGATATTAGTAATATATATGTTTGAACTACTTGCAAATGTATGCTATTGTCATTTGTCAGAGGAATGGCCTGGCCGAATTTTCGTCATTGAAAGTTGCATACAAGTAGGCCTACTGATTCCTACCGCAAGTCGCACATTACGGTCCAAATACTAGCCGGGACTGGTGTACAACAGTTAGGCCTATGATGATTGAGACCGTGTAACCACATATGGCCTATCAAACCGACACTGTGATGAATATACTATATGCATTACACTTTTGCTAGCATAATGTTGTATGCATTACATGCTTTTAATTGAATCTGACAGTACAGAAAATTTAACAGAATAGCGCTCCGTCATTACGCAAGACGCTATATTTCTGTATTGCGGTATGGTGACGCACACTGGATTGCAGTGGTTCCGCAAAAAAGAAAGAAAGCTGCATAACCTATATGTAGTTGATTGATAGTTTGGCAGGAGATAACATTAAAGTTGTAATGTAACTATCGCTTTCTATGTATTGATAAATATTTTGCAAATTTATAATAAATATGTTATTATGTAATTATAACATGTGTGTCAAGATGATCATAGTCAGTCATCAATGCGGCCGCGGGTCCAAATGTGTCGAGAGCAGTCATGGAAACTGTTGCTCAGCTCAGACATGCTTATGCAAATCCGTGTGTTCCAGGGCTGGAAAAAAACTGGGGTTTTTATTGGAACTTTTTATTGGGTTTTTAAAGGCTTTTGAGTTTTAACAGGGCAAAAATTCAGTCACTCCCGGGTCTACTTATGGGTGCAGTCGTGACTCGTTCGTGATGAATCAAACGACAGTGTGTGAGGTCGACTTTCGCTGAGACTTTAGACCCACAACGCTAGCGGATACGAAAATTTAGTCGGGTCTTGACTTTGGTTGGTCTTAAGCGGGGTTTCCAGCCAACGCACGCAACGAATTTACGAAATGACGTGAATTGACGCAAGCTCCAGCCGATAGGAAACGAGCCGTCGCCATTCCAGTTGAACTGAAGTTTTTAAGGTTGAAAATTAAACAATTGAAATTAATTGTGTAATTAATTATTGTTTATTTAATTAAAATGAATTAGAATTGTTTTTAGCAATTTAAAAAAAAATCAATAGTGCAAATTTTAGAACGTTTTTACTTGTTGTGCAACTTGTGATCCAAATCAAATTTAATTTCAATAATTTAGCGGGTGTCTGCCACAGCTTGGCAATGGCAGCATGCCAGCAGCATACGACGTCGTCGCTGGCAGCTGTGATTGGCCTATCTAATAATGACGTCATTGCGTAATTTGCGTTGCGTGCGTAATTTCGTTCAGTTCGTGAATTCGTTGTGTGCGTTGAGTTGGCTGGAAACCCCACTTTAGACCAAACTTTGGTCATAGACTCTTAGATTAAAGTATCAGCGAGTTGATCTCACCCTGTGTTGGCTATGCGATCTGGACGTAGATTAAGTATGTTAAACCACTTTCTGAAGTGTACTGCATGCGTACTCACCCATAGCATCACTGCTTTATTATTGAAGATCTGCCGCCTACGTCCGTCAGAAGCTAATGCCAAGTTACAAAGTTTTGTTATCTGATCTATGTCACATCTGAGTGATCTATGTAAACAATAAACAAACATGTCGGCACCCGTGTCATTTGAAAGTGCAACGGAGAAGCAGAAACTTAGAGAAATTCGTAAAAAGGAGCGAAATCGTATTTTGAAAGAAGTAAGCAATATTGTTTCGTTCGAGAAGAGAGTGGCTTTATTGTGTTTTGTAAGCTTGCAATGTAGTGTAGCGATACATTGGGCAACTTCACTTTTTGACTTGACTCAAGTCTAGCCGACTTGACTTAAGTCAAGTCAGTTCACTTCGGTCTAAGTACCTACTTAGACCAGAGTTCAACTAGACTTCTGTCTAAGTCTGTACTTAGACCATACTTTTGAACGTAAGACTTTTGCTCAGCGAAATCACTTCACTTTTTGGCTTAAGTAGGTACTTAGACCGAACTTTCGCTCAGTGAATTGGCTCAGCGAAAGTTAAGTCAAAAAGTGAAGTCACCTATTGGTATAAGTATCGTGATACCAAACGTGAAGATACCAGTATACAAGACGTCACGGTGTATCGTGGTGCCAAGATGTCACGAACTATTGTGAAGATGGCGATACCTGTGATGATACCATGCAGTTTAAATCACTCTACTGTTGACAACTACTAAATAAAAATTTCAGTCCTCAATCAGTTAACATTAGTGGTATGACAAACATAAGAAAAATATGTCTCAGTCGCTGAAGCTGTTGATACTGTGGAGCATATCGTGATGGACAAGAACGGTAGGAGTGATAGTTTAACGACAGTAACCGCTAATTAACTCATAGCTAGATACTCGCTGAAGAACCAAAGCAGTTGGACGAATTGGAATAGCATATTTTATGTTGTTTCCCAAAAACATGTTATCAAAATTTTGTACATTGCTTGTAAAATGCAATTTGTGAGGAAGTGAAGTTAAATGTATTTTGCCATTACAGTTGTTATATTTGATAGCTGCGCAACTGTAATCCAGCATTTAATTACCATGACATATTTTTGTTTTGCAGGCAGAAGCAGAGCATGATCGGAAAGCTAGAAAGAAAGAACGTGCACGGCAGCATGGCGAGGGAACCTGGATGTTGCAATCTGTTGATGAACGTATCAAACATGATGAGAAGGTAATGATGGCTCAGTAACATTGTTGTAGACCAGAGCCCAGCTGTCACTAGGGGAAGCTGACTGTATCTCCCTGCGTACATCCCGAGGGTAGGAGTAACCAGTGTCCCACATTTCAGTTCAAAAAGTCGAAAGTCACAGTCACTGGATGTGCTAAAAACTCATGAATTTGAGACAATATGATCTCCTTCTGAGCACCTGTAGTCTGTGTGCTGTATGTGTGCTAGCTGAATGCTATAGGTAGCAAGAAACAGACTAGAAAATACATGCTGGGGTTTTCATTGATGGCTATGTATTATATATCTGATGCTTTTGACAGGGAATTCCACTGATGACTACTGTCAGTGCTTGAAATGCTCGACAACTGTTGATGCTTGGCACTGACATTTTTTCTTGCTCATAATTGTTCTTGTTTATTTGCAGTTTATTTTTTTTTGTTATTTTGTGGATAACAGGCTCTGCAAGATGCACTTTCCAGCAAGAGGAAGAAAAAGCACAAAAAGGAAAAGTCTAAGAAGAAGAAACAGCACAGTAGTTCGGAGTCGGTAGGTATGATCACAAACAACAGAAGCTTATGCATTAGTTTATACAATAAAAATAAAATAAAATAAATAAAAGGCAGCCCCCTAGGCCATCATCAATAACTGCATTAAACTAAAACTACAATTAGTGTAAGTTAGTGTCCAGTATTTTGCAGTTAATTTGGAAGTAGTACACAGAATTTGGCTTGAAAGTACTCAGTCTGTAAGTCTGTATGTCTGAAAGCCTCAGTACTGTAAGTGAAGAAGTGTTGTTTTTTAGATACCAGTATGAACAGCGTTTCACGGGTGTCTGCCGTTGTTGTCATTGACATGTCACTGTTGTGTAAACAATAATAAACATTGGTTTTAGTAAAGAACTTAAAGTGATAAAACTGATAATTAACTCTCAACTTTTTGCATGAAGAAGAAGGTTATGGAGACTAATTTTAAGAAGTTTATCAACGGTTTTCCTATAAACAGAAACTGATCTCCGTCATCTTTGAATAACTTGCTGATGAAGCTTCATCAAACCAGTACTGTGAATTGCAAACGTGGCAGTGGTAAAAAGCATAAGATACGTATTGCTCAGAACGTTGATTGAGTTGAGATTTGAGAAGCTGGTAAGCTTGTGTCAGCACATAGGATCGAAGCTGCTGTGTTGTAAACTTTATAAATTGATGTTGTCGTGTATTTTTCTAAACTGATACACCATTCTTCTTGGCTTGATTTACCATTATTATGTCTAAAATTTCAGACAAAAGTCACGTTTTTGTTGAATTGTAGCTTTTGTTTTGAGGGCCACTTTGTATTGGGACACAGTGTAGTTTTATGTTATATGGTCACTGGTTCGGCACTCATTTTCTGATCTGGATTTTTGGGGGAGTGTTGTGCAGAATAATACTTTGATCTTTTTTTGATCATCTAGAGTATGACAGCCTCAAATGGTAATGGGCATTTTTGTTTGATCAGTAGGTGCTTTCGGTTGAAGGATGGCTGTGTAAAACTGTGCATATGCAAAGAGTGACGAATAATTCTGTTTAGTATAGAAATCAACACTTTGTGGGATCGGATTTTCCGGAATGTACTAGATAGAACAATTTATTCAGATCATAGACATCAGTTGCATGGTTGCATACATATATTTTGAAACATCATCTGTGGCATGCAGCAAGGTTGTAATCTATGTTATTATCATTGGTGTGTTGGTACAAGTCAAGCTGGAAATACTGGTAGTAAAATACAGGATAATACCAGTAGTGTGTTGTGAACACATGTCTGTCTGTCTGTCTGTCTGTCTATCTGTGTGTGTGCCCCATGCGGGTCCCAGGACCTGTCGAATAGGCCCATCCATTTTTGGCCAGATGGCGTAAAATGCCCCCTAAACCAGGTTTTGGTTTTGTGTTGGTATAGCTAGATTGTCTGTGAGAGTCTTTTGCTGGTTAGTATTATGTATGTGTAGTTGTGTACTTGGGTGTGCAAGTAGTTTACTGTTGTAATTTGCGTTTTTTGTGTTTGTTTGTTTGATTTTTTTGTTCTTTTTTTTTGTTGTTAGTGCCAGTATAAGTGATTGCCTGGAGTGATTGTCCCCGAAATGACCCGTATAATATGTCAATACAATACAATACAATAATAACATTTGTAGAGCGCTATTTATGAAGCGTCCAGGAGCGCTGACAGAAACTAGCGATGATATGCTCTGCGAAATAGTTCAGTCTTTAAACGGCGCTTAAAAAGGCTAGTGTCATTGATCTGATGGAGGTGGTCAGGAAGACTGTTCCAAGCAGTGGGTCCGGCGTGACGAAAGCCGCGCTCTCCGAACTTGGTTCTGCACCTCGGCTTGGCGTAGGCGGCGGTATAGGAGGATCTCAGACCAGGTCGATTGCTGGAACGTACAACTGTCTGAACACAGTCAGATAGGTACTGTAAAAAATTCTGTAATCGATCGGCAGCCAGTGCAGCTGCTGCAGAGCTGGAGTTACGTGGTCACGCAGGCAAAGGTTTAAAACAAGCCATCAAGTGGGACATGTAATTTTTGCCATATTTTGTACTGAGATGAGTTTATTTCTGTAAAACAAGTTGATGGTATGCTGTCTGTGTATCCTGTGTTGGCTTCTAATTCTAAGGCAATGTTGATGCATGGTGTGCAGGAAGATGATGAAAAGCTGGTTTGGCAGGAGAAGACGGCATCATCAATGACAACAGAGTCAACATCCTCAACTGATCAGGCTTCAAAGACAATTGTTGGTCCAAGGCTTGAGGTGTGTGCGGTTTCCATCTGTATTCGAGATAGAAGTAAGCTTTTTTCAGTGTTGGAGTCTGCCAGCTAAGATCAGTTAGTATGTCTACCTACACTGTGTCTCAAAAAACATTCCTGACATTATCAATTGTAACTTCACAAAGCATTATTATCATATTTTAATAAGTTTCGGTGCGAGTATTCCCGACGCAAATCACCATCAAACGACCATACAAGTTTCCACCTCCCCCAACATTTGTTTTTGCACTACCTGGGAAAACAGAACAAACAAAATATGCAATGAAACGAACAGCTGTGTCTTACAAAACAATGAAAACATCCCTGACATTATGATTGTAACTTGATGCAGGATTATCACATTTTAATAATTTTTTTACTACTATTCCTGACAACTTGTCACCAAACGACCATTCATTCAGTTTGCTACCCGTGCTTGCCTACATGAGGAAGTATGCCAGGGATGGAAATGCCATTTTTATGATGGTCTTGGACCTGTGATATGCTGCAGGTAAGCGGAAGCTGCAGGGCTGATCATGATAGGAGCATTGGGTTGAGTGGGCCATCATAAGATTTCTAAGTTTTGTTGCATTACTTGAAGATCACTTTCATGTATGTTTTTGTATCTTGCTGCCTCTTGGCATATTTGATAAAAGATGATATCTATGTGTGCATCTAAATTTGATATGATGATGTCTGCCAGCGTGACAGCTGGATGACTGATGAGGTCGCTGACATCTTCTCGTCAGCTGCTGAAGCCAGGCTGAAGAGAAACACCAAAGCCGAGGCACAGCAAGCGGAAGCAGATGCACTGGAGAAAGTCCGTAGCAGTCGGGAGCTGAATCCGTACTGGAAGGACGGAGGTGTGGGGCTGCCACCAGAACTTCCTGATCACAACCCGCTGCCACCACTGGCGTCTGGTGCCGCTGTGCCCCGAATGAATGATGGTGGACTGAGCTGGTGGAGGAAAGCATATCAGCGATGTACTGAACTAGCTGCGCAAGAAAACCGTCCGCTTGAGGAAATAGCAGCTGAACGTTATGGGGTTTGTCTGGTTTTGTGACATTTTTTATTAAGTGTTGATTACTTCTGAATTATAATGAATTTAGTTACATTCAGATGGTATGCGTCACAGATCTCAGCACTATTTACGGATTTCCCTTGCTCACGGTTTTTTTTTCATTTTAATTTTCCTTGTTACAGTTCTTGTTATTTCTTTTTTTGTTTTTTTGATCTCATCCTTCTATCTCTCCACAACCTGGCTGCTGGTCAATTTTCTGATGTTTTGCATAGCAGTGCTTATTCCATTTCTCTCATTTCAGTTGCATTCAAAAATGTTTTAGTTCTTTCGGTTTACGTGCTGCATTAAACTGGCAGCGAAAAACGCGTCATATCATATCAGCAAAAGCGGTCAAATCTGGTGACCGGTGAGTGAGAATAGCTTGCTTGGGTTTGTGTGTAGTCTCTCGTGGCTTTAAAGGCAAAACTGGAGGAAGCAGAGAAAGCTGAGTTGCTGACTCGGCTTAGTGAACGAAGCAGTCATCTGAAATCTTACACGAGTCGCTTCCAGCGACCCGGCGACAGTCGGCACAGTAGTACAAACTCTCATCGCACTTCATCAGATTACCGAACATCGGCTTCCGGCTCCTCTGCTTCATGGCGAAAGAAAGATTCCCGTTTTATAAGTCCGAACGATTCGGAGGTGAATGACAAGAAGGTTTGCAGTGATGAAGTCAGGAAGCCTGGGCCACCAACCGCTGATGTTAAGACACAACAAGTTACTAGGACTTCTGAAACTGCACGTTCACAGATTCCGACAAGAAAAGCATCAAAGTCATGTAATTATTTTACTTGGAATGATTATTATTCTGTTTTTGCTGATTTATATGTACTCGACAGTGCATCTTTAAAGTGTTATTTTGAGAAGTTATTGCATACAATAATGAGTATGATGAATCACTCATTGTGGCTTTAATCATTTAATGTCAACCATCATGTGCAAAAATGTACAGCAGTATTTTAACCTTCCACACTATGCTGGTATTGTGTGAAATATTTCTTATGAAATACTGATTTGTAGTTCCGGTCAAGATTCTCTTATAGTTAGAATGTAACAGAACATGTGTATTTGATTATTGGAGCACTTTGGACTGGTTCAGTTAATGGCAGAGTAAATTGTTCAGTGTCAGTGCTTAACTGTTGCATGGAGCAATGATTTACAATGCATCAGATCTTTCGAGGAATCGCAATATTTATGATTAACTTTGCTACTTTATTATAATTTGTTGTCTGTGTGTGTGCTTGACTGTAGCCATATATGATCTGATTTGTCTATCATATATGTGAAAGTTTCGGCACACAGCATGCCTCAAACCTCGTAGACTACAGAGCAAAAATTTCATTTGTCTTCTCTCATCTGTTTGCTTCACGGACTTAATAGTCTAGGCACCAGTGTGGCCTGTGTATGTGGCTGTGATATGTATATTTTGCTGAATGTTGTGACGCAGCGTTGTCCGAGGACAGTGACACTGATAGCACAGACAGTGAGGTGTCATCAGGCAGCCATAAAGCACAGGACGCGGCGGCTGCAGAGCAACATAAAGCACAGGACGCGGCAACTGCGGAACAAACAACTCGCATTCTCAGTGATGAAGAGTTAAATCGGCTTGGAGCAAAAATCCTGAGAGCCGAGATGATGGGAGATGAGGTGCATGTCATTTAAATGCACTTTATTACACTAATTTTTCCAAGAAGTGCAACTGATATAGAAGCATTGTTATATTCAACTTTGTTTTAACCAGCTTCTGCAGTAGACATGATAGGCACTGAGGGGCATTTGATTTAAAGGCTTTCCTCCTGCATTTTCTCCCTCCTCCCTCCACCCATAGACAGTGCTGTTACTTCCAGACTGAGAGCCGCATCCACCTACCCCCGTCCTGTCACTAGAACCAAACGTTTTACATCTTCTGTCCAGTACTATCTTCTAAATTTCCAATAACCTTTTCCCCATCACTCCATTTTTGTCTCATTAGCATGTATTTTATCGTGCTTTATTGCCAGGAATTTGTATATTATATTGCATATCATGGACTTTATATACCCAATTTTATTGTATTGCACATTTTTTCACTTTATGCTTTTACTGCATATTTTAACGTCGTAGTTTTGTGTAATCTAGCGGTAATGTTGCTGTTGAAATAATAAAACTTACTTAGCCTCGTCTTGAGCTTTGAGCTATCTGTGCATGTTGTTGCTACTGTTTGTCAATTTCAGAGCGTTGCTACGCAGCTGAGAGCTCAGTTGGATGCAGCCCGCAGTGCCAAGACTGCACGTGACAGTCATCCCAGCACGGTGACTACTGCAGAGAGTGATGAGGTTGTTGTGTTAAGCCGGACAGACCGACGAGGCATGTCTCGGCCTCTGCCCAGCAGAAAGCATGCTGTTGAACCAAAGCGTGGAAGGCGCAAGAAGGAGAAGGTTTGAATCTCTGACCCACGTTGAGTACTATAGCTGCATATATGTCTTAGGTGAATCATTGTGTTCAATGACTGACAGTTGTTTATTGGTTAAAGTCACAGTTTGTAGCAGTGGGGCTCACACTTATTGCCATCGAGTGGGGTGGGGAATGGGGAGCAGCTATCCGCCTCTGCATCTGACTAGGCTGTGTGGGGGAGCATCATGAGCTCCCCCAGCAGGGTCCGGGTGGAACCCTGGCCAGAAATGAATTTGATGCAATTTGTTTGTTATACACTCTCCCCACAAATGGTTCTTATAGAGTGCCATATAGAACCCAGAGGTTTCATTTGGAACACAAGGGTTCACTCCTGTTCAGTTTCCAGTAAGAGGTTCTTCAGCGTAACAATTGTGGATCAATGTTCCACATGGAACCTTATGCTAAACACAGTGCCTCAATAAAATGCTAAGAATAGAATATAATCATATAGGCTTAATTAACTTAGTGTTGTCGTTCAAAGAAACTGAGCAGAGTATTGTGACAAGCATTTGCAGTGTATTGAAACTTTGAAAGAGTTGATGCTGTCGGTAGATGGTGCAGAATTTGAAAACATTTGCGATGCATTTTTCTGTGCAAAGTTTGCTGACCCTAGCGCATTTCACTGGTGATTGGTTCGCTGTAGTAGAGTAATAACTTAGTTTTGCTGCTACTGATTCAATATTTCAGACTGGTTTTCCGCATGCCATTGGTGCATGGCGTCCAGCCCATGGGACACATGGCCCATTTGACACCTAAGTGAAAAACACCAAAATATGATCATGTATGAAATTATGTGCCTTGCTCATTATTTCTTTACTGTTGTACTGTTGTTCTTGCTTTTAGGACTTGTTTTGAGGGTTGCATAGCTGCAGTTTCAAGTGGGAACAGACCACTAAGCTGCATAAATTATATAATGCAACATATGTCTGGTGTCTGGTATGATGCCATTCTGCATCAGTCTGGCCCGCGTGGACTTCAGGATCATGTTATGTGGCCAAAGCTTGTGCACCACTGCTGGGTGCAAATATAGTTGATATGGTTATGTGAGTGGTTTGTTTAGGTGGCCACGCATTCGACGTCAGGTGCCCGCGAACGCTACTTTGATGACGATGACAACTACAGTCTTCAAACAATGGTAACTGTTTGTTTATCTTTAATTCTGTCTTAAGCCTATTGCTGATGCACGGTTATTGCACTTTTTATTCGATTGTCTATGTCCGTATTTTCAACAGCACAGCTTCCCTGCAGCTCCCAAGACAGCACATTTTACAATAATATTCGTTGATTTATAAATGGTGTTTTATAAAACCTTAGCCACCCTCTTTTCTTTCTTTCATAACTTAGTCGAGTGGTGATCAATTGACACAAAATTTTGCACCTGTGGCTGAAACAATGTTTCAACAAAATGTGACTGTTAGTAAAATATTTTTTGCCAGTCATGACGTAACGCTGACGTCATGACGTGTTGTGACAACGAGCTTGTTCGCCTTAGTTGGTGCCGCCTGTTGCTGTGATGCTACCTGCTTCGACGATGAACTTTATCTGGTTCCCGGATGAAAAACTGTTCACCGTTGCAGCCCATAGTAACTTTGGATGTATGAAGTCAGGTGTCTCACGAGCCAGAGACTCAAACATCTCTGTGTGCCAGTGCATTGTCTCACAAGCCAGAGACTCAACCATCTCATGGTCACTGTGTGCCAGTGCATTGTCTCACAAGCCAGAGACTCGCTCATCACTGTGTGCCAGTGCATTGTCTCACAAGCCAGAGACTCACTCATCACTGTGTGCTGGTGCATTGTCTCACAAGCCAGAGACTCAACCATCTCATGGTCACTGTGTGTCAGTGCATTGTCTCACAAGCCAGAGACTCACTCATCACTGTGTGCCAGTGCATTGTCTCACAAGCCAGAGACTCACTCATCACTGTGTGCTGGTACATTGTCTTGCTAGAAAGGTGTGAAAGTCAAACTGTCCCCACATGTGCATGAACGTGATCGTTTTGGGGGATTCTTGGGGCTGCGTCGGTGAAATTTCAACAGTTTGTTATGAGTGAACCAGATGAAGTTTGCCGTTGAAGCAGGCAGACTGCAGCAACTGACGGCACTGGTTGAGGCGTCACAACGCATTACATGACAGTTTACTGGTTAGTTAAAGTGGCAGTTTATAGCAGGGGGATGGCTCAAAACGACCTTTACGTTACAACTAGCAAAGAATGTTTAACTAACAGCCAAGTTTTGTTAACATATTTTGAATTGCCAATTCTTCAGCTACAGCTACATTTTGTGCAAATTTATTGTCGTTTGACGGAGTTATGAAAGGAAGAAAAAGAGTGCCTTTTTATTGAAACACCGTGTTGAATTGTAATTCAATTAGCTCAAATAATAAATAATAATTTAATAATAATTTTGTTATGATGATGTTAGTTTACACTGCCACATTTACAC
>Ga0209052_1000396_pt1 | contig 13351 bp, 12 predicted proteins | sample WorMetHEROISLAND_2_FD_187409 | JGI IMG/M metagenome (GOLD analysis project Ga0209052, IMG submission 187409) | Marine gutless worms symbiont microbial communities from Max Planck institute for Marine Microbiology, Germany - Olavius sp. 4 HERON... | ecosystem: Host-associated > Annelida >...
CGCTGAGCCTGAAACGGTTATCAGCCGGGCCTGGGTTCAATCCCCAGACCCAGCAGAATAAATTGTTTCAGGATTACTGGCGTTCATGCTTTGATATTAATTTCTCGGACAGGCAAGAGGGTTTGACAGTGTCCTCTATAATCTGTGACCGCTAAGTGGTTATGGTGGTTAAGTGGCATAAGTGCACTAGATTAAGCTAAACTTTAAGCTAAGCTTTAGAGTGCACTATAATATAACCTAACTTTTCTTTTTACTTTAGGCTTTGTTGCAGTCATTTCTGCCAGGTTCACTCTGCTGGCTAGTGACTGTTTCACGTAGCTCTGGCTTTAGTCTCAAATTCAGTGCCTTTTTACCTTCACATTCGGCATTAGACGTGGGTTCATCCACATTTGGTGTGTCTTATTAACTGTTTCCGGCAAGTGCTTTTTCTATGGACATTCAGCAAAACCATAAGCATCCATATCTGCTAATCATTTTGGCTAATGTTGATTCATCCAATTGCAGTCACGGGAGTTGGTGATAATAGTGTCATGGAAGGATTATCGTCAGATGTGTGCCGTAAAGTTCTTGAAGCTGGAGGACTTTCTTGACGATGAGCGACATGGCCTGGCGCTTGATCTGGAACCAAAGGGACTGCTGTTTGCTGAGGTAATGAACTTTGTTGGTGCATAATAACTGATCTGTAGACTGTATTTAGTGGCTATGCTCTGTATTTACAGGCTGAGTCAAAAGAAAATACCCCAACATGAAAATTACGATATCTGTGTGGTGCACGAATATTTTTGCTCCAAATTTTCCTGGTTTACTTAGCACACAATACTACGTAAGCCTGTTTAATTTTTGCTGCATTTAGTTAATATTTTGGGAAGTTGTACAGCATCAAATTCAATGTTTGATTTTCGCCAGTCAACAGCAAAATGTATCAAACTTCTCATGAATTTCCAACGCTGAAATGCATTGTTGAAGGGCTGCACAAAATTAACTAGCTGATGAAGAATGATAGCAGATTGCTTTTACCAAGCTAAGCTTCCAACTCTTTTTAGGGAAATTTGTAACAATTGTTCAGTGCCCAAAGTCAGTTTCCCGGAATGTCTGAATCCGCATCTTGTCTTTGTAGGGTCTTTACCCATGACCAGATTTGTAGTTCTACATTTTGACATCGTAAACCAAACAATTTGGCCTAAATCACAATAACATCACTCAATTGTGTTAATAATAAAATCAACCTTTTGTACAATTGCAAAATTCGTCCCTAGTGTTTGCACTTCCGTCAGTATGGCATATGTGAAGTAAATACAGTACAAAGCAGCACACAGTTGTGTAACAAATGAGCAAAATGTGGTACAAAAATATTCCCGCATTTCTCAGATATCGTAGTTTTCGTGTTGGGGTATTGAATGACTGTGTATTCGATCTTGTCACATGGAAGTTGGATTGCTTCTCTGTCTGTCTGATCCACAGAACAGCCCAGAGTCATCCAGAATGACTTTTCGGCACTCAGTCCCGTGCCATGTTCAGTCAGAACGTCATTGAAGACTGTGATGATATCGACCAGTTCTGTCTTGCTCTCAGCGAGTATGCAGACGTCATCGGAATACGCAAGCCATCTCATCATTACCTCAATAATGTGATTACCTGCTGGAGGCCACTTGAGCTCAACGCTTTCGTGTCGAACCGTCGTCAGGCCACCAGTGTTGCCTCTAGCCGCCAGCTTACCTCTTCGACGATTGCTTGTAGGAAGATATTGAAGAGTACAGTCGACAACACTGACCCTTGTACCACGCTCTGACAGAGATGTTATTACATAAATTAAAATATTTTATTTTCTCTGACAGCCTGCCTTAATATTTTTCACATATTTTAAACTATTTTTTCTCCCTTTTCTCAAATAGTTGTGAAAGTATTTTTATTAAATCTTTGGGAGGACAAGGCACAGCAAGATTATCTGGGATGGTCTCAATCCAGCTTCAGGAATAATTATCACCTTGATGTCTTCGCACTGTTGAGGTAAAAATCAATGCTGCAGTGAAGCTAAAGAGAAATGGTTGCTTATTATATATCTCAGTATTTCGGGGGTGAAAAGAGTGCTGCTTTGTAACATTGTCTCGTGCTGATGCTTATAGCAGTATTCTGTTGCTTGTGAATGCGGCATTTTTGTGTTGCAGATTTCATTTCAAATCAATCCCATGCTTTCCACAAGACCTAAACTTCAGCGTCAGCGTAAACTTTTTTCCAAGCGCAAAGGTCAGTTTTAAACAGTTTTTCACAGAGAAACAAGTCGCACGTGTATTGGTAAAAGGTCATAAGTGAGTTTATTAGAAACCGAGATAATCGCAAGACAGTGTACTTCGTACTGAAAAAAACGCATCTTGCTTTAACATTAAATAGTTCAGTATCATAAAATTAATAGTGTATTAGTCTGATCATAGTTCTTTGTGCTAAATGATTATGGTCATGAAATAAAACGTTTAAAGCACGATTTTAACTGTTTTACCACTAACAGCGTTGATAACTCGGCGTGCCAGGTCGTATGTGCGAGTTGCGACGTTTTGCCATGGCAGCACCTGCGTAAGACAGCGATGCAAAGCCAAAATATGCATAAATTTATTTAAGACATTCAAAAAGCCATACTTTCCAGCAGAGTGCAGAAACTGAATAAAAATTGCTGTAAAACGACGATTATTATTATTATGAAAGTTCGCAGTTTTGACCTAGCTCCACGTCAACAAGCGAAGAAGTGTTAGTAGTTAGAAGGTCGTAACTAAAGAACGAACTGCAGATACGACGTTTTTCCCTTCCAATGCTACCGAAAAACGCCGAAAAACAAGAAAGTCGTAACAGTTTTCATCAATTTTAGCTGTAAAAATGGAAATAAAAGTTTAAAAGAAATTACGTGTGTAGCATTTGTGACCAACTATGCGCCTATAGAATAAACTCAGAGACTCGGACTTACGATCTTTTACCAATGCATGAGCGAAATGTAGTAATGTCAGCTGACTTTAATAATGATACTAAATAGAGATCATAATGATCAGTTTTCTGTAGTGCTGTTCAGTCGTGACATGAGAGGCACTGGCGGCAGCTGATGTCAGTTTCAGTTGTATGCTAAGGAAAACAAAATTGCAGTCAGCCTAGATTAGAAAGTTGCTAGCGAGTTATGGCTGTTAATGTAATGTTTTAGGCACTGGTGTCATATTGCTAAGAGTCATTTAGGTGGTTGACACTGATTCACTAAAATCGATTAATGACACCATTTTTGAAGTTGTTATTTGATATTGTTTGTCATTTGTCATCCTACTGGTGGATTTTGTGATATTTGTTAAGTTGATAAAATTGAGTCTTGATAGTCGGTAGAATTACGTGGCAGTTCTGTGTGTGAAATGAGTTTCTCTTGTGTGGAAGAATTAATCGAATGCTTGTAGGCAGGAATGTGAGCCGACCTGCTGACATGGACTTTACAACGTGGACGAGAATGTTTGTCCGAGGATCTCTTCAAACACCAACAGGTCAGTCAAGCGCATATATCTTATGTATCTTGTGGATTTTTGTAAATCCCTCCATAGTGTTGACTTCAGTGAATTTCCGACTATCGATTAACTCTTATGCATATTGTCTGTTATTTAGCCATTGTCACTATATACTTGTGCTGTACTGTTTTTATGATTTGACGTTTGTATATTAGGTTTTAATGGCAGTTTTAAGAGCAGTGATCATGCTGTCTTTCTGTCCTGCCCACGTGTCATGTTTGCCACATCTCACTGCATTATTGTACTGCAGCTGGGTTAAATAAAGATTGATTGATTGACTGATGTGTCTTCATCTGGCTAGTGTTACTACAGTATTGCTGCACTTATATCCATTAGTGCTGCTGCTAGTGTCACGACCACAGTTAGCATAGCTGATGTAGCCTATTCTAAGCAACTTATGAAAATGGCCGGTTAGGCATAATTCTGAACAATTACTGCCAAGTCTTTCTCAGGGCTAAGTACTGCCCACAGGGCCTATGCAGCATTTTGTGAATCTGGGGGGATTATGTCCAGGGGTTTTATACGTTTTACACCTATCCAGGGGGATTATGTACAGTGGGGATTTTGTCAACTTTCCATCTGTCCAGATGATTTACACCGCATCTCAAAAAAACTGTGCCAGTGTTATTTTTTGCATAACTCCGTGAAACATTGGCCGATTTAAACAATTTTTGGCATGGAACATCATGAAGAAACTTGATGTTAATGACTATGGTTTTGCCCACCTCACCTTAATACTGTTGCTACACTACCTTGTGAAATGCAGAAGTCAGTTTGGCCATTTGCAACAATGAGTTCATACTCGGTAGTGCATGCATCGGCTCAGTTACTGTTTCAAGATGGTGTTTACTGCAGATGACAAACAGTTGATTAACAGTTAAAGGCAGTTAAAAGGTTACAGTTCACGAAGGTTTCTTAAAGAATTTCTGCAGAAAAATAAAAATTAGATGTGCAGAGGACTTGACTACTTGCTTTCAAACATTGACGAATATGGGACTGCGGAAAGAGTTCCAAGCATTGGGCAGCCGCACACTGTATGTATGTCTGGCAACAGCGCAACACGATCTGAAAGTGGATACGATTAATGTTAAACAAGTAACGATTTTCAATGATTTTGTGGACAATGATTTTCTGAGCCGATGCATTCGCTAACCAGTTTGAATTCATTGTTGTAAACGGCCAAACTGCGACTTCTGGATTTCACAAGGTAGTGTAGCAACAGTATTAAGGTGAGGTGGGCAAAACTATAGTCATTTACATCAATTTTCTTCGTGATGTTGCGTGTGAAAAATTATTAAAATCGGCCAATGTTTCACGGAGTTATTCAAAAAATAACACTGGCAGAGTTTTTTTTTCTGAGACACGGTGTAATTGAGATTGACATGCAGATTCTCACAATGGCTGTTCCATAATGACAGTTCTGTAAACATTGTTATGGCTACTACTAATGTTGCTACCATTATAGTGAGCATCCGTGCTGTCATTCGTTGATATTCTGACATTGTCTGCGTAGGTCAACGGGCGTCAAGAGTGACGAGAAAATCGGCGACGGACGAATTGGCGGGTTCTGATGGTGAGTTGGTTGAGACAGAGAAGCCGCCAACACCGCCGCCTTCACTGCCCGATGTCTTCCCTGTTACACCTAGAGCTGCCACGGCAAGCCAAGTCATTTCTTCTATTGCTCATAGCGGATATCAGATAGGTTTAATACAGTCGTGCATATTAAGTTATTCAGCAGACACCTCTCATAGATGCACTGCATCACAATAAGCAAGGGCTTGATGATCGTATAGGCATTAATTCAGTTGTCTGTGTGATACTGATGACTATGATGTGCCAGTGTTGTTATGTATGTTTGAACTTGCAGAATGACGTGGGTAGAGGCGCACCACAGAAGCCAGTCATTGATGCTCAGCCGTATCGGTCTCCGAACTCACAGCCGATCTTGGACGGTCAGAAACAGTCTCAGGCTCCTGATCTGCCGCCACGACCTGCTCATGCAGCACCGTCGGCTGCTTCAGATATCAGTGCCCACACGTGAGTTGTTACTAGAGCGGCGAAACTCTGCGATTAATCACATATCGTAAATTGTCGAATGATTATCAAAATTTTAATTGTTAGTAGATTTTTGACGAAATTTGCATCACTAAGAAAGCTTTATGAGGTAAATGTGGTGGCAATCATTTGACAGACAATTCTTCTCTGTTCGTGAACATTTTAGTCTGTCTACAAGACTCGGTAAACCAAGCACTTACTAGTTGTGTGTCAGTGCATTTCATAAACTTCTAATTGTTGCCGCCCTTAGTTGTTATTAATGTGATGCATTTATTATGCAGCCGGGAAACAAGACATTTGACAGTCTTGTTCTGTCAGTAATGCTTCACGGGGCTGAGTCATGGCCAGTCAGCACTCAGATGAACCAACTCATCAACTCCTTTGCAACGAGTGCAATGTGCATGTTATGTGTTGGGTGGGGTATATTCGATAGAAATATTGGAAGTCAGTTATCCAGTGGCTATTAAAACTGTTGTGTGTACGCTGCATGTGTTCGTATCTTGCGGCGTGTTTATCAGAGTACAATAATACACTAGTGGTAGTTCACCCCTGTGTAGTTTGGCCTTTAGTTCTTAAGCTGTGTTGACTGTTTTGTTAACTTGTTTGTGCTCGCATTTTATGACATTATTGCACACTGTGCCACAGTGTTTTAAGTACAATAGTTTGGAATGGAAACTCAGTTGATAATCAACGAAATGTGAATGTTAAAAATGTCAAAGACATTAAGGTGAGCGTGATGGAAATTGCAGGTGACATATTTTATACAAATCGGAGAAGTGAGAATTGCATTTTTCTTAAATTTGCATTTTTCTTAAATTTGCATCTTTTGTTACTACATCTCTGGGTATCCAAAGATTCTGATCTTTGCTGCTCCCCATTGCAGTTACGTTTTTATAGCAATTGTGGAAGTCTTTTATCCAAGTTAAATAAAGTTGTGTCTGATGTAAAACTGACTTAGACATTGAACATTGAAGTCTAAAATGTCGTCATTACTTTTTGCTAAAATAGTAATGAAAGTGTAAGTCATTATAAAATATTATAAAATTTCAAACAGTGTAGCCAGTATTTGGTTGCGTGCACGTTGCAGCCGACGACGATTTGATAGGTTATCATTTGACAAGTTCAAGTGCGTTGCTGTACTGGGCCGTGGACACTTTGGGAAGGTCAGTTATCTGTGATGATTACGATGATATGATATACCGCATTGCTTAATCAATCAATCAAAAAACATTTGTATGGTGCTATATGTTGCGAACGAATCAATGGCATTAGCGCTGAGAAGTTTGGTAGATCTACAGTTATACGACAGTGGGTTCCAGACAAAAGGAGCACTAACTTTGAATGTTTTCCCTGACAACGCTAGCGCCATCCGAGTAACAGTTTGTCCGATGATCACCATATGTCGTGAACATATTGATGCTACAGTTGTGGTTATTGTTACTTGTACATTTGTTCTGAAGCATTTGTCGGGTGGTTTAGTGGATCAGTAGCTAGGGCGTTGGATCCACGATCAAGAGGTTGTGGTTCCGACTCGTGGCAGCTTTGCAGTTGATTAACAACTCTTCGGCAAGTTGTTCTCGCCTATCTGCGCCTCTGTCACCAAGCAGTATAATTTGGTATCGGCCGAGGGGCGGTGACGCTCTGTGCCGGTAACATAACCGTAGGCATACAGTAGTTCTGGCGTCACACTGGCCATGCGTCACAGGCCTAGTGGTCTATCCACCTACAGGCTCATTGGCCTTGACTGGGACATGAGTTCCATATGAGGCATGGTTTGCTTTACATTTCGGTTGCAATGCGTTGCTGTAGTCATTATGATGATTTCAGGATAAAATATGGAAGGCCCAGGATATCACCAAAGGAACCAAAGTGATGTTGTGGCATACCTTAGTCCAGGGCCTTGTATTGTATAATGCAGAGACATGGACCTTGAAGGAAGAACACAAACGGAAGCTAAGAGTCTTCAAAATGTCTGTTCTGAGAAGAATATGTGGCATAACGAGGCGTGATCGACGACGCAACGTCGACATTAAACAAGAATTGGGTGTTAAACTGGACATAGTGCAGCGTTTGCAGAGACGGAGGTTGACATACTTCGGCCATGTGGCTCGCATGAATAGCAGTCGTTACCCAAACCTACTGCTACATGGATATGGAAGTGGACAGCGAACAAGAGGAAGACCGAAGAAAAAGTGGGTGACAACATAAAGGAGGATTGCACTGAAATAGGGATAACAATCAACGAAGCTATGACACTTACTGGAGATCGGAATACATGGAGGAGCACTGTCCTGAACCTGGGCTGCCAGTGCGCGGACACTACGTCATCGTCGCCCAGGCATTAAGTCAAGTCAAGTCAATGAAATAGTGGTCATGGTAGCGATGTGTCACTGAATTACTGCTTTTGACTTTCGTTTATCTGACGAAGTTTTGCGGACATTACTCGTGGGACTAAACGTATCCTAGGGAAAACCTGTAAGAACTCATGGAAGTATTTTGAGCACTATTGTTTATCTATCTATTTCATAAATAAATAATACAAAATATAATTGATAAAGAATACGAGAAAGTGCTGACTCCAGTAACGGTAGGTGATCAACAGATATAGTGACTTTGTGAATATGAGATGACGACGTCTGTTGTTGTATTGTCCGGCAGGTGCTGTTGACACAGTATAAAGAGACGAGCGAATACTTTGCCATAAAAGCTCTGAAGAAAGGTGACGTGATTGCCCGTGACGAGGTCGACAGTCTGATGTCGGAGCGAAACATCTTTGAAGTAGCAAATAGAATTCGACATCCATTTCTTGTCAACCTCATGGCATGCTTTCAGACTCCGGTTAGGATTATTACATTCTCGTGGCTCGTATAATTATCATTGTGGCAAGTGTTAGTAAGTGTAGGAATTATTGTCTAATGAGAAAATATGCGGTCCGTTTTCATTTGCAATACTTGTTTAATTATCTGATGCATTTGTATAGTAATAGTATGAGGTTAGTACATTGACCCTTGATGAATGGGACGTTAACACCATTTGCTGCAGTGAAAAGCAGACTGCATCTCAGCTCATGCTTTTCTATACCTAATGTAACATATCATCCATCGTTCAACGAGCAATGCAGCAGTGATCATATTTTTATAATTGGTGTTTGCTGTGGACAATTTATGTGAATGCTGACTGTTTCTAACTGGGAACTCTGAAGAACGACCTATCTCTGCACAACCTCACCTATGAGGATGCTATCGAAATGGCCCTGGATAAGCCACTGTGGGGACTATTGGCTGCAAGCGGAGCTACGCACTGATGGTGCATGCCGAATGATGATGATGATGATGACTGGTTAAGGCTTTGTGTGACAGCAGTCTAAACGGGATGTCAGATGATCGATGAAGTTGGCCAACTATACACGGCCGATTTTGTAATTTGCATTTTCGCACAATATCGGTTTCACGAACAATCATCGTCGAGAATGGAATGTGTTCTATGTTGGACAATAATATCGGCTGACAAAATCGGCCGATTTTTGCATAACAGACGACAGATTTTTGTTGACCAATTTTATGGGCAGACAAAATCTGTCTGTTATCAAGCTTCGCAGAATGCGTGAGGCAGAGCATTGGCACAGTCTTGGCATGTGCTCATGTTCGTGCTGTGTGCAATTGTGTGCAGGAGCACCTGTGCTTTGTGATGGAGTATGTTAACGGTGGTGACTTGATGATGCATATTCATACGGACGTGTTCAGTGAGCCGCGAACAGTCTTCTACGCAGGCTGTGTAGTGCTTGGTTTACAGTATCTGCATGACAACAAGATTGTCTATCGGTCAGTGTAACTCATCGTTATCTACACGGTGGGGCATAATTAGCGACAACCCTAGCGCCAAATGGCAAAACTTTGTTATTTGCTGTTTTTCTGCATAAAAATTTCCACAACTAAGCGCGGGATAACGCTGCATGCAATGCTGCTAAACTTGCCCGCCTCGCTAACTGCCTTTACCGTGTAATTTCTGCGTGGCCATGACGTCATCATTCTTGGGCTAATTGTGTTCGTCAGACAAAATATTGGAAGATATGTTCTGCAGCAGGTATCACTGTAGGTCAGTGATTGCCAGTGGTCATCGCAGTACTGTTCCATGCAGGCAGATATCCATCAAGGAAGGCTGTTCATTATCATCATCATCGACACAATTTGTAGTAGTAGTAGTAGTAGTGACGCGAAGCGATCAGCCGAAGCCTCCCGCCGTTGCGATTGTTCGCCAGAACGGTCTGTCCTCCGCTAGCTGCAGGGCCTCAGTCGCTGTAACACCCATGTCATGACAAATCTGGTGGATCCAGGTGGTGGGTGGTCGACCACTGGCACGTCTCCACTCCTGCGAGGGCCGGTCACCATCCCTCGTTTTGGTACAGTTTCGAAGGATCTGGTTTGCCGGTACATCACTTCGAAGTCGGGTGACGTGACCAAACAGACCCAGTCTTCGTTTGCGGATGATGTATGAGACGTCGAACAGGCCAGTACGACTCAGAACCTCGTCGTTGGACACGAAACAATTTGTAGTGCACCATTTACCGATGAAGGAAGAACAGTGATGCATCACATTGACCCATCAGCTTGTGAGAAAAATTAAATCTCCACTCTCCAGCTGTCTGCAGAGTTTCCCTGAAATCTTCATTCATCCATTAGAACATTTCTGTTAACACTTACGTTTATGTTGTCAAAAGCGCTGTCATGTTGTGTCAAGCTAGAAAGACTCGGGTGGATTTTCTGTTGAATGCAGGGACTTGAAGCTGGATAACTTGTTGCTGGATGCTGAGGGCTTTGTCAAAATTGCCGACTTTGGACTGTGCAAGGAAGGGATGGGTTTCGGTGATCGGACGTCGACGTTCTGTGGCACGCCGGAGTTCCTTGCACCGGAGGTTCTGACTGAGCCATCGTACACGCGTGCAGTGGATTGGTGGGGACTTGGTGTGCTCATTTTTGAGATGCTGGTTGGCGAGGTTGGTCCGGTGCCTCATTGTCTGACTTAGTCTGCAGAACTGAACTTAATGCTACTTATTTGTGTCATAATACAAAAACAGATTCGTGCCACCAGTGTTTGACTGGTGCTGACTCGTATAGTGCCGTAGTGTTGCTGTGAAGCCTACTGATATGGAGGCGCAGTGAATGTGGTGGTGGGTAGGGCTTTTTATGTATGCAGCAGTAAAAAGCGTGTTTTCAGTTTGTTTACAAAAACTGGAATGGGCTACTACGGTAAAACCCAGTAGAATTTGTCTTTTCAATACCCACTTTTTGACCTGTTTTGTTGCCGTTATTTGGCATGTGTTGCAAAGGATGGTTAAATGGAGTTATTTGTCTGTTGTAGTCTCCGTTTCCTGGTGATGATGAAGAAGAAGTGTTTGACAGCATTGTGAATGAAGAAGTCCGATATCCTCGCCACCTCAGCATTGAGGCTCTGTCAATCATGCGACGGGTCTGACATCTTATTTTTCTAACTGTCCTGCTTATGTTTCAAGAACAATCGGGCAGCTTATTGTTACCAGTCTACTCTTCCGCATATGTAATTGTGGTACCATTTGCAAGTTGCAGTGACTAGTAACGATTGAAGGATTTTTAATAGTTAACTATGGAAAACTTAATGATTAGATTAATCAACTTTGATTACAAGCTGAACGTGATAACTGTCCAGGACAGTGCACGTTTTTGTTTAGCAGCTTTGTAAGTTATTCAGCTGACGACTCTCATAGATGCACTGCGTCATGATCAGTAAGCTTGTTTCATTCAGTTTTGTCGACTGACTAAAATTTTCACATTCCATGGATTATCGCTTTTCAGATGCTCTTCGTTGGCTCTATTTTTCAATGCATCTTAGTGACGTATACTTAATCAAAATTCTAATGATTTATCGCTCGTTAATCATTGCATATTTTTGTGATTAATCGTGTATTTCTGCAGCTCCGGTTAATTGGTATGTCCTGTGCAAATTTGTTATCAGTTGCTGAAGAAGAATCCGGACAAACGACTTGGTTCCAGTGAAAGAGATGCCGAGGACATAAAAAGACAGGCTTTCTTCCAGGTTAGTACTTGATGTTGGTAGCTATGCCACAGATGCTACAGTTGTACCAGTGGAGCATTAGTTGCAAGCATAGCAGATACGTTGTTAAGTATCACTTTCATGCCAGGTTTTTGAAACCTGGGGTAACATGTGAATCTTGAGTCACCCCTGGGTTGAGGAGAAAAACAAGATTTTGGAAACCTCTAACCTTGGGGTAGACTTGCCAAAAGTTAACCAGGCATCATCGACGGGGTAACCCATGGGTGAACTCGAGGCAAGTAAAATGGCTGCTCACTTCAACGACGATGACGATGATTCGATAATCTCTTTGGCTGTCTATTCATATCGATGACAAATTTCACTTTACAGCTGGTGTTCTGATTAAGTTGAACTTCATAATGAAACATGGACATTTAGTTTAACATCATATATTTTTAAAAAGATATTTGATGTATGGTTTTACTCGTATTTCGTTTAACATTATCGTTTTTGTTTAACATCACATTGCGGTTGCTATGTGTCTGCCAAAACATTTTATGGTTAGTAAATTTTTCCTTGTAACGTTGTAAATAGCACTTTGTATCTGAGTCATTCGCTAGGTGGCAGCACTAAAAACGACCAAACGATAAATCAACCTGGCTTCTCACAAAGTCAGGTGGTCATTATCAACCAATCAGATGCCTGTTTACGAAGTTTGCCGAGTTACCCCTGAGTTAGTAAACTTGGGGTAATCCGAGTTTCAAAAATGCCGGCATTGTAACATAAATGTTTTCTTTTTGCCTTTGAGTGTCATTAGTGTTAGGTCAGACGAGTGGAGTGAAATGGGCAGCCGAGTTGCTTTCTGTTGATTTTCTCACTGTTCGATAGACTAGTATGAATATTCTCATTGCATTTGATCTAATGTTGGATAATATACGAAGGCAGATTATGCAAGATGTTTATCGAAATACAGCCACCAGTGTTTGAATGATGCAATGCAGTTTGTTAGGTGTCAGATAAGCTTATCTCTGATGACAATGTTAAAATTATGCATTAAAAACTTCACAACTTCGTAGCAGTGCAGTGTGATTGCAAAAAATTTGTCCACACTAAATTATTTTGTGGCCTGCAAATCCATTTGGCTATGGGACGTTTTAGTAGATGATAAAAAATACTGCATATTATAGTCGTGTATGAGTCAGTCTGCATTTAGGACGACCCCCGACTTTCAGGGCAGAATTTGTTCAGTTTTTTAACTTATCCACGAGTGTATACAATAATGGATGGGATGTTTGGCTGTTACTTGGTGATCATCTGCGATTTGTTCAGTTCGTGAATTGCTTGTGTTGCTTCAACAGACTTTGAAGTGGAACGACTTGCTCACCAAGAAATTCAAGCCAACGTTCATCCCAACGATTGTGAGCGTATATTCATTTGTCTTGCTTTTTGTTCTATCTACTTCAAACCGATTCCGTGTTCACAGGTTTTGCAATCGTGTCACATCGGGTAATTAGTAAGAAGTATTATTACAGGCTGCAATAGTTAGTGGTTAACGCCATCGTCTCTTCGCTTAGGTTATTACTCAGGTTATTACTTCCATTACTGTATACACTCGTGACTACAAGCTTGCCGTCCTGACTTACAAGATCCGACATACATCAACTCCTGCATACCTCAGTTACCACATCAGACCTCGGGAATCTACACGCCACCTCCGTTCTTCAACCACACCGCTGCTACAC
>Ga0209052_1000397_pt1 | contig 13342 bp, 7 predicted proteins | sample WorMetHEROISLAND_2_FD_187409 | JGI IMG/M metagenome (GOLD analysis project Ga0209052, IMG submission 187409) | Marine gutless worms symbiont microbial communities from Max Planck institute for Marine Microbiology, Germany - Olavius sp. 4 HERON... | ecosystem: Host-associated > Annelida >...
ACAACCATACTACACGTCACCAGTCCCAGGTGGCTGGTGATTTGTTCGGCTTCACAGCCGATTTCGGCCTCACAGCCGATGTTTCGGCTTCACAGCCGATTACTGTGACCTTCTGGTTACATCGGGGCTGCGCATTGGGCCGAACTGATACGGCCTCAGCGCTGGGCAGGTGTAACAACCTGCCCAGCGCTGAAGGTAAGGTGTCAAAAGCCATTCAATTCTATAGATGCTTTCACTTGTTACAAGCAAAAAATGAAAGTTGGTGTCGTTTAATTTGGTCCAGCCTGTATACATACTAACGTGTATAACGGTACAATCTACACAGCCATGTGTGAACTATAACTAGCACAAGTCGGATGGTACAAATCTAATTAGGGATACCGGTTTATAGCGGAAATTTTTCTTAAAATATGCGGGCCGTTTTGGTGCAAAATATGCGGGAAAAATATGCGGAATTTGGTGAAATATGCGCTAAAATATGCGGCGTATATGCAGCATATATGCGGCATTACGGAAATATGTGGCGTAAATGACGTGTGCGCGTGTGTTTACGTTGGACAAAATGAGCACAAATGCTGAAAAATGCGATCGCATATGCGGAAATATGCGAATTGTTGCAAATTTATGCATAAATAAATATTCTAAATGCATAAATAAACATTTGACATTTTGAAAATGCCATTATATGCGGGAAAATATGCGATATGCGCATTTTTGCAAAATATGCTGCGATCGCATGATCGCTATAAACCGGTATCCCTATCTAAAACAATTCACTGTTGCACGGAGCCATCCCCCACACCTCCAACAAGTTCTGTCAGAATCAACATCTGAGTAATCCTGGAGACCAAAAAGCAATAACAAAACTGACATTCCCAGCGAAACCACAACCTCCTTCCTTTGGCAGAAGTAACAAACTGTAGAATGATTGTTTGTATGTATGCAGTCGCTCTAGACAGTACAAACATGTGGATGCTGACTGGCCACAGCAGAGCACAATGCTGTGTGAGACACCCAGCCAACATAGCCTCAGCCAGACACGTTAATGACACTGAACATTACGGTTTAAAAACCTGTTTTTAAGAAAGCCAAACCTGGTGAGTTTTATTACCTTTTTGAGTTAAACCCGGTTTTAAAATATTTTGTTATTATCGGAACTAGAAACAAAAAAAATTGGATTAAGTACGGGGTGAATGAGCTTGCCCAATAACATCCAGTGGGTTCTTTGGTTATGTGCCAAAGTGTCTGAACCGTGATGAACACAGCATCGTCGACAATACAAAGACATTATTTGTCAGTCTTCAACAGCAGCAACGACAGAAACAAGTGTAGAATACTTTACACAAGCTTATATCATGAACACAATCAACCATTCTTCTAAACCAAGACCAGCTGCGTCGGTTGATCCAAGAACTGTGTGTGCATAGCAGATCCATTCAGAAGTGGTGCAAGTGTCTTACCGCTAAGAAAAAATAAGACGCAATCAGCTCGACTATTATACAATATTGACTTATTATACAATAAGTTAACACTGACTAAGAGCCTAGCATGTGGCGGCTTAAGCTCACAAGGTTAGCCGCTGACTGAGATAATGCTAATAACGACAAAGAACAGAAGATACTGAGAACAATGCGCGAGTTCCTTCAGACATCACATACGAAAGAAACACTGTATTCAAACCGATGATAAAAATATGCATCAGCGACCGTGGCCATGCAATACTAGCAGCAGCACGGTGCTGAAATCAGGTCACTTCGACAAAATCATTCAAGTATTTGGCAACTGACTGCGAGTAACCTGATGAGGCAATAATGTAGTGCATACACAGAATGTTCACACTTAGTTCTGGTGCCTTCGTATGCAATCCCGGCAAAAACATGACAAGTATTTTCCTGCACACAAACTTACACAGGCCTGGGCACACGAAATTTTTATTTTTGGGACAGAAAAACTTTGAAATTTCATGACATTTTTCAGGACATCAGAGTCACAAAAAAGCGTTTTTTTGTCATTTCGGGCACATATAACTTCGGAACGTTTAGAGCTGAGGTTAAAATAACTATACGGCGACATGAAGTAGTTTATCGGCCTTCCAGTGAGCATAAAATAATTGACCTTGAATGACCTTTACACGCCATTTTAATGCTGAAATCTGGGAAAACGCTGCTTTCTTTATGTCCTGTGTTACTTACTCATAAGTAAAATAAGTAAAATCATGTGTGTTTTTAAAAAAATTGTGAAAATGCACGAAAATTTCCGGATATATGTACAAATTTCAGGACCTAACAACAATTTCAGGACAAATTTCAAAATTTCAGGACAACGCCCAGGCCTGCTTACACAAAAACGTAAACAGTCGAACAGATAGACAAACAGACAGTCGATGACTATACGTGATTGGCAACCATCACACACAATCACTCACACAGATTACACAATCACACGTAACAAATAGGCTAGCGGAACAAGCAACAAAGTGGTAATTTCCGCGTGCCAACCAGGTTAATCAATTTGAAAATATCTCCAATCTCATTTGACTACAGGGGACCATAGCTCAACGTCGTCCAAGCACAAACACGAAATCATGCTACAACGTACATTGTTCAAACGATGAAGTATTAATGGCAGACTAGCCAACGGTAACCTAACACGATGCATGCTGCGACATCGGCAACAACAATCAGCACTCTTCGTCACATCACAACACGGTAACGTCGACAAAATAAGTCGCTTCGAGTCGACGGCACAGACATTCAGCGACATCAGGTAGTCGTCGTGCAAAAAAATTACAATTCCACCGAACGTCACGAACCATTTTAACTTCTACGGCAACGTTACTGAAAACTAATGCTGGCGATAAAGTGCTTCACACCAGCAAACCAAGACGCTACAGAAATCGACTTAGCCGGTCGGCGGCAAACGGCGACCACCAACTAGCAAGAACACGGTAGATCGGTGATCCAATCACTCACAACGGCCAGGCAGAGACAACCTGGCAAGGGACGACCGAATCACAATCACTTGGAAACTGCAGTTGTTCGTTTGTGCCGATCAATGATCAGCACACTCTCTCTCAGTCCGTGGTGGTTACGGTCGTCGGCGTATCTCTCGAGACAAGGCAGAGTTCATCACACAAGGTTGTACTCCTTGAGATTCAACTGAAGTATCGTGTCCTTCACGGCGGCAAAGACAAAACGAATATTCTCCGTGTCTGCACAGCCACAACCCAACACAGACTGAGCGACACTGTCTCTGCTTAGTGTATTACTCTAAAATACTTACTATCTATGTGTATTTTATGGACAATGACTATTTTATGACAAGCCGGTAGTCGACGTGGCTCGCGACGCGCAATGCTGTGTACACACACGTCCTCAACTAGTTTGGAAAAAAATTGCAGCATATCAATCCATTTAAGCCATGCTCGCACAGTGCGACATTGGCTGTATCATCGAGAAAGAGTTTTAACTAGTTAATAAGTACTTAATTAAGGGCTCGGCAGAATTAATTAGTGAAAGCAAACATAGAGGATGAATCAAACTACAGATTGATCGTGGCAGAATGTCTGCCTTAAAACCTAATTAATAAGAAACAGATGGAATAAGCCGAATATATACCATACGTGCATGCCCTGAACTAGTTTAGGAAAAAAATCCGATAATCGTCTCGCTGCAAAATTTGCTGCTATAGAGAGCTCCCATAGACTGAAGCTGTCACGGACAGACAGACACACAGATGGATAAAAATGTGCGACAATAAGGGCTAGCTTAGCTTGCGCATCGCGAGCCAATAATGGAGGAATTTTGGAGTACAAAGAATAGGATTTCTGCAAAGTTTTGATTCAGCGGTAATGCTCTACTCCAGTGTGTAGTTTCTATACATAGAAAAGTCACAATATTTATACTAGGTTATATGCAGCATATCCTAGCCACTGCCAGTCAGCCTTTCACCCTGAAGCTTACAGGTTATGGGGTAAAGCCCTAGTGTGACCGATTGGCGTGGTGGCATGCGTGCAGGCTGCACCGCTGGTCCAACTGTTCGCTGGTGCGAGCAATGGGCGGCTGCAGAATGCACTATGGTATCACTAGCTCCTACCAACCAGATTCCACTACCGAGATTTTAAAGTGCTTCTGGTCATTAGTCTGACTCATGTAAGCAGCACTATATAAAATACCCGAACTCTACCTTCTTTACCTGCAGACACTGAATGAAATACATTCCACTACAGACAACGGTTCTTCCAGTCACCCAACCAAGACTAGAGAATACAGTCAGAAATAACAAATACTGGAAACAAACAAAATCACAAGTTCTGCAACAGACTGGTTGACTACTGACCTGTAGCACAGGTAAAGTGTGAGTAGATGATCTTGTCCGGGTCGGGATTTAGCTCAATGAACATCTTCAGGATGAACTCACGAGCAGATGCAGCATCTTTCTGAGGACCTAGTTCCACGCAGTACGATGCCGATAAATAGAACGATTATCAATTCATTTATTTACTGCATTTTAAAATTTAAAATTTTTAACACCCGCCTCATATTGATAGTTGTTAAAGTGAGACAACTGCAAAGCCTCAGAAATGTCGACTCAAATCACATATGTCATTTTTAGCAACATAATGAGTGAGCAGAGTTTTAAATTTCAGCTCGAAGCATTACAGATCATTTTGGAGACTTTTTCTACGCAACGGGCGACTTCACTTTTTGACTTGACTTAAGTTAAGCCGACTTGACTTAAGTCAAGTCAATTCGCTTCGGTCTAAGTACCTATTTAGACCACAGTTCAACTAAGCTTAAGTCTAGTACACACTTAGACCAAAGTATGTACTTTAGATGTTTACAAATAAAAAACATGTCTCTGTCTGTTTGATGTCATTTTATTTATTATAGTTTTGGGCTAAACTTGGTCCAAGTAGGATACTTAGACCACACTTCTGGACTTGACTTTCGCTCAGCAAATCACTTCAGTTTTCGGCTTAAGTAGGTACTTAGACCGAAGTTAAGTTGACTTGACTTGAGTCAAAAAGTGAAGTCGCCCAATCACTTGCATTGGTGCTGACAACCAAAATCGACAGCAAAAAAAATCAACCAAACTACAAAGCCAAATAACAGTAATATACTACCTATACATGCAGACACACATATCGACCCAAAGTTCCCAACACAGAACCGACAAAAAATATTGACATACACAGTCTCACTAACAACACAGACTTAAGACCTGGTTTAGGCAACTTTTTAAGCCATCGCATCTGGCTAGAAAATAAACCGGACCTACTCTACAGCAATAAGCATCCGCAAAAAGCTAGCGACATAATGTTCACTAGATTCCATTTCCAAAGTACACAGCTCAGAGAGCTTACCGTCGAACTCCGGGAAATAGTCGACCAGATGTGAGTAGCTGATCTTCTCTTCAAGGAGATCCTTCTTGTTGAGGAAGAGTATGACCGATGAGCTCTGGAACCAAGGATAGGTGATGATGGTTCGGAACAGTGCTTTCGATTCTTCCATTCGGTTCTGAACAAAAGAACACGTTCTTTGCACACTACAAAGGCGCCATCTTTGTTATTTTTTACTTCTCTCGTTTGTATGTGTGTTTCGTTTGTTTTTCTCTACTTCATGCAGGATTTCTATATTAAACAAATAAATTGTCATATAATAATAATACAAGACTTATATAGCGCCATGAAGTCCGAAGATACAGAGGCGCTTGCCTTGCTAGCCACTAGCCAGAAAAACAGACAGCAGCTCATAATAATACAGAACTGGGCTGGTATTTTTGTTTCAAAATTTCTGCAGTAAAGACTGACTTGTTTTTAAGCTACAAGTATTCATGCAGATGAATCTGTGAAGCAAGTACAGCCACACACCAAGGCCATTTGCTCTTTCTGTTTAGATAAAAAAAATATGCTAAGCTTGTCACATGTTGTGCAGGGTCCCAAAGAAACATGAACGGATTACACGAGTGCTTTGCAGATGTCATTCATGTTGACCAACTAACAGTGTCACAAGCTTCGACCATTATTACTCCACTTTGCCTCTGCAGGGCTGCCACTAATACATTAGCAAAAATTAGGAACTTTAGGGACCTCAGAACTTGTCAAAAGGGACCTAAAAGGGAACTAAATTACGCTTAATCCGAAACCAAATGTCACGACAAACCACACTATGGTCACTATTGCTCCTGTACATGACCATACTAGACATCAAGAATGTGAATATACTAATCAAACACATGTAATAGTTCAGCTCTCAATTCTAAACTGTTCAGTGTCATATTATCGACACAGTTGCGTTGAACACTGTTTTCAAATGTGTCCATTGTCCAGACCATACTAAAATGTCAATCGGTTTTCTGCTTCTTAGCGAAGTGCTCCAATTTAGTCAGGATAAGCTGAAAAATAGGCAATTACACAGAAATAGGGACTTTAGGGACCACTTTTTGAGATTTAGGGACATTAGGGACCAAGTGCTTAAAAAGGGACTTATGGGGATTTAAGGGACCAAGTGGCAGGCCTGCCTCTGCAGGCTGATAAAGTACCTTTACTACAAATCCTTCCTTTGTCATCAGGCTATTAGTATACTCAAGAGTGCCTATAACTCAACTGTATTTTTTTGCACTTTTCGTGTACAACAACTTTCTTTTCAGAATGAACTATCATGTTCATATAAAAACAAACAAAGAAACCGTAATACGCCCGAAATAGCATTCTAGCGACTGACCTCATTGTCTGACTCGACAAGAACTTGATCATACTCGCTTAAGGCGACGAGGAACATGATTGAAGTCACGTTCTCAAAGCAGTGAATCCACTTGCGACGCTCGGATCTCTGACCTCCAACATCAACCATCCTACACAGCACACATGCACAGTCCACTGTTATCAGCCTGGCAGCGCTTCAAAGGGCAAATGTTTCATGTTTATTTATAATTTATAATAAGACTCAAAGTGATGGAGCACCACGCGACATCATCGTGAAAATGTTAATTTGGAGGAAGGGAAAGTCGTATTGGGTTGGCAATGGTACCACTGTTGCCGAGTTCCTATAAGCTTTAGTAACCATTCCAGCAGTCCAGCTAATTGTAATGGTTATTGGTTAGGCTCCATTTTCAATGCAAATTTTGACTGCAGGTTCTGATTCCAAATCTCCACTTCCTGTGGGTGACTGAGGGCCTGGGTCTGATGCAAAGCTAGTTGGATTGTCCGTACCCATTCTATTCAATGGCCTTAGGATGGTGCATGAGTGTGACAGACAGACAGAGAGACAGCAGGCTGGCTAGACCACGTTACAGTTTAATACAGCTGTTGCAATCAACAGTTTGTTTGCAGTTGTAGAACTAGACTTTCAGGAATGCACTTAAAAGATCACACTTATAGAATACCAGACACAAAGCTACAGAAGCAATGAAGAAGGCAGTTAAGTAGATAAAAAAGTATCAAAAATGTGTTCGTTACGATCTGGTTTTCAGATGCATCATCAAATTTAACGCAGTGACATATAATTACTGCATTACGAACTAGGAGCAGTTTGACCATCAGAGGCCACGTACAATTTCAATATGTCAAATTTAACAAGGTCCTATTATCTTCCCGTTGTTTACTCCCCATGACAAAAAAAGTTCACACAGACAGACTGAAATGAATTATCGCACAAGCAGTCAGCACTTAGCGTACCCATGATACACGCAAACAGACCTGAATATGATGCTGTCGAGGTCGAACGGATACTCAATGATGCCGGTGGTTGGCACGCGGACTCGGAGTATATCTTGAAGTGTCGGAAGATAATCCGGATCAGCAATTGACTCTATGCTATCCAGGTAGCTGCATACAACAACCGCAAGGCCAGCAAGTCTTAATACAACAAAACAAGTGACCAAAGTCATTCAACAGAACGTGAAATAGCTGATCGATGCTGCCCCTGGTGTATCATAAGTAGGCAACTGCAAGTTTTGGCTGGGGGGTTCAACCCCAAATCCCCTTCTTCCCCTAGGGGGGCGGGGGTCAGCAAGTGTCCTTGTCAAATAGCATGTAAATCTGTCAAACGGTTTAAGTAGGGCACACAAATATGACAGATGACAGACCGCGCTACGGAGAAATGGGTGGCTATAAGCAAAATTGCTTGCGCCAGAGTGATTTTGCCTAATAGTAACAGAACTAATGTCAATACTACACTATGTATTGTGTGCAACAAACAAGAAACATAAATTGAGATACACCATGCAACGTTGAACAACAATACAATAAACGATAAAAATAAACTACACTGAAAGAGTTATGCATGCAGCAGCTGGCTCTTCACCACTGAATAAACCGTTCTGACCTAACAAACAGTTACTTTAACACTAAACGTCATCTCGGCTTGGATATAGGAAGTGATGAACTAGAAAAGTCCAGTTATGCAGAAATACCACTGACGTTATAAGTTACATGTCAGCATACAAATGTAAGAAAAACTAGCACCAAACTTAACAAGTAAAAATATAAAATAAGTAAAAGCAACACTGACTATTTGGCCGAGTCTGTTAGTTGGTATTCACGACGCCGGTCGTAGCATTCTTGAATACCGGGATCCTGCCACAATGACCTAATAGCGTCGACGTACTGACCCTCGAATGTCGACACCGTCTCATAGTCGACCTGCTTAACCAACTTGCTGTGCTCCTGAATGATACAGCATACAACAGCTCAGCCTCAACGTGTGTTTGCCAATATATGCCAATACTGCTCAGATAAATTACTTTGCAACTAACTAGCATTCTCGGAAAAATGTCACACTGATGTCCAGCAAAAATACACGTGCAAAATCTGCTACCTGTGAGTGTGCAAGTTTCAGCAGAATGACAGCAACCGATGAGTGACCTTTCACAGTTTAGTTACGTGTTCAGGCTTCTCTTGCTTGAGGGATTTTTACCTCAACCACTACAGCTAGCAGCAGCAAGATAAATAATTACAGCCTTAATGCACAATGTTCGCCATCGGTATTAAGTCACACATGCAAAGAACTCACTGAGACTCAAAAACAGATGTTCTAAACTAACTACAAATAAAGACAATGCAAAGTCCAGTGACTTGTACCTCATTTGACGGGTCTCGGTATTGGATCTTCAGAGTCTCCATAGCACGTATCATGGAATTCATAGCCATAAAGATATTCTGATAGACAAGTTTAACAAAGCTTCGTCGGTCCTCGTCAGAGTAGCCACTGCCATGAATTATTCGCATCTGTTTGATGAACGTACTCTTGCCCGATTCACCAGTTCCTAATCACAACATATAAAAGCAACATGTATTTCAGCAGTCAGCACATGATGGTACTGTGCAGTGTGCAACCAGTGGTGTAGTGGTACATTTTTTGTTTGGGGGAATGACTCCCATCCCTTTCCCTCCCCTTAGAAGTAGGTCCCTTTAATCCAGCTAGGGGGTCTAGGAGGGCTGCCCGGCCGCAAACGTAGTATAGAGCATTTTTGCACCACAAAACCCACATCTGGTAACTCCCTTTGTATTATTATTCCCTCCCAAAAATATCTGGGGAAATGGCATTCACCCTCGACTACACCACTGGGTGCAACCAGGGCTGTACTTGTCAAATTTCTACTGGGGGTCAGAATTTTGACCTCACTTGTGTGACGCTGTGCTAGGAAAGCAGAATCGACATACTCTAGGCTAAGACCGATACCAGAATTAACCGATACCACAGATATCGATACTTTTGGCCTGCACCGCTACCGAGTACCGATACTGGACGTGACGTAACGTGCCGGCGCGAAGCACGCTACAAAGCCAGTGTAGGCCTGTGTTAGATTTCTGTGTATGTGTGTGTATTGCATAATGCATATTGCACCGTGTGAATAGCAGGAGTCAAATAAATGGTGTTAAATTAACACTGTTAATATAAAATATGTTGTTGAAATATTTATAAGCGTATTCTTTCAGCATTAAATATGTATCACACAAACAAGTGAACTTAAACGTAAGCCTGCACGAGTCTGTATACATCATATCAATTTATCAGCATCAGCATCGTCACTCTGTTTCAATCCCGATTGCGAGACCTTCACCGCAGCCCACAGGTCTGCGCGTGCTTTGTCCAGATGCTCGATTAAGTTTGATGTGTTGTACTGATGTACGTGGTCAAGTGGTCGCGTTCTTCCCACCGCACGATAACGATGACTTGCATAGCTTGCATTTTGCTTTCGACTAATCGACCGAGTTTATTTTGAAAAACTCCCACACTGTGGTGGCGGCGCGGCGGCATCATGATCAAATGTGTTGGCCTACAAGCTTCAACAGGTCGTGTACAGAGAATGACGTCATGTGATCCCTGCTCACCATGTATGCAGTATAGTGGCCGCAACAATTTTTGGGCAAGAGCAACGAAAGTTCCATGCCATTTTCCCTTTCCGGGAGCGAAAGTTCCACATCATTTTCACTCTCGGGAGCAAACGTTCCAGGGAACGAAAGTTCCACCTGTATAACTTTCGTTCCAGGAGCAAAAGTACGTGGGAACGAAAGTTCCAGTTACCTTGGCAGACACCCGATACAAAATAGTAAGCCTAGCATACTTGGGACATGTAATTTCACCGATCTGCAGCACGCAGCCATGCATATGCATGCAATACAATTACGGAAATGATAATGGCAGTTGGATAACTGATCCACACTATTCTACCAACTGCAGCTGATAATTGCAATGGCTAATCATAATGTTCAACCTCAAACGCTACATGCACTACCCTCGTACTGTGCTCGACTTAGGCCCAAATCACACGCCATCAGATGAACTATCTGATAACGCTTAGCTGAAAGTATGACAAGACAATCTTTATACATTTGTAGCAGATTAAAATTTTGAATCGGATGTGTTAGCCGATAGTCAAAATGGCTCTTCATAAACAGACCGTAAAAACGTAATTAAACCCTCTTACGTCAGTCACGCTTAACAACAGGCTTACCCAGCAGTAATAACTTTAATTCTCGCCGCGCATCTCTTCTGTCTTTCCGTAATTGTTTCTCAATTTCTTGATTTATCCGCTTTTGTTCCTTCGCTTCATCACTCAGACAGCACGCCATCTTGTTCCGAGTGACGACGGCTGCAACCGATGGCTGAAAATTAAATAAGTAAACACAAATCCGTACCTTCTCTAGCTTGCTGCTTTGTCTTTCATGATGGACAACCGTGTTTTGTACCAAACTGTCATGTTTTATTCCATACTAAATAATGTTGGCAATATTTGTTGGATTTACAGAGATTTATTAGGCGTTTAACTAGAGCGACAAAATGCCTAGTAAAGGCTATACCGTAGTTTCAAACTATAGCCTTTACTTTGCCATTTTGCAAAGTGCAAACTATTATGGTTAATGGTTTAATGTTTGCGCCTATAATTGGCTACTGTATCATTTTTTATTATTATCTTCAAATGTCAATATCCTCTGATCACTATCACATAGAAAAACGTTTCGCTATTTGTTCTATTACTTACTGAAGAACCTGTTACCAAAACAGAGCGACAAGTGTAGTTGTACTGTGCTGTACTAAATGTTTCGTCCGGCTCAGGCAATATTCTTCAATGATATCGTAAAATCAGAAATCCTGTTCCCTTGACCTATCTCATAATACGAGGAAATCCAACCACTACCATCATGAATTTCTGTCTTCCTACCATCAGGGTCCTGTTAGCCTATGTGCACGTGAACATGATTATGAGTTACCTGTATGCATCAGTAATTTGGATAAAGAATAATTTATAGTTAAACCTGTTTTATGATTTTGTCGTTTTCATATGCTATGAACATGCTTTGTGCTTTGTCACATGTTAATCGATACGATGTTACTATGTCATCACTTAAGTAGCCGCTAGTACACTATCTTTTCATGAAGACAAGTACACTCGATTTAACTCGAGTAAACCTCTATGATGCGATACCCAGCCAATTTATATGCTATCCTATAACGCTGACCAGTTAATTATGTGGCTATTAACCGGAACGAACTGGCCATCCAAAGGTTGTATGCCATCCGCCTAATCAGTCAGTGTTTTCCCACTTTTACGTTCCACAGCGTGGCTATATAGGCTATGTGATATAGATGCATTCAAATCAACATACTGGAAACTAAAACACACAAAGTACACATACGATACAATATGATATATTATTTGCACTGAAAAACTGACAGGCAAGCTGCCAGTTTAATCTAGCACATGAACTAAAAGAAAACTAAAAATGTTTTAAATGGAACTAAAAAATGAATGAACTTGCACACAAACACACACACACACTGTTATAATGGAAACTTTTCAGGAAAACCCAGGATAGCTATTTGCCCCTTGACTTTCCTTTTCAATGCCGCAACATTACTGATTTCCACCTTTCAGCACAAGACCATTATGCAGTATTATTATGGCAATGCACAATATAATCTACAGTAGGCCTATAGCTATAAATGGTCAACTGCACCACTAATTAACTTAATAGGATGGGTAACCCTCTATAGTGGTCAAATGTGAGTGCAACTGCACATTATACTCACCAGCTCCAAATAAGCTGACGCGTAAACAGACTTGAATGCAAATTTCAAGACAAGTTGATGCACTTTTAGTTATGTGAGTGCAGTAATTCTCCATCAAATCTGGCCTGGACCCCAGTTACAGTCGGCACTGAGGACGTCCTAATCCAGACACGTGAGTTAATTGAAATGCGGCAAATACCTACTTGAACCACAGTTACACAGATATATAAACTGCTAGAGAATTGTGCCATTATTCTACATCAGACACGAGACTAAAGCAAACATGTCCTTCAGTAAGAACACAGACACAACTGAATGAATTCAGTCACGATCACGTAGCAACGTTCATACAAATAAGTTGATCTTCAACTGAAACAGTCCATTACAAACATCCAGTGTAAGCACAAGATTTAAGTCTGAAAAAGAAATCAAGTTTCTTGTGAGACAAAAGGGTTGGCAATAGCCTCCATGCCATCAACGGGACATATCAGTACTACGGATGTCCCCCTGCAGACGACAAGACCCAACTGTCGAGTATCGTCGGTTAACTTGTATGGATCATCAGGATCTACAAACATACAAAACAGCACAGCACTACAGACACACTCAACACATTCATTGTGACAATACATGTATAAAGTTGACATTTGGTTCTGAAAAATACTAACACTCGGCAACTCCGGTAACACTCAACCAAAACAAGAAAGCCCAGCTAACGCAAAAGAAATGCGCGACAGCAGTGCATGTATGAAGGCCCACTGCGAACAAATGTAAAATCCGTAAAAACCTCTATTCTAGTGCTCAAGGTCATTCAAGGTCATTGCTTT
>Ga0209052_1000398_pt1 | contig 13320 bp, 7 predicted proteins | sample WorMetHEROISLAND_2_FD_187409 | JGI IMG/M metagenome (GOLD analysis project Ga0209052, IMG submission 187409) | Marine gutless worms symbiont microbial communities from Max Planck institute for Marine Microbiology, Germany - Olavius sp. 4 HERON... | ecosystem: Host-associated > Annelida >...
GAGCACGTACATGTGTTTGTTTCAAATTTCCTGGGGCATGTTTCTGCCAAAAATTATCAGAATCGGATGAAATTTGACAAAGATATCACAAAAATAAAAAGGGTGACGTTTTTTTGAGACACAGTGTACACGCGCGTCGCTCGTATGCTAGGCCTACTGTGCGGCCGTACTAACAGGCCGCAACACGGGTCTTGTCCGTCCGTCTCTCTGTCCGTCCGTCTGTATACCGTACGGGCTCCTAACTCGAAAACGAAAATGTATAGGCCTAACCAGAAATCATACGAACATTGCCCACTCCCCAAGACACGAGTAACTGGTAATTTTCAGCTAAAAAGGTCGAACGTCAGGGTTACGGTAGGGTGATGGTTGCACAATGCAGTGTAGGCCTATAGGAAGATGGACGGCCGCACAACATGTCGGTACTGGGCCAACATATTTTTCCAGTCTGCTTTCAAGTTTCACGAAGATCTAAAAATCGGAAGGCAGGGCAAGCGACGCTGCAGCAGTTTCAATAAGAAGCGTGACGGTTGCCAGTTGTTTCTCGACACTACGCAACGCGGCGCCACTGTCGCCAGGCGACGACTGCTGTAGTTCGAACAGAGAGTCGACCAGGCTGGGAAACGTCGACCCAGCGTACGAGTTGTACACGCTCGGCGCAAACACCACGTTTCTGCAAACACATTCGACACAACGTTGACGTAGGCCTATAAGCGGGGTTTCCAGCCAACGCAACGCACGCAACGTAAGGAACGTAACGAAATGACGTCATTATTGGATAGGCCAATCACAGCCGCCAACGACGACGGCGTATGCCACTGGCACGCTGCCAAGCTGTGGCAGACACGCGCGAAATTATTGAAATTAAATTTGATTTGCATCATAAGTTGCACAACAAGCAAAAAACGTACTAATATTTGGACTATTGATTTAAAAAAATTAAACCTTAAACACTGGAGCTTGCGTTTCTTACGTGAGTTGCGTTCATTCCGTTCATTGCGTTTCTTACGTTGCTTGCGTTTATTGCGTTGCGTACGTTGCGTGCGCTGCGTGGTTTGCGTTGGATGGAAACCCCGCTATACGCTTAAAATAACAAGTAGGCCTAGTCTACTGTCATCGAGAAAGCACTTGAAAGAAAAACCGACAAAAACGAGAAAGCCAAAAAGAAGTTCGAAAGTCATGAATACGGTCCGAACGGTTCATGCATCAAAATCTACAATGGCAAGGATATGCGAAGGGGACATTTATTTGGTGACAATTAAGCATACTTATAAGTAAACGTCATGCACTTGGAAACTCCACACAATTACGCGGATTGTTATAAAACGACTCACGTCCACTAAAACCGACTTCCGACTGAGTAAAAACTATTAGGCAATGACGACCATTCTGGTCGCGATTTAACGATGTGCTAAAATTACTGACCGAACATATGTCACAAAAATACACGGTACAAACTCTTACTGCTGTAGATTTCAAACATTACGGACTTGTTCAGTTAATTTTCAAACAAAGCTGGTAGGCAACCTGGCTCGCTCCGCTGCAAGCATATTATAGACTACGCACAGCTGCTATCGATAGTCTGTGCGCTGCGCTAAAAGACACGTACTGTCGCAGACAGAGTCGGATACAGACACGCTGTGCAATAATAAGGGTCGCTTATAGCTTGCTGCTCGCGAGGCAATAAAATGCTATCAAACAGCTGTCAACATGGCAGACGCTGGGGTCAAACCGCAGAGAGGTTGATAGCTAGACCCGCTCTGTCTGCTTATGCATGACTTTCCTCGAAGTCACAGCACTTCTAATGCTCATATTTCGAGACTTCACTCGGGCCTGGCTGGCTAACTGACCTGATGCCTGGACGGTTTGGTAGGCCGGCTGAGTCGACAAAAGCACGTTCAAACTGCATCATCTGATCATTCAGCTGGCGCACCTGCAACGGACTACATACAGCACAGGACAAGTTGTCATTCCAGTACTAGTTAAACGCTTTTATAAACTGACCATATTTGTCTATTCTGTAGCAGTTCCCGGAACCGGTTCTTGACGCCTTAACAACTGGTCAGAAGCCTTAACGGCTGGCTTAGCAGTTTAAACCGGTGAGACAATCGTCACTGGTAGTAATTTTTGAAACCCAACGGCAACAACCTTTGCCTGATTCGTAACAACATGCGAGAAACTACCATTTTCCAATCCACTGTCACTGATTGTCGCCTGCACTGGCACTGTGACGAGGACGCGGGCACTCGCGCTGGCGGCTCTGATCCTTGCAGCAGTGTGAAGACATCGCATACACATACAGTATCATACAGATTGTTTGACTCAGTGGCGTAGCGACGGGGCTGCGGGGGTGCGGGCCGCACCGGGCGGCACTTGCTAGGGGCGGCAAAGGGGCGAAAAACGCCGAAAATTAAAAAAAAATTCACGTGAAAACATACGTGAAAAAAACGTGAAACCAACATACTGTTGTGCACTGCTAAGTGCTAACTGGGATATTAATGCTACTGTTGACATTACGTGAGACTTATGCTTTAAACAGGCTCTCCAGTTTCAAAAACCTAAGACAAAAGGACGGCAAATTTGACCACCACCCTTGGCGGCCAAAGGTCCTGCTACGCCACTGGTTTGATTTTTTTTTGCTAAACCGCTAAAGCCGCTAGCTTATCGGCGGCGGCGGTTCCGGGGACTATTGCGTAGCAAATCAAATATTCGTTTGCTATCTTCACGCTGTCAAGCTCGAACTGATTAGAAGTACCGACTGTAGAGTTCGTATTTACTTCGCCGTTTTGGAGTCGTTGACTCTCTTCTCGAAAGTGTTTGCAGCTTCAGTCAAGTTATTCACAGCTTTCCCCAGATAACCTACAGCGAGACAAAATTAGCACCAAAACGAATGTAGTCAACAAGCAGTTACGGTCAAAAAACAGCGATGTAAGTTTGAAAACTACCAAAAAAAAATCACACGGACATATTAAACTATAGGGAAATGCAAATGCAACAATGACCACAGTGCAACAATTATTGATAATGCAACAATTGAAATAGTTGACATTTCGTTGGTACGATTTATTCGACACACAGCAGAACTTGGAGCAAAGCAAATGCATATTATCTCCATGAGACGGCAACGTCCAAACAGATCTGTGCAAATACTAGAGTTGCAAACTACGTGAACAGAACATGAAGACAGCTCAGTAAACCTCATGGAAAAGAACGAACAATATCGATTTCAACGATGACTGAAGCGATATGTGACCGTCCTCTTCCATAATGATTAATAACTTTCGTCAACTCTTTTACTCTACTAACTGAATGCGAACGAAACACTTCCATCACTCCGATAAAATTAAAAGACCCGTTAATGTGTCAGTCACGAATAATCACAGTAGGCCTAATTGTACCAGACGATATAGTAACTATAGTTCAGTGATTGAAATGTGACGGTAATATGGACCGACATGTCATACCGGCGGCACTTCCTTGGCGGCCTGGAAAGCACAGAGCTACTTCTTTTTTTACACATTTACAAAATATAATACTAAGTATACAATATTAGATTTGCAACCGAGTGTCAACACTCTGACAATTCCCTTGATTAGTTCGATGCTGAAAATCCCCACGTAGCAAATATTAGCAACGACTTAGCTCGGAATAAACTCATTGGTTGAAAATAACTAAGAAAGTAATAGACCATAAATGAGTAAAAAGTTGTAAATGGATGAGTGCTTATAGTATATTAACGACCGAGCTGCTGATCGAGTCCACTTTGTCGCATGAGTTGTCCGTAGTCCGCCAGCAGGCGTCCAGTGTAGCGACTGACGGCCGTGGCGTAGTCGACACAGCTCAATGGAAGCATCGCCGGCTCCACCAGACGTCGAGCCAACTCACCCCACAGTCGTCCCAGTGCCACCGAGTACTACATCATCACCAGTCAAACGACACAAACATTCTATACTATATATCTATACTGTATCTCTCTTTTGCTAATTTCTTGCTGACTTGGCTACAGTGCCTACGTATAATGATTGATGTGTATCTAGGTACACTGGTATAGTTGCTTTGGTGCGAACTTGGCTGGATGTTATGTTTTCATTTGTATATATCTGTCTGCCTGTCTATCTGTTTCTGTCTTTGGATGAATAAATGTGTTCATAATCATAGGCCTATTAATAAATATATACGGAATCATGGCGGGAAATAGATCGAAATATTTCAGTTTTCATTCGACGTTTTATGCTGCAAATCCAGTCAAACTATAATGCGCTGCAACAGTCGACGAGAAATGCGAGTTACACGTCAAATTTCTTGAGGTGATTTGCGGGTGTCCGGTTGATCCTCTTGATTGCAAATCATTTCGCAAACAAGGCCAATGTCAAACGTTCTCCGCCGTTCGTAACTGTATGATGCCCGTTTTATGCGCCACCCGGAATAGTATCTGTCGTATTTGCTGAAAGCTAGGTTGGCGTAAGCTATATAAATTCTTATTATTGTCACTATGCACAATAAAACTTTGAGCAAGTAAACTGATTAACGTAATGCAACGTCACACGTTTTATTTCAACGACAGCGGCACGGTTATTTGTAAATTGCTAAGACGTTCTCAGATACATCTTTAGTAAATCGTAATGCATAAAGCCCGTAGTCCACTTGCTTCGATTTGTTGTGGATTTGTTTCACTACAAGTCGTGCAACAAGCTGTACAATTAATCCGCAACAAATCAACACGTTGTACAAAAAGTCCATAGCAACTTGAGAGCCGCCGGCAGCAAAAGCACAGGATCTCGAACGATCAAGATATCATGCGCTTGTTCCACGACTTCTTCGGCGCAACAAGTCGAAGCAGTGGTGTTTGGGCTTGACGAAACGAGGGTCGCATTGACTGACGTTGAAGCCGGGGTCGATGTAGGTCTCGTAGTAGTAGGACGTTTCGTAGGCGGAGTGGTAGAGCGGGTAGGATGACATGTTGAGCGATGCGTCGAACGTGAAGCGAATGTCGGCGGACGAGACGCCGAGTCGACAGACGAACGCCGCGTAGTCACTGCCCGAGCCTAGTACAGCGACGTGCGGTCTGCCACTGTCAACTGGGCTCGGACTGCGCTCCATCCAAGTATCGTAGACAGTCCGACGTCCCTTGCTTACCTCAGCCTTGTCCGGATTCTCCACCTGACAACCAACCCACCCACCGCTCAATGAACACTGTGTGCGACCGTAAAAAGACCCCCTCGAACAAATAGCATTCTTTTCGACATACTGCAGTATATTTTTACAAAATTCTCAGAGGTTATTTCCGACACAATTCGGCGTTATTGTTGCAGATTTTATCGTCTCAACTTTCGTTGCTCCGAAGTAGCACAGCTTTGAATATTAATTTGAATTTGCAGAGGAGTCTTTGTTTCTTGTCGCACATTGTATATGCCTACCGCTTCCATGCGAAATATTGGCAAAGCGCTAGCTTTCGACACCTCAAGTCAAACGACTTATCCACACAAATTTCCTGCCGAGGCTACCAGTAACAAAATTGAAAAAAAAACAGTCAATATTCGGCGAAAATATGGACAAGTGTCTAGTGTCTTTCTTGATCCACGGTGTACAATAAAACACTACAGCAAACACTTCTTCGTACGAATAAAAACGACTAAAAATCTTTTTTTCCAGAAGTAAGCATTCGCATGCCCTTCGCCACATCTGTTTTGGCTTTCGGTTCACGAAGAATATTGTACAGTCAGACAAAGCATTTAGTTTCGGAGAAGATTAAACTACGGTACATGTGCTTGCTAATAGCGCTGTTGAAACTGCATACCGCCTTGGCGACGTCATATAGAACGTTGTGCAGCATCGGCAGACCTTGAGCGCGGAGAACGAACTTGCCTAAAACGAAGAAATCGTAATCGAACCAACAGTCTTATGCAGATCAATCGATGATTAACTACTTGTCTAATAGCAGACGTTTACTTAAAAGGTATCATTATTAGCCTACATACTTCAGGCAACAAAAGTGAAAGATTTCGTCAATTTCTGTCGTTGTTATAAATGCAAACATTTGCTGGTAATTTTATTATGTAAAATTTAGTTGTCGGGGCAAGGAAACAAATGTAATCAATGCGGCTAATCCAGTATTTGTAAATGCACTAGCTCTACGCAGGTTTCGCATTTTGTTGGCATGAATAAACGTATTGAATGTTGACATTGACCAACCTTGAACTGCGATGTCAACGTTCAGGTAAGCCACCGTTCTATCGCTGAGAATGTGCTCAAAGTTCTGCAGACGCAAGCAAGCACGAAAGACATTTACATTTCGATATTTCGCAAACTTATCAACACCACTGTTTCTAACTGTCCTAGTTTAGTATTATTAGGCGGAATCGCTCTAGCGCAAGCGATTCCGCTTATAGTTACACACATTTCTCTGTAGTGTGGTCTGTCTGTCGTCTGTCCGTCATGTTCGTGCACTCTGCTTGAACAGTTCGACAATTTCGATGCCATTTGACAGGTATACGTGTGGGGTCCAATGACACACTTCGCTAGATGGGGCCCGGCCCTGACCCCAGGGAAAGGGGAGATTTGGGCAGTCGAACCCCGAGCCAAAACATGCAGTTGCAAATTGCTGCTGCCATCTGGCGAATAGAAACAAAAAGCATCCGTCTTTTGCCAATTTACTTTAGTGCTTGTTGACTAAAATTACTCTCATTTCAATTGCATTTGAAAACTACAGAGTTTGTATTTCGCAACTTGAAAGTAGTCTGCAAATAATGATTTCGAAGACAATTTTTCCAGATAATTCGACTCGACTTGGTACATACAGTTAGCCCATAAAGTTTGAAAGAAAATTTTTCCAGATACAGTTATGAAGTTTGAAAATACCTCGACCCATTCCCGAGAGCCGATTACTCCAGCTTCTTCAGCACCCCAGGCACAGAATACCAGCGTTCGTCGTGGCCGCCAACCTGCGGTCCAACGAATGCGATGCAAGTTAAAACGCAGTAATGGCAAAATGTATTTCGCACTAGCAAGTCAACTTCATGAGTTCTCTGCAGACCAACGCCAACTCCTGGCACTCGACGACTTTGACCTTGACGTTGACCTTTGATCATTTCACCACCCACAACATATTAAACCAGTTGACGTTCGATTTTTTAACCGACCATTTTTTTCCGAGTTGCGGTACTCCTAATTTGGAGTGAAGAAGTAAACATATTGGAATTGTTTGAGTAATACTTCGCGCAAGCCAAATGTCATTCTTGCCGGTCGCCCGACCAACAGCACCACCGCTGACAGAGAATATAAGATTCTTGCGGACATTCGACTCGAGGGGGCTCAAACGACAGTAGGGTGGTTAGAACCGGCAATTTTTTTGTAATTTCGGTCGCCGTATCTTCGGAACCTTTAGAGCTGAAGCCAATAATATTATGCAGCGTCACGAAGTGCCTTATCGGATTTCCAGTGACCCCAACACGCTTGACCTTGAGTGACCCTGAGATGCCATTTTACGCTAAAATCTGTTTTCATCGTTGGTTTGACTAGATTTTCTGCTTCGCTCTCGAAGATAACAACGTCAAAACAAATGAAGATAAGCCCACACTGTCAGCAACAGTAATGTTCGCCAGCAACTCTAGTTTCTGGCAATATAAGGTTTATTCGGAGACAATTTACGCGCGAGGAGGAGTCAACTGACATTGACAGTGGGTGCTATTCTTGCAGACTCGCATGCGTCCGTTGCCATGTAGGTTTGCTAGAAATCCCACACGTAACGTATGACTTAATTCGAAAAGCCAAATTCCCGCGAGTAGCATTATGACGAGACGAAAGCACAGAGCTGACGCCCTGTTCTCTAAGCGTTATGCGGGCAAATTTTAAGTAAAAATGGATAGAAAACGCAAAGATTGTTAAACACTTCTGCTTTCGTTTTTTACATTTTAATGTTATTATTATTTTTTTTTCTCATTTGTATCCGTTCTTTTATGCATAGTTAGTGCACGATGTCAACATTAAATAAACAAATACGTCTAGCGTACATGGCAAAGAGCAGACCTTGTTTGCGAAGCAATGCAAACGCGCGCGATAGTTCCATCATGACGGCAGTGCCACTGTTTGGGTCGAGAGCGCCCAGAACGAACGCGTCATAGTGATTGCCAATCACCACGTAGCGGTCTACAGAGCACACCATGCAGCAACAGACTCAACAACGACCAAAGCATTGGCTGATCGATGCTGCCACCTGGTGAATCATAAATCATTATTTTCGACAATCGGAAGTAACTGCATGTTTCGGCTGGGGGTTCGGCCCCCAATGCCCCCTTCTTTTGGAGGATCAGGGACCCCCACCTAACACAATGTGTCATTGGACCCCGCAATAGTACCTGCCAAATGGCATGTAAATCCCTCGAACGGTTTAAGCAGCGGTACGAGTGTGACAGACGACAGACGACAGACCACGCTACGGAGACATGTGCAGCTATAGGCGGAATCACCTGCGCTTCAAGAAGCGACTACGCCTAACAACTGATGCTCTCTCTCTCTCTCTCTCTATCCATCTATCTATCTCTCTGTGCATGATTATCATCACTGGTGACGGTTCTGTTTACTCCAGCTTCTGCAGGCCGAGATCAAACCAATTCAACGATTAAGATGCAAGCATTTTATTACTTTCAGTTGCAAAAGTCTTCAAGTGGGATAAACAAGAACGTCCTACTGCCGTAGCGAACGGACGGCGCGATGCGTTTAATTTATGTTTACAGCGGTGCTTTCGTGCGACGTTATCACACGATGGTGATAAGTAAATAACTAAATCACGCACGGGTGATGTATTCGGTATTACACCAAAATTTAGAAATGTTTCCCTAGGACAAGGTCGCTGACGACCCTAAGCTGGAAATTTTATCGGTGCAATTATTGTCCAAGTAACCCAACCTATATGATCAGCAGGTTTAATATACTTAGTTATTCACGTAAAACAAAAGAAAAGAAATGCATCCATGCACGTTTACTCGTTTATACAACATTCAGTGATAAGGCTACCCGGTTCAACTTCTCCTTTGATAAACGCAAGCACGTTCTGTGTGGTGGTCATCTTCGGTGTTGTCGACACGCGTAGCTCCACCTTCCTGTAAGTGTTATGATATCAACAACATACATACATACATACATATTCGTTTAATAACAAAGTTGACAGGCGCAACTTGGACAACAAATGACGGAAAAAGTGAATAAAAAAATTATCAATTATAAAACACAAAAATTAAGAAGTCTAAAAACTGTAACTATTTGTAAAGCATTCGTATAATAAAATCCTTTTCGTTAAGATGAGAAGTCTTGCTTTGTTGTGTGTGCGGTTACGCAGATTATAAGCAGTTTCAGTTCGATCTGGCAGATAAGTTTGTAGAACGTGGCGAGTGTTAGTTAATGTTCTGTTGCAAAGTATGTCGTCAGCTTCGCCGAACATTTCAGTGATAGACGGCAGTTCGTTGTCGCAGAAGCCGATTCGCTAGCATCGGTTGATGAACGTATTCAGCTTGGCACGGTCGGCCGCCGTGCACATGCCGCACCAAGCTGGAGCACCGTATGTCACCTTGGCAACGACGGTTGCACGGAACACGTCGTGCGGCGATGTAAATGGCATGCCACCGCCGTGAGGAAACATCAACAACTTGCAATCAGCAAAAGCATTGATTCGGTAATCTATCCACTGACAATACACATGACACAATGCCTACCAAAAAAAACTCGTTCATTCTAGACCGGGCAGTCGCTTGCTCAAGCTTTTCCGGTTCCGCTCAAAAGTTTTTCGGCTCGAGCGCAAAATACGGCTCTCACATCCGAACGTAAACCAATGGAGTGTATCAATGAAGAATTGCGTATACTCCTCAGTCTGCCGTTTCCCGAGGATAGTTGTAGTAACAGTTTTTTTTTTAATTTTGTAAAATAGCCGCGGTATACGCGTCAACTTCTGATCACCCGAAGATTCTCTGTTATCGTTACTAGAGGCTTGCGGGTATACGCGTTGTACCCGCGGGTATACCCGAACCCGTTACCCGTGGGTCGGGTCGGGCCGTCATTGTCACGGGTCGGGTAAAATTTTCTATCCGGTTCAACCCGTGAATGTTTACGTTGTCGGGAAGTGTCCGAGTACCAAGTTACCCGGCTTATCCACATCAGTTGCCTGTATTTTTTTTGCTATACCGGCCAGCCAGAATAAAACTGAGAGATCATTTAGTGCAGCTATAGTCATATCCTCACTGGTTTGCGAAATGCACGGGACCCTCAATACCGTGAATACGTGGACTATTAGCTGTCGGAGCTGATTGCTGAGATCTTACTATAAACAGAACAATGCTTTTCAGTCAAGTAACGACGGCGATGACGATAAGGACTGCAGTGATATGGATGATCGAATAATAACTGACACTTTGACAACAGTAGGCCTAAGCCTGCATACACTAACTTGATCCTTGACTTGACCTTGATTCAACCCGCATCCAAATGGATGCATTGGGCCACACTTTGACGTCATTCTGATCTGTTTTGAGCTGCCACCTCTGCTTCCTCCCAGGTGATTCCCATCCTTGACAAATCCTTGTTGACTATGCTCCTCCAGTTTGCACGTGAACGACCTGGATCTCTCTTGAATCCCGGAACCTCCCAGTGCAACGCCTGTCGAGGTATGCGCTGGTGAATACACTAACTGTCATTGTTTAATTTGTTTACTGTGACTTCGATAGTCCTGAATTTTTAATTAAGTGCAGTCCGTAGTTCCTTTGTGTTTCAGTTCGTACAAGTCATGCATTCGTACTTCCTAAGTCCTACTCCGACACTGCAGTTAGTCTTAGTTCATACCGCGTCCTATTACACGTTTAGTTTAATGGGACGCGGTCCGAAATGGGCGATTTTAAATTTTCAGGAGAGCCCATGCTGCCCATGCACATTTAAATTGCGACCCCGTTTCGGTTTAACTTGACTTCAACTCCAAGTTCAATAGCGAGTCATGGCCAGTCACGGGTAGCGCGTATACCCGCGGGTCGAGACTGGAGTCGGGTCGGGTCGGGTAAAAAATTGAAATTTACAGGTCGTGTCGGGTAGGAAAATTCGTCTTACCCACAATTCTCTAATCGTTAACAGTATGGTCATTTAATTTTCTTTACCATTAAACGTATATTTAGTTTTTTTTTTATTTACATTCAGCAGCGTTAATTTTTTTTGTTAAGGTCGTCTAAGCATATCGAGCTACAGACTAATTTATTAGGAAGAGCCATAGAAGTAAAGGCGCAACAGAAGCCGCGTTTAGTTGCAACTGAATTTGCAGAACAACTTTTCGCATGACTCGTAATTAGGAAGACTGTTAGCAGTAGACTACTGTAGCTATAACACTGCTAGTAATAAAATGTTCCATCCTGAGTTGTCAGGTCTCAGAAGTAATTAAGTGAAGCAGAGCGGCAATTTGTCTGTTTGTGCACCAGGTGTTTAACGAAAATTAAGAAAAATTGAGAAGTTTAAAGCAAAGATTCTCTCAACTCGAGCGACTCGGCTCGGATATTTTCGGCTTCGGCTCAAATAAAATACGGCTCAGCTCGGCTCGGATATTTTACGGCTCAGCTTTTGCGGCTTCGGTTGCCACGTATAGAAGTTCATTCGCACTCGCGATAAAAATTTTCCTACCAGTAATGTTACATGGATACACTGTGATCCGTAAAAAACGTCAGCCTTTTTATTTTTGCGATATATTTGTCAGCCGTCAACCGATTTTGCTAATTTTTGGCAGAAACATATTCCTAGGGTGGCCTATTTGAAACACACACAATATGCACATTGCACAGCCCACCACATATGACATCTGACAAAGAGAGCACATATCACCAAAATAAAAATGGTGACGTTTTTATGGAACACCATGTGCATAGGTGTATCATGTCATACTCGAATAGTGTCATTCTAGTACGGTATGTATAGCATCGTTATACCAGTGAGTTTGTTGGGACTCTGGTCCAATTCTATACGTAATATTCAAGTTGCCTTGCCAATCGGCAGGTGCTGGCTCTCCGCCGATTGTCCTACAACAATACAACGCAACGATAAATTTTTACATTTTTGATTAATTCCTAATTCCTTCATATCATACTTTTGTTTATCAATCAATCAATTCCAGTTTTTTTCACACATAAAGTTCACAGATATACAATAAAAGATACACAATAAAATGCGGTCGAGAAAATTAATAGCAATACTTATACTGTATATAGGTCTGATGATGATGATGACGACAACTGCGGTAATAAACCTTCATTTTAAAATTCAAAACTAAAGTACATTGCTGTAGATATTATCATCATCGAAACTGTCTTTACTTAACACAAGCTACTAATCACACAAAGACGCACAAACGTAGTCAAACCGAACTCGAATAACTGCTCCATAAAAGTAAAAATATTAACGCAGACGATAGAGCATAATAATAAATTTACGTGACTGACGTCGACATTTTTATTACGGTAATTACAGCTGAGTAACGATCAGACACAACAGAGGAAACGTGAAACGTCAGACCGATTATGCATTTTCTGAAAGTAGATAACACTATTTCAACAGTGGCACAAATTGCTTACTGCAGCAGTATTTTGGCGTCGTCATAACCAATAGGATGTACTGGTATTCTGGGCAAATTCGCCTCCGACACGTTCAGACGAAATGCACTCTCTGTACCGATAAACATTAACACATTAGTGCTGCTATTAAAACATTAATTGTTCATTTCACTAACAATGAAGAGAAGTTGCACGCCTACATTATACCGAGTGGGCCAAAAAAGTGACACCTATTTCAACTACGTCAACATAATGCCAGAGGTAAAACTCAAAACACCAGGTTTTTATACTGTTTGAAAATCTTCAACATTTGCTATTAATCATTCACAGTTTAAATGTGCTCATTTATTTGTAACCTTTTCGTAATTTTTTCGAAACCCCGGTGTTTCTCCATGCGAAGATTGTGAAGCAAACAGCGTTCATCGTTAGTTAATCCAACCATCGTGCATGACGAAATTACAATCACATAAAAACAAAACTTGTTTACATCGGCAGACGAAGAACGATGCCATTTAATCAAAATGATACGCAAGTAAACAAAAATCGCAAACACAATTTACGTAGCATGAGAGGAAGCTCAAATACCAAAAGGGTGTCACTTTTTTGGCCCGCCCTGTAGAACAATTAACATCATCATCATCATTTTATTCTTTATAAAAAAGCTGACAAACGCAACTTATGACAAGATATACAAACTGCAAAGTCTGTAGCAGAAACTAGAACATAGTCTAAAGTACATGTAGTAATCAATAAC